>RCMY010003613.1_pt1 | contig 13637 bp, 3 predicted proteins | sample 2041341 | NCBI WGS metagenome assembly RCMY01 (sample SAMN09708234, study PRJNA481090) | Marine sediment metagenome, whole genome shotgun sequencing project. | reverse complement strand
CTGGCTGCTAAGGTCGAGAACTGGCGAATGACATCAAGCCGCCCGCGCAGGGTCGGAATATCCTCCTCAAATCCGACGTAGCGCCTCGGAAGGCCGAGATGCACGGCTTCGAAAAGCTTGTCGCAGAAGAGCTTTATCAGGATCTCGAGGATATTTTCATTCTGCCAGCCGAGCTGAGCCAATTTACCGGGTGCAATCTTGAGGTCGAGCGCAACGGTGAGCATGTGCACGAGGTTCTGCCGGATATGCGCCTGACTTGCTTCGCTTTCGCCATCTCCCAGACCATCAATCTTGGGCAGGATTTCGAGCGAGCAGTTTTCGGCAGCAATAACGCCCACGACCTGCTGTGCGCGCAGGGCCTTGCGGCCATGCTGCAGAATTCGAGCGCCGTCCTCGCCGCCCAGCGGATTGCGCTTTGCGACACCAGCAATCCGGTCGGCGGCCCACTCAGGAATCTCATCGGGTCCATCGCCATATGCAATCTTGCGCCATTCAAGAACGGTTCTGCGGATCATCCGAAATCGTTGTAGGCATCATCGGCAAAGCTGCTGCGCACCTGCCAGCGATAGCGATCTTCTCCGAAGCCGTCGGATTGTATCCCGGCTGGCACATCCAGCTTGATCCGCGTCAGGAAGCGGCCTTCACCTTCGCCATCACCTAGAACTAGGGCAACCTTGCTCCAGTCCTCGTAGAAATACTCTGCGAGAAGGGGAATGATGCGATGGCGCATGGTCTCGTGAACATCCCCGATGGTTTCGCACTTCATGAAGTATGCGTGACCGATCTGGTGTTCGCGGTCGAAGAGGTATTCGATGCGCTCTCGGGCAAGCATCTTGCCTTTGTCGCGCTGGCGGGCCACGGCCCGGTCAGGGCCGCCTTTGAGCGCTTCGGCTCGGCGATCCTTCAGATCGAGCAACTTGGCCTGGATTGGTGATTCAGCCACGTCGGTAGAGTAGTGGATGACCCCGCCGAGACCGCTTTTGGGATCGCTCATCCCGCATGCGGCTCAAACGCTGACCACATAGGCCGAAAGACCTATCATGATCCAAACCCGCGGCCACAAGCGGCGTGCCTCCTGTGCACTTCACGCTTTGTTGCAGGCGATTGAAACCTTTTCGCCGCGCCGCCTCAACTACCACGCCGTGTAGCACAATGGTCGCCGCATGACTCCCCAGTTCGTTTCGTTCTTCTTCGCCCTGTTGAGCCTTCTCGTGGTTGCTGGGATCGTGGGGATCATCGCCGACCTGGCGACCTCGGGTTCCCTGGGGGTTGTCCGGACACTAAAGCCGCTCTCATTGGAGCTAGCCGCGGCGATCGCCACCACGAGCATGCTCGGCTCGCTCTACCTGTCCGAAATCGCCAATTACACGGCGTGTCGGCTGTGTTGGGTGCAGCGTTTCTTCATGTACCCGGCGGCGATCATTCTGATCATCGCAGTCTTCACCAAGGTGACAGCGCTCAAATGGATCGCTCTGGGCCTGTCGTCGGTAGGTATCTGTGTCTCGGCCTACCATCGTTATGACCAGTACATCGGTGAAAGTGGCACGTTCTGCGATGTGAACAACCCGTGCTCGGTGCGTTGGGTCAACGAGTTTGGCTTTATCACCATCCCCACCATGGCGGGCATCGGTTTCGCCGGTGTCATCACCCTAATTCTTCTCAATACACGAAAGGCGGCGTAGATGTCTTCGCCCACAACCCCAACAAACAAGCAGACCTTCAAGGCGCCCACAACGCCAGGCAAGATCTCGGCCCCCGCGATCAATGCCAACGACAGTTCCGGTCGAGGCTTCACCCTCGCCATCATCGCGCTGGTGATTGTGGGCCTCGGTGCCGTTGCGTTTCTCGCCACCAATCGGGATACCGATCTGGCCAGCGGACCCCAGGTCTCCGATGTCACCGTAGAGGGATCGGCGATTCCGGACTTCCCCACCGATGCCGGCGTGTTGGTGACCGATGTCTCCAACGATGCAGTGATCGGTCAGGTGGCCCCCACCCTCGTCGGCACAACATTCAACGAGGAAGAGATCACGATCGGCCCCGACGGCCGTTCTAAGGCCGTCTACTTCTTGGCCCATCACTGCAGTTTTTGCCAGCAGGAGGTGCCGGTAGTTCAGAACCTCATCGACACGGGCCAGAAGCCGGAAGGGATCGACCTCTACGCCGTCTCCACTGGCGTGAATGTTGAGCAGCCCGGGCCAAACTATCCGCCCGAGACGTGGCTGAATCGCGAGAACTGGACCGTGCCCACCATGCGTGACAGCGCCGCCAGCATCGCATTCAACAGTATGGGCGGCCAGAGCTTCCCGTACGTCGTGTACCTCGACGGTGAGAATCGCGTGCTGACCCGCAGCGCTGGCCAGCTGGATGAGAGCATCACACTCACGCTGTGGAACAACCTCGCCGCCGGTGCCGCAACGGACTCCGTCGAAAGTGAAAGCAACAATTCCACCAGCGCCGAATAGTGCGCTAGATCTCCTCGTCGTTCTCTTTGCGTTTGCGGCCGGCGAAGAAGGTGAGGCTCTTGCCGGAGAAGAGGAAGAATCCACCCACGATCAATAGCAGTGCCGACGTCACGCCAGTCACCGGTAGCGACGGCGTCGGCACCGGTAGACGGTTGCGCGGGGCCACGGTTACGGCAGCGGCCGCAGCATCGTTGTTGGCATCGTCATCGCTGATCGTCGGATCGAGGAACGAAACGGTTGCTTCGAGCGACAGGTTGCCGGCGGTTGGCCGTTGCATGGTTACCACGATCGGCGGGGCTGCCTGGTTGAGCGCCAGCGGCTCTGCGAATGTGGCGGTGAGGACGTTGCCCGTCTGGGTGATGGTCCAACCATTGGCTACGGCCGAGATCACCACGGCATCCGTGGGCACGGTCATGACCAATTGCAGGCCGTCATCAACCGCAACATTGGAGTTGTTCGTGGCAACCACGGTGAAGGGCACATCCTCGTTCACCCGGTAGGTGGTTTCGGGAACGGTCACCACAACGCCGGCATCGTGGTTGATCGGCGAGAGTCCGGCATCGATATTCGCCAGGTCTTGTCCACCGGTGAGCGGCACCAGCGTGCTGCCGCTGCTGGGATCGAAGTCGGAATCGATTGTGTCGTTGCTACCAACGTCGGCCGGCGAGAATGTTGATCCCGCCGGGGGCGTGATGATTACGGCGTAGGTGTCGGCCGGGAGACCGGCAAACATATAGGCGCCATCCACACCGGTAGTGGTGGTGGCCACGGTGGCACCGGAGCTATCTACCAAGTTGACCGTCAGACCCTCAATGGCTGCGTCACCCGAGCTGATGCCATCAAACTCATCGTCGGCAAAGGCCACGCCACTGATCGAGCCGGCCTTCTCGCCGAAGTCCAATCCGCTGGCCCCACCGGTGGTGAGGGTGAAGAGGATCTCGTTCGGTGTTGTGCTGCCCCACTCGGCCGGTTGGATCTGTCGAACGATGAAATTGCCAGGGAAGAGCCCGCTGAAGCTGTAGCTACCGTCGGACGTCGTCGAGGTCATGGCCACCTGGTTGCCAGCAGCATCGAGCAGTTCGATGATGACGCCGGCCAAGGGGGTGTCGCCAGAGTTGTTGGTGCCATCGGCATTGAGGTCCAAGAAGACGGTGCCAGCGACCACGGTGCCGGTCTCGCCAAAGTTGTATCCGGTTCCGATTCCACCGGCAGGCACGTTGATGGCGCTGATCTGATCATTGATCGAGGTGTTGCCGCCCAGCGATCCAATGGTCTCGGCTCCGTCGGCGTAGGCGGCGGGCTGGATCTCGGCGATCGCGTAGGTCCCGGGCAGGAGACCAGTGAAGGAGTAGGTTCCGTCGGCCGCGGTGACGGTGTTCATGGAAACCGGGTTGGTGTTGATGTCGGTCCCGGTCAACGTAAGGGTCACTCCGGGAAGGCCATTTTCACCGGCGTCCAGTGTGCCGGAATTGTCCACGTCGGAGTAGACCGTACCGCTGAGCAGTCCGCTGGTCTCGGCGAACACGTAGTCGGTAGCGGTGGTACCCGAGGTCAGCAGGATATTGGAGATCACGTTGGTGGCTTCGTCGCCGCCTGCGGTTCCTGCCGTCTCCCCACCCTCGCCATAGGCAGCGGGTTGGGTTTCGGTCAACGTGTAGGTCCCCGGCCGAAGGGTGAGGAAGGTGAACAGACCGTCGGCTCCGGTAATCACCGAGGTGTTCACGGTGGCGCCCAGGTCATCAGTACCGGTGAGGGTGACGGTGACACCGGGGATCGGTTCGCCGGAGGTGAGGTGAACAGTGCCACTGAGGCTGGAGGGTGCTATTTCACCGAAGTTGTAGCCGTAGGCGCTGAAGTTCAACGGCAACACCACATTGCTGATCACATCATTGACTGAGTTGTCGCCGCCAGCGGTGCCGGCGGTGTCTATTCCATCCAAGAATGCAGCCGGCTGGGCCTCGGTGATGGTGTAGGTGCCGCCGTTGAGGTTGGCGAAGAGGTAGTCACCGTTGATGTCGGTGATGGTGCTCAGCGATACGGCAACCCCGTCGGCGTCGTTGCCCACGAGAGTGACTACCACGCCTTCCAAACCGGCCTCTCCAACGTCCTTGATGCCGTCATTGTTGACGTCCACATAGACAGACCCACCGACCACGCCGTTCCCGTCGAGGCCAAAGTCAATATCGTTGTTCACTGCGCCGGTGGGCAGCGTGATCTGGATCGGATCGTTGCCCGTGGTCACGGTTGAGCCCAGCGGTTCGATCACTGCAATAGAGAAGACGCCACCGGGCAATCCAGTTATCTGGTAGGAGCCGTCGGAAGCAGATGTTGCGCTGAAGGTCTTGTCATCACCGTTGCCGAGCGTTCCGTCCGGTCCGGCCCAGTTGGCTACAACGTTGACGCCACCTTGACCAACTTCAGCGCCGTCGAAGATTCCGTTGCCATCCGCATCGGAGAACACCAGATCGCCAATAGTCGCAGGCGGGAAGTAGCCAGCGTCCAGGTCACCCACGGTTGTGCCAGTGGCGAGAGCGATTGCGGGAGTGAGGCCTGTAATCGGATCGATGTCCGAGTCGACGGTGTCGTCAACCCCTACGTCCTGCAGCGTGACTACCTGTCCCGCCGGTGTCACGTACTCGACGGAGTAGGTGCCTGCGAGCAACCCGTCCACCGTCCACGTGCCATCGGGAGCGGTCTGGGTGGTTGCCACCACGGTGTCCGGCGTACCGTCACCGGTGGTGTCACGCCACACATTTACCGTCACTGCACCTACACCGGGCTCGGAATCGTCCACACCGTTGCTGTCGGCATCGTTGAAGGCGCGTCCGGTGAGGATGGACGGAGCAGCGAATCCAACATCGGTACCGGCGGTCTGGGTATTGGCCACTACGGTCACCGGCTGGGGATCGTTAGCGGTGGTGAGAATGCTGCCGGTCGGAATGTCGGGATCATTGTCGACAACGTCGACCGTATAGTCCCCGACGGGCACGTCGAGGAAGGTATACGAACCGTCGGACTGGGTAGATGTGGATGCGAACAGGTTGCCCGTACCGTCGATCAGGTTCACCTGCACATTGCTGAGCAGTGTGTCGCTGTTGTTGAAGAGGGCGTCGGCGTCAATGTCGAGGAAGACCAACCCGGTGACCGATCCGATCTGCGTGGCCACGACATCGCCTGTGTCAGAGTCGGTGACCGTGCCGCCGGCCGGGTCCGAAGCGGCAACGTCAGCCTGGTTTGTGAACGACGCAGTGACACCGCTCTGGACACATGAGTACATGAAGTCCGCTGCAGGGGCGAGGTCCCCAATCAGTCGGTCACAGGCCGGTGTGGCCGGGTCGGTGACGGTGACGCCGGTGAGGGCCACATCTCCGATATTCGTAACATTGATGGTGAAGGTTGCATCACTGCCAGCAAGGATGGTCTGGGTGTCGGGAGTCTTCTCGATGTTGATCGCCGGAGCGATCACGTCAACTATGGCGTCGTCAGTACTGGTGACCGTTCCGCCCACCGGGTCGGTGGCGGTCGCCGTAATCTCATTGATGAAGTCTGCGGGAACGGCGGTGACCGTGCAGTCGTAGCTGGTGGTCTCGCCAACAGCAAGAGTAGCGATGGTGTTGTTGCACGCAGGCGAAAGCGGGTCGTTCAACACCACGTTGGCGAGCGGGGTCTGTCCAGAGTTCGTGACCGTGATGGTGAAGGTGGCGTCACCGTTAACAGGGATGACCTGGTAGTCCGGACCCTTGGAGACGGTGAGTCCGGGTATGAGTACTGTGACATCGGCGGTGTCGCTGGTGGTCAAGTCATTGCCCAACGGGTCAGTTCCGATGACGTCGACGGTGTTGGTGAAGTCTGCCGGCACTGGCGTGAGCGAGCAGTTGATAGTGGTGGACGTTCCGGCTGCAAGCAGCGGGATCACCGCATCACAGTTCGGCGCTTGTGGATCTGAGACGGTGACGTTGGTGAGGTCAACATCGCCGTTGTTGGCGACCGTGACCACGAAGTTGGCGGTGCCATTGACCACCACGGCCTGCGCATCGGGGGTTTTGTCCACTCTGATGCCAGGATGGATCACGTCCACCGCAGCGTCATCGGATGCCGAAACGGGGTTGCCGAGAACGTCGCTTCCGTCAACTGTTGCCACGTTCACAATGTCATCGGTCAGGGCCGCCGAGTCACACGTGATCGAGAAGGTTCCGCCAACGGCAATCGGGCCGGTTGATACCACATCACACAGCGGCGCCGCCGGATCCGAGATACTGGCATCGGCAATGTCTTGATCTCCGTTGTTGGTGACCGTGAGCGTGAAGGTGGCGACGCCGCCGTCGAGGATCATCTGGGTGTCCGGCGTCTTCTGGATGTCAATGCCTGGGTTGACCACGTCCACCAGAGCATCGTCGGATGAGGTGAGAGAAAGCGCCAGCGGATCGGTTGCGTCAACAACGGCCGTATTCGTGAAATCGGTCGGGACGTTGTCGAGTGTGCAGGTGTAAGTAAAGTCCTCACCCGGAGCGAGGTCCGGCACACCTTGATCACAATTGGGACTGGCCGCGTCGGTCACGGTGATAGCCGTAAGATCCACGTCGCCCTGGTTGGTGACCGTGATGGAGAATGTGGCGGTCTCCCCGGCAAGGAGCTGCTGGAGGTCCGGGGTCTTCTCGATGTCGATAACGGGATCGATCACGTCGACGGAGGCGTCGTCACTACTGGAGACCGTGTTACCAACCGAGTCCTCAGCATTCACCGTGGCGGTGTTGGTAACGGGACCGGTCACATTTGTGAGCGTGCAGGTGTAGGACTCGTTGGCGCCAAGGGCGACGAAGGCGAAGGTGCGGTCGCAATCAGGTGCCAGCGGGTCACTAACCGTTACGTTCTCCAAGTCGGTCTGACCCGAGTTGGTCACGAGAATGTCGAACGTTGCATTTGACCCGTAGCGAACGGTGGGCGTGCCGGCGGTCTTGGTGATGTTCACACCGGGGGTGAGCACGGTGACGTCGGCAGAGTCACTGGACTGGACCGGGCCGGAAATCGGATGCGTACCGCTTACATTCGCCGTGTTTGTGAAGTTGCCCGTTATCGGCGACAGCGTGCAGTCATAGCTGCTTGATGTACTAGCTGGCAGGTCACCGATGACGCTGTCACAGTTGGGCGCGAGTGGATCGGAAACGGTCACGTCGGTCAGGGGCACGTCGCCAACGTTGGTGACCGTGATTGTGAACGTCGCCTGACCGTTTAAGATCACGGACTGGCTGTCAGGGGTCTTGGACACCAGGATCTCCGGGGAGATCGCATCCACAGCTGCGGTATCAGTACTCCTGACATCACTTCCGGAAGCGTCGGTGCCAGTAGCGGTGGCCGAGTTTGTGACGTCGCCTAGAACACCGGCAAGGGTGCAGTCATAACTCACGACGGCACCGGCGGCCATGGCACCGAGGTTTCGCCCACAATTGGGCGCTTGCGCATCGGAGACGACAACCGGATTCAGTGGCGCCGTACCGCTGTTGGTCACCGTAATGGTGAACGTCGCGTCGCCGCCGACAACCACCTGGGGCGTGCTGGTGGTCTTCTCGATCGTGATGCCAGGGACGATCATGGTGACGTCGGCGGTGTCGCTATCGCTGACGGTGCCCGAGATCGGGTCGGTCCCCGTGACGTTGGCGGTGTTCGTGAAGTCTCCGGTCACGTTGGTCCGGGTGCACGTGTAGGTGACCACCTCGGCTGCCGCCAAGTCACCGATGCTGCTGTTGCAGCTGGCCGACATTGGGTCGCTCACCGTCACGCCGGTGAGCGGCACGTCGCCAGTGTTGGTGACAGTGATGGTGAACGTTGCAGTGCCGCTGGGAAGGACGTCCTGAGCGTCGGGGGTCTTGGCTATCGAGATCGACGGGTTGATCACGTCTACGTCAGCGGTGTCGCTATCGCTCACCACATTGCCGACAGGATCCTCGCTGGTCACGCTGGCGGTGTTGGTGAAGTCGGCCGCAATACCGGCGAGGTCGCAGGTGTAGGTCTGGGATTGACCGATGAGCAGCTGGGCTATGGTCGTGTCGCAGTTCGGTGCCAAAGCGTCGCTGACCACGACGCTAGTGAGATCAGCATCGCCGGTGTTCGCCACCGTGATCGAGAACGTGGCAGTGCCGCCGTTTTGGATCTGCTGCGTTGCCGGGTTCTTCGTTATCGAAATCCTCGGCGAGAGGGTTTGTACGAAGGCGGTGTCACTGTCAGACACTGTTCCACCGCTTTCGTCGGTGGCGGCGACGTTGGCGTTGTTGGTGAAGCTGGCGGTCACCCCGGAAAGTGAGCACGTGTTCTGGGCGTCGGCACCGGCAGCGAGACTGGCCACAGTGAAGTCACAAGCTGGCACCTGCGGGTCGCTCACGACCACGTTGCTCAGGACGGAGTCTCCGGTATTGGTGACCGTGATCGTGAAGTTGGCGGTGCCACCGGGCGCAACTCCCTGGGTGGCGGGGTCCTTGACGATCTGGATAGCGGGGTTGATCACGGCTACATCGGCGGTGTCACTGGCGGTGAGCACGTTGCCCACCGGGTCGAGGGCCGCCACGTTGGCGGTGTTTGTGAAGTCCGCCGTTGCCACCTCGGAGTTACACGTGTATGTCTGAGACTCGCCAACGGCCAAGGTGGCGATCGTTGTGTCACACAGCGGGGCGATCGGATCGGAGACCGAAATCGTATTGAGGGGGGAGTCACCGTTGTTAGTGACGGTGATGCTGAAGGTTGCGACACCACCACTGACGATCGTTGGTGTTGTGGTGTTCTTCACAATGCCAACCGAGGGAGCGAGAAGCAGGACCTCGGCGGTGTCGCTACCAGACACCGAGCTTCCGGTCGGGTCTTGGGCGGTCACCGTAGCTGTGTTGGTGAAACCGCTGGAGACGTTGGTGAGCGAGCAGGCGTACGTTGAGCTTGCGCCTACGGCCAGCGATCCGACAACCGAGTCGCAGTCCGGGCTGAGCGGATCACTTACCGTCACGCTACTTAGGTCGGCATCGCCGGTGTTCGTGACGGTGATGGTGAAGTTCGCCGTTCCGTTCGGGGCCACGCTCTGGGTGTCGGGGGTCTTGGAGATCGCCACCGCCGGAGTGATGACATCGACAAATGCAGTGTCGGTGTCGCCAGTGAAGTTGCCGATCGGGTCTAGCGCTGAGACAGAGGCTGTGTTCGTGAAGTCCGACGTCACACCGCTCAGGGAACATGTGTGGGTGGAATCCGCCCCGATGGCCAGATCACCGATCACCAGGTCACAGCCGGGAACAGACGGATCAGACACGGTGACCCCGGTAAGCGCGGTGTCGCCAGTGTTCGTAACCGTGATCGTGAAGTCAGCGGAGCCGTTGACCACGACGGTCTGGGTGTCCGGGGTCTTCTGAATATCAATACCGGGAACCAGGACCGTTACATCAGCGGTGTCTGTATCCGTCACGCTGATCCCGCCGGGGCCCGTGGCCGAGACGCTGGCGGTGTTGGTGAAGTCAGCCGTGACCGGTGACAGCGAACAGGAGACCGTCTCCACCGCGCCAGGAGCCATGGTGGCGAAGGTCTGGTTGCAGTCGGGTGCCAACAGATCGCTGACACTGACGTTCCCAAGGGTAGAGCTTCCCGTATTGGTCAGCGTGATCGTGAAGTTTGCCGTTCCGTCGATCACCACATCCTGGGTGGCGGGGTCCTTCTCTATGGAGATTGAACCGGTTGGCTGATAGCCAAAGTCGGCAGCGTTGTAGTCCTGGCCGGAGCTGACAGTCAAGCCGCTGAGCGGCTCGGTGGTGGTGAGGACGTAGCCGCCGGGTACCGAGACAACATCCACGGTGTACGTGCCAGGCGCTACGCCAGTGAAGTCATAAAGACCACCCCCGGCGGTGACCTGGGAGTCGATTACTGCTCCACCGCTATCGACAAGATTGATGGTGATGTCATCGAGGCCGGGTTCACCGGCATCGCGCACGCCATCGCCATTGAGGTCCTGCCAAACGAGATCACCGATGGTGGCGGGGCTGACGAGGCCGGCATCCACGGTGTCGAGTGCAGCGGAACCGGTGACCACAATCGGGCCGGTGCGGCCAGTGGTCTGGTCGGCGTCGCTGTCCAGAGCGTCGTCGCTCCCACCATCGGTAGCGGTGAACGTTGTTCCGGACGGAGCTTCAAATTCAATCGCGTAGGTCCCGGGAGCCACGATGAAGCTGTAGAGGCCGCCGCCGGAAGTTGTGGTGGTGGCGATCAAACTGCCGCCGTCGTCCAACAGGTTCACTACCACTCCGTCGATGCCAGCGTCCAGGCCGTTTTGGATGCCGTTCCCGTTGAGATCGTCGAATACCAGGTCACCGATTGTGGAAGGGGCAACACCGGCATCGACCGTTGTGTTGGTTTCACCCGAGACCAGCGAGACCGCAGCGCTCACGCCGCTGGCATCCACATCGGAGTCCAGGGCATCGTCGCTCCCCGCGTTGGGAGCAACGAAGGTGAAGCCGGGCGCCACCACTTCGATGGCGTAGTCGCCTGGAGCGAGACCTGTGAAGCTGTAGAGCCCGCCACCGGCCGTGGTAGTTGTCGCTAGGACGGAACCACCTTGGAGCAAGTTCACCGTCAGGCCGTCGACCCCGGGTTCACCGGGGGTCTGAAGGCCATCATCGTTGAGGTCCACGAAGACGGCGTCGCCAAGGGTGGCGTCCTGGTAGAGACCAGCGTCGATGGTGTCGTCGGTGGTGTTACCGGCCAGCGTGAAGGTGCCCGAGTCACCGGCGGCGTCAATATTGGAGTCGATCGCCGTGTTGGTGCCAACCGTCTGAGCGGTTGCGGCGAAGCCGGCGGGGAGCGAAACGCTCAGCTCATAGGTTCCGGGCAAGAGCAGGTCGAACGAGTAGAAGCCACCTGCCGAAGTGGTCGTTGTGGCGAGCAGGGCTCCGGCACCATCGAGCAGTTCCACGGTGACCCCAGCGAGGCCGGGCTCGCCGGCATCCTGAAGACCATTGCCGTTGGTATCGGTGAACACGAAGTCACTGATGCTCGAGGGCAACACGCCGACGTCGAGGTTGGTGATCACCAGACCGGAGGTGAGGAACACATCGTTGGTGGTGCCGGTGGCGTCGGCATCACTGTCTACGTCGTCGTCAGCGCCCACGTTGGCGGTGGTGAAGACCACGCCAGGATTCGTGACCCTGATCGAGTAGAGATTTGGGGTCAGACCGCCGAATGTGTAGTTGCCGTTGGCATCGGTCGTCGTGGTTCCCACCACGGTTCCACTGCCGTTGAGAAGTTCGATTGTGGCGCCGGGTACTCCAGGCTCGCCATCGTCGATTCCGTTGCCGTCGGCGTCGAAGAAGACGCGATCACCAATGGAGCCACCGGCGATCACACCGGCATCTACGTGGTCGATCGCCTCGTCCGAAAGCAGTGTGAAGACGGCGGTCCGCCCAGTGACGGGGTCCGCATCGGAGTCCAAAGCGTCGTCGCTGCCGGAGTCTTCCGGGGCCAGGCCGTAGACGCCACTGGGGACGAACTCGATCTGATAGTCACCAGGAGTGAGACCGGCGAAGGAATATGAGCCGTCTCCAGCTGTCGTAGTGGTAGCGATCTGGGTGCCCGAATCGTCCAGCAGATTCACGGCGATGCCACCAACCCCGGGCTCACCGGCATCCTGAATGCCGTCTCCATCGACGTCCTCGAAGACGAAGTCACCGATGGAGCCGGGGAAGACCAGTCCGGCATCGATCGTGTCCACAGTTTCGCCAGAGGCGACACTCACGGTCACGGCGCCGGAACTGTCGATATCCGAATCGACGGCATCATCGGCACCGACGTCGGCCGTTGTGGGCGTTGCGTCGACGGGAAGCACAACCTGAATGGTGTAGGTGCCGGGGACAACATTTGTGAAGCTGTATGCGCCACTTCCGGAGGTCGTGGTGCTCGCCACCACGGTCGCTCCAGAAAGCAACTGCACGACAACGCCACCGACCCCGGGCTCACCGGCATCCTGAATGCCGTCAGCATTGAGGTCGTTGAAGACGAAGTCGCCGATCGTGGCACCGAATAGCAGACCAGCGTCGATCGTGGAGATCGTGTCGCCGGATTGCACAGTGAAGGAAGCGGTGACACCGAAGTTGGTGGCCGGGATCGCAACGGCGTCAGAATCCACCGCATCATCGCCGCCAACATCAGCGCTGGTGAAGCTGGTTCCGGCCGGAGCGGTGAATCGCATTGTGTAGGTGCCTGGGAAGACGCCGGAAAGGGTGTAGCTGCCATCGGCCGCGGTCGCCACGCCGGTCACCGGCGTGCCGACACCGTTCAACAGCTCAACCAGGACGCTGGCAACGCCGGGCTCGCCGGCATCCTGCACCCCGTCGCCGTTCAGATCATCCCAAACGAAGTTGCCAAGCGTGGCGGTGGTGACATATCCGGCGTCAACTGTGTCAAGCACTTCGCCCGAGGCGAGCGTCACACTGACCACCCCTGCACCGGTGATGTCGGAGTCCACCGAATCGTCGCCGCCCACGTCACGCCCGGTCGGGGCGGCCCCAGCCGGAGCGGTGAAGATGAGAGTGTAGGTTCCGGGGGTGAGGTCGGTGAACGCATACAGTCCGCCGCCAGCGGTGGTCTGGGTGCCCACGAGCACGCCGCCTGCGTCGCGAAGCTCGATGACAACGCCATCGATTCCGGGCTCACCGGCATTCTGAATACCATCGCCGTTGAGGTCATCCCACACGAAGTTGCTGATCGAGGCGGTCTGGAAGAGACCCGCATCGGCCACGGTGAGATCATCGGCTGAAGAGACGGTGATGACACCGGTCAAACCGCTGCTATCAACGTCGGAGTCGATCGTTGGATCCCCACCCTGGCTCTGGCCACTGAAGACATACCCGGCCGGAGCGGTGACCTGAATCTGATAGTCGCCGGGAAGGAGGAGATCGAAGAGGTAGAGGCCACCGCCGGTGGTTGTGGTCGTGGCAATGACCGATCCGCCCTGGAGCAGGTCAACGGTCACCCCGTCGATGCCGGTTTCGCTGCCATCCAGAACCCCGTCGCCCAAGTTGTCCAGCCACACAAGGTCACCGATACTGCCCACGGGCAAGCCAATGTCCACCGAGTCGTCAGCCTGACCGGAGACGACCACGATCGGGTCGGTTGTGCCGCTGGCATCCACGTCGGAATCGATGCTGTCGTCGA
>RCMY010009163.1_pt1 | contig 13639 bp, 12 predicted proteins | sample 2041341 | NCBI WGS metagenome assembly RCMY01 (sample SAMN09708234, study PRJNA481090) | Marine sediment metagenome, whole genome shotgun sequencing project. | reverse complement strand
CCCTCGAACACAATCTTTCCTCCATCGTGTCCGGCGCCGGGACCGAGGTCGATGATCCAATCGGCATGGGCCATGACGGCCTGGTGATGTTCGATCACAATCACCGACTTGCCAGAATCGACGAGCCGGTCGAGTAGTCCCAGCAGGTGATCGACGTCAGCAAGATGGAGACCACTGGTCGGCTCATCGAGCACGTAGAGCCCACCTTTTTCGCCCATTTTTATCGCCAGCTTGAGTCGCTGGCGTTCGCCGCCCGACAGCGTCGGGAGGGGCTGGCCAAGGCTGATATAGCCGAGTCCGACGTCGACAAGACGATCGAGAATCTTGTGGGCAGCCGGCGTAGATGCTTCGTCGGAGCTGAAGAACACCTCTGCTTCGGCCATCGACATCGCGAGCACTTCGCTGATATCTCGGCCTCCGAGGTGATACTCGAGTACCGATGCTTCGAACCGCTTCCCTTCGCAGTCCTCGCAAGTGGTGGCGACGGTCTCCATGAAGCTCAAATCCGTGTAGATCATGCCGGCGCCGTTGCAGGTAGGGCAGGCACCTTCGGAGTTGGCGCTGAACAGGGAGGCCTTGACATCATTTGCCTTGGCAAAAGCCTTGCGGATAGGGTCGAGTAGCCCGGTGTAGGTGGCCGGGTTAGATCGCCGTGAACCCCGGATGGGCGTCTGGTCGAACGCCACGACACCTTCCTGATTCGACACCGAACTGTGAATCAGGGTGCTCTTCCCCGACCCTGCGACACCCGTGACGACCACGAGCACCCCCAGGGGAATGTCGACATCGACCTTTTGTAGGTTGTGGTTGTCTGCGCCGCGCACTTCCAGCACGCCGGATGCGGTACGCACCGACTCCTTCAATGGGGTCCGGTCGTCAAGATGGCGCCCGGTCAATGTGTCGCTGGACATCAGCTCCTTAACAGTCCCTTCGAACACCACCTCGCCCCCAGCAGTGCCTGCCCCCGGGCCAAGATCGACGACATGGTCAGCGATGGCAATCGTGTCAGGTTCGTGCTCAACAACGAGGACGGTGTTGCCGTAATCCCGCAAGCGAAGCAACAAGCCGTTCATCTTGGCGATGTCATGGGGATGCAGCCCGATGGTCGGCTCGTCGAAGACGTAGGTGATGTCGGTCAGAGCCGATCCGAGGTGGCGGATCATCTTGGTGCGCTGGGCCTCACCGCCCGAAAGCGTGCCCGACGGCCGGTCGAGCGATAGGTAACCAAGGCCAATTTCAACGAATGAATCGAGCGACTTTTGCAGGGCGGTCAGCAACGGCGCCATCGATGGCTCGTCGAGTCCGCCGACCCATTCGGCCAGGTCGCTGATCTGCATCGAACAGGCGTCTGCGATATTGACGCCCTTAATCTTCGACGATCGGGCTCCCTCGTTGAGCCGGGTCCCACCACAGTCGGGGCACGAACTAAACGTCACCGCCTCATCTACAAAGGCCCGAATGTGGGGCTGCAGGGAGTCGACGTCCTTCGACAAGAACGACTTCTGGATCTTCGGGACGAGGCCTTCGTAGGTGACGTTGATCCCCTTCATCTTCACCTTGACGGGGTCCTTGTAGAGGAAGTCGTCGAGTTCCTTCTTGGTGAACTTGCTGATGGGCTTATCGGCGTCGTAGAAGCCCGACTCTGAGAAACTCCGCACCATCCAGCCGCCCGACTTGTAGCCGGGGATCGTGATGGCGCCCTCGTTGAGTGACTTCGATTCGTCGAAGAGCCGGGTCAGGTCAATGTCGGATGCTTGCCCCATGCCTTCGCAGCGCGGACACATGCCGCCAGTGATCGAGAAGGACTTTCGTTCGGCCTTCTTCTTGCCACCGCGCTCAACCGTGATTGCACCACTCCCCCGTACCGACGGCACGTTGAACGCGAATGCTTTGGCCGAACCCACAAATGGTTTACCGAGCCGGCTGAAGACGATTCGTAACATTGCGTTGGCGTCAGTGACGGTGCCGACGGTTGAACGGGAATTGGCGCCGAGCCGTTCCTGGTCGACGAGGATCGCCGTGGTCAGTCCTTCAAGCAAGTCGACTTCGGGTCGGGCCAAAGACGGCATGAAACCCTGCAAGAAGGCACTGTACGTTTCGTTGATCAACCGCTGGGACTCGGCGGCGATCGTATCGAACACCAGCGAGCTCTTGCCCGATCCCGAGACCCCGGTGAACGCCGTCAGGCGACGCTTGGGAATCTCAATGCTGACATCTTTGAGGTTGTTTTCTCTGGCACCGGATACCCGGATGAGGTCGTGGCTATCGGCAGCGTGCATCGGCACAACTCTAGATCAGCCTCGCCGGTGGGGACACGAGACGACATGAAACCAAAGCCTAAAAGCGCAGCCCAATCTGCACAGCGGATCGTCAGCTCGTAGCGGTTCACACCGAGGTGGCTGGTATAATTGGGGAATGATGGGAGATTCGGCGTGTTGGCTCGCACAAACTTGTCTGTCGTGCGGACGCGTTCTCGAAACTGAACTGGCCGATTCGTCAAGTTGCCCGCATTGTGGGTGGTCTCTTGAGAGAGAGACCCTCCCGGCCAGGATCACGCTCATGTCCGACCTCAGCTCAGAACTCGACACCGAGGTCCCTCCTAAGGGTTCGCGACCCTAGGTCGCTTCCCGTTCCCTGACAGTCGAGTCTTGGGACGCATTTCTCGGCCACGTCCAGGCGAAGTAGGCGATAGCTGCCAACAGGACGACTTCAATCGCACTCCCGAGGACGTAGTAGGTCCACTCACCGATGGCTCCAGCAACGATGGTGAGCGCGTACACCGAACTCAAGACCAGGTTGGCCCATCGAGCGACCCGAGGTGCGAGCACGAGCGACAAGAACACCATGAGGCTGGGAATGAGGATGTAGGACGTAACCCCAACGAGGAACGACTGGTTGACTGCGAATCCGGCGATCTGACCCGCTTCGATTTCAGCTCGGAAATCTGGCCGATACAGGCTGAAAAGGTCGACATAGGCGAAGACAAAGAGCATCGCCGTCCACAGAGCCGAGATCTTGACTCTCACGCTCACAGTGGCCGTTTCTAACTCTGGGCCAACTTCGGCCTTTGCGTTCACAGTCTGGTTTGCCATTTCTCTCCTCAGTAGCTTGTTTGATTCTGGCTTACTTAGTAAACTCTACGATTACTTAGTAAGCTTGTCAACGTGATGGCACCCAGAATGCCGGCCCGAACGCCACTGAACACAGAAAGAATCCTCCAAGCTGCGGTGGATCTAGCCGACCGCTCCGGACTCGACGCGCTCACCATGCGCCGCCTGGGCGCTGAACTGGGCGTCGAGGCCATGTCCTTGTACAAACACGTTGCGAACAAGCGTGAGATCCTTGATGGCATCTTCGAGCTCGTGGTGGCTGAAATCGAGTTGCCAGACACGGGTTCCGAGTGGAAACAGGCCATGACCCGACGGGCCGAGTCTGCGAGAGAGGTGTTGGTGAAACACCCGTGGGCGATCGGTCTGCTCGAGGCAGGCGGCGACACCGGACCGGCCGCGTTGCGATACATCGATGCAATAGTTGGCGCACTCCGAGCGGCAGGGTTTTCGTTGCGCAACGCCGCCCACGCTTTCTCGCTCCTGGACAGCTACATCTACGGACACGTTATCCAGGAAGTGAGCTTCACCAACGGGGGCTCCGGCGAGTCCGAGACAAAAGCCGACGGCGAATCCTCTTCGACCGAACCCATCCGGCCTGACGACTACCCAAACCTCGCCGCGCTACAGCAACAGGCAGCGAATTCGCCCCATACATTCGACGACGAGTTCACGTTCGGTCTCAATCTCATCATCGACGCGCTAGCGGCGACGATATAAAGGTCCCGGGTAAACGTGCGCCGTAGCCAGTACCCCACTTCGACGACTCCCCGAACCACCGAGGTATCAGACGGGATCGACGAGCTGGGCAAGGGTGACGCCCTTGCGGACTCGCTCGATCCGGTAGTGGCTGTCGGGATCGTTGAGGAAATTAGGGCGAAGCGGAGGGGTACGAAGTACATGGCGCCGCTGCAACTCCTCGATCACGGCAGTGTGTTCGGGAGCGATCTTGCCGACGAGCAGGGTGTCAAGCCGGCCACCTTGGTGCACATAGTTCACTACGCCTCGCAAGCCTCGTAGGTACACGGCATCTTTGACCAACCCGCCCCCGCGGTGGACTCGCATTGAAACCATGAAGGCGTTTCGCGTCGAGAGGCCGAGGTCTTCGGTCATCAGCCGATACGTATCGATGAACTCGGCTCCGTCGGCAACAGATCGAGCCGCCAAGACTCTGGCCGACAAGGTGCGGAGCCTTCCGGCAGTCAGCCCGCCAACGAGATATTCGGCGAACACGGCAAGTCCTTCCTGCAGCTCATCGTGGCGTGCCAGCCCCGATGCGAGAAGCCGGAACGGCTGAGCGCGGCCGTTCCAATAGGTCACGACGTGGGTGCCGACCTCGTGCTGGATTAGCGCCTGGACCCGGTCAACGGGAATGGACATACTCCGGCCGACGAGGAGGTTGCCCGCTGACACCATCAGGGAGGACACGTCATCGCGCAGATCGACTCGAGGCGTGATCGACGGATCCACTTCGCGGTAGGTAGCCATCTCGATCTCCGCGGCGGCCGCGAATTCCTCGCCAGAGATCCGCTGCACGCGACGGGCGCGATCTCGGCCCTGCAGGTCTTCGTTGACGGCTTTAGCCAAAGCAACGGACTCGTCGTCGACGTTGCCGTAAAGCGAGATGCTGATCGGGAGGAAACGGTCGGTGAAACGGTCCTCGATGAGGGATAGCTTAAGCTCGAGCTCGCGCCGCTTTTCTAGAAACAGGCTCTCGAGAGTCGGGTCCTCGACACGCTCGATCTTGATGTTGAACAGTTTCCGCTTGAGGAGCGAAGGGTCGACCGTATGGGGGCGATACTGGAACCGGGGAGGCTTATCGTTTTTTGAGCGGCGGAAGCGGTTGTAGGCGCTCTCGGCGTTCACTGGCGTAACCGTGAGTAGAAGATCGAAGGATTCGGCGACCGCGGCGAGTTGGCTGTCGACTTGGTGGACGGCGCGCACGACCGCCCGGCGGCCCAACGAGTGATAATGCAGAGGTCGGTGTGAGGTCTCTTCCCGCGCGAACACGAAGGCTGCCTGGGCAAGAGATCGGGAGATCTGTCTCGACATGGTCTGTTGAACGAGGGGATACAGCTCGTTCGTCTCGGATGATCGCCAGGCCGGGTACGCCGCCACACCGATGAGGTGAGCGTTGATGGGCTTGGCAGCTGCCACCGATAGAAGTCTGCGTTCGCCAGGAGGTGCCAGCTTGACGGATGGCTGGACCAAAACGTCGGCGCTCACCCCGAGGACGGTGACCCGTGACAACCCCTTAACCAGCGACTCAACCGTCGGGGTGCCTTCTAGGACCCGGGGGACCTCAACTACGAACTCCGGTATTGCATCGTTTGTGACGTAGTGGGGTTCGTCGGAACCCGGTTTGACCCACACCTCCACCACAAGAAAGCCACCGAAGGCTTGGGATTGCAGCGACGCGATGCGCTCGACCAGTTCAAGGGTGAAGCGGCGTCCGGCTGGATCCGAGGGCGCCACAACATAAGAGGCCTGCGTGCTGACGATCGATTGCAGGCCGGCGTCGGACGCCCCCTTGGGAGGACGGTAAACCACCAGGAACGGCAGTTGTCGATCGATGTGGATCCGCCCATCCGGCGGCAATGTTCGCCGCACCCGATGGCCCAGAGCAACCCGGTCGATGATGGAGTCGAGCAGGGCCGGACTGAGTTGGGTCTTTCGCGCAGTCGCCATGCCTACCTGAGTTCGCGGGTGCGTGGAATCCTACCAGGCGGTGCACCCGGGGCGGTTCCTCGGTCGTCCCGGCCCCGACCTAAGAAACGGGGCTCCCGAGCGGCGATCGAGGCCGCGAATGATCGGCCCGAGCGCCGAAACCATCCCTCGACGCCAGCTGCAAAATTCGTGTCTTTTCCAGATCCAGCACTTGGACCCCGACCCGACGTCGGATAAGATATGCGTCGTCGCCTACTGCAGACTACGTCTCTTGGGAGATCGTCTCTTGCCCGACTCCAGCACTTGGACCCGGACGCGACGCAGGATAACCATCACCTCGACTGGAGAGATATACATGCGGATTGGCTTCGTCGTCAACGACATCACTACCGAGCAAGCGGGATACACCACAACCCGGCTTGGAGTGGCCGCCAACAACCGGGGCCATGAAGCATGGCTCATCAACGTTGGTGATCTCGCCTATGACCCCGACGAATTGGTCCGGGCACAAGCGACACGCGTTCCCAAGCCCCGCTACAAGGACGGCGTGGCATATCTGCGTGACCTCCAGGGCAAGACTGCAATCCGTGAGCGACTGACCGTCGACGACCTCGACATACTGTTCCTGCGCAATGTCCCATCCGACGAGAAGGGCAAGCGTGAATGGGCCAAAAGCGCCGCTCTCGATTTCGGACGGGTCGCCATGCGCCATGGAGTCATCGTGCTCAATGACCCGAACGGCCTCGCCAAGGCTGAGAACAAGATGTATTTCCAGCTGTTTCCCGAAGAAGTGCGCCCAGCCACGCTGATTACCCGCGATCGGCAGTCCATAAAGGACTTCGTGATGTCCGAAGGCAAGGCCGTCATCAAGCCCCTAAGTGGCTCCGGTGGAGAGGGCGTGTTCCTAGTGCGGGCAGATGACACCGCCAACCTCAACCAGATGATCGACGCCGTTGCCCGAGACGGCTACGTGATCGTTCAACAGTATTTGAAGGACGCAGAGGTAGGCGACACGAGGCTCTTCCTCATGAACGGTGAGCCCCTGCGACACAAAGGCCGCTATGCCGCATTCCAGAGACTCCGCGGCGGCGGTGACATGCGGTCGAATATTCATGCTGGTGGAAAGCTCGCCAAAGCCAACTTGACGGACGCAGCCTTTCATCTTGCCGAGATCGTGCGCCCGAAGCTGGTCCAGGACGGCATGTTCCTGGTGGGGCTTGACATCGTCGGTGACAAGCTGATGGAGATCAACGTCTTCAGCCCTGGTGGCCTCGGCTCGGCTCAAAAGCTCGAAGGCGTCAACTTCAGCGAAGCCGTCATCGACGGCCTAGAACGCAAGGTTGGCTACATGGGGTTCTACAAGCGCAGCTTCAACAACGTCGAAATGGCAACGCTGTGACGACCAACGATCCATGGCAGGTCACCCGCGGCGACGATCCGATCCTCGCCACTTCCGTCCACGCCGGGCATGCGCTGCGAGACGAAGCAGCGAAACTTGTGGCATTGCCGGACGACGAGCGGCTACGCGAAGAAGACCCTTTCACGGACCGTTGGGTCGGCATCGCCCGCAACTCGATCATCGTCGACAGGTCACGCTTCGAGGTCGATCTCAACCGGCCCCGAGAAAGCGCCGTGTACGTCCGGCCGGAGGATGCGTGGGGCCTCAAAGTGTGGGCAACACCGCTACCGCCGGAGTTCATTGAGGACTCCCTGGCCCTACACGATCGCTTCTATGCGGAGCTGGGCGATATCTGCGACGAACTCGTCGACGCACATGGTCGATTCGTCCTACTCGATGTGCATTCCTACAACCATCGACGGACCGGACCTGATCGGCCCGTCGACGATCCCGAGGAGAACCCGGAGATCAATCTCGGGACCGAGTCCATGGCACCCAGCTGGAGACCGATCATCGATACGCTCGCCGAGTCGCTAGCTGCCTACCCGTTCGATCACGGACATCTCGACGTACGTGAGAACATCAGGTTCAAGGGCGGCGCGATGAGCAGGTGGGTCAACGCCCGTTACGGTGACCGTGGCTTCGATCGCCATCGAAGTCAAGAAGTTCTTCATGGACGAATGGACTGGTGAAGTCGACGAGGCCATCGTTGCCAACGTGAATGACGCTTTCATTGCCGGGGCCGCCGCGATCCGCGATCTGTTGGGTGCGCCGACCCCCCAGTAGACCTGGCTGCGGCCAGCGGGTTCAAATCGATGCCAAACGGCGTTCATCGCCACGCCGTTGCCGCGCATGTCCGAGATCAACGTAATACGCAAATGATCGAGTCTTCCACGCCGTCTCATCAATGCGGCCTCACTCCCCACACTGTTCAGCGCGCTACGCCAGGAGCGTAAACTGCGCGCCCACGGACCGCGGGGAATCCGGGTTTCGATTATCGTCCGAACATGCGGACCGGCGATTCTGTCTTGCTGCGGTTTCTCGGGCCTCTCGAAGTGATCATCGATGGACGGTCAGTCCATCCCGGAGGTCCTAAACAACGCGCCATGCTTTGTCATTTGGCGCTCCACGCCAGCGAACCAGTCAGCATCCCCTCCCTCGTCGAGGCGGTTTGGGGTGTAGATGCACCCGACGGAGCAATTCGTTCAATCCGGACGTACGCTACAAATCTGCGACATCTGCTCGGACCTTCCGCCGACCTGCGCGGTGAGCAAGGGTCATACCGTCTTGATCTTCGATCGATTGTGACTGACATCGACGAATTTCGCGCGACGATCAAGGAAGCAGCTGGCCTGGAAGATCCTCAAGATCGCAGTGCCCTCCTGGGAACGGCGCTTGGGCTTTGGCGCGGTCGATTTCTGGCCGACCTCGATCGCCCCTGGGTCCAGGAGGAAGAGGCGATTATCAACCGCGAGCGGCACCGAGCGATCGCGATGTGGGCCGACTCGACAATCGCCGCCGGCCGCCCCGCCGAAGCAACTCAGTTGATCGAAGATGCGTTGACCGAAGCTCCGCTCGATGAGCAGCTCTGCGGTCTTCTCATGCGCGCCCTCTATGGTTCGGGACGCCAAGCCGATGCTCTGGTGGTCTATCGGCAGCTCCGGGACGGGCTGGCCCTGGGACTCGGCGTGGAGCCGGGTCCCGAGCTGCGCTCCCTAGAAGAGCAGATTCTCCTCCACGACGCGACAACGACAGGAGCCGGACCCCGTTGGCTGCCGCCGCCTTCCGGCGACCTGGTCGGCCGAAGTGTGGAGATCGAGGACCTCCTGGCACGGATGGCACAGGGCAGGTTGCTGACCCTCACCGGCCCCGGAGGGGTCGGAAAGACCCGGTTGGCGATGGAGCTGGGTCGACTAGTAGTCGAGCGTGGGGATCAGCCCGTATTCCTTGCCGACCTGTCATCGGTATTCGACGAGTCGGCGGTGGACGCAATCCTGGCAGCGAGCGCAGGAGTTCAACCCCACCCGAACTCGGAGCCACTGGCCAGCATGATTGAGTACCTGCGGCCTCGAAAAGCTCTACTGATCGTCGACAACTGCGAGCACCTTGCCCCCACAGTGGCCAGATTGCTGGCTGCTCTCGGGAGGAGCTGCCCACAGCTCACCTTGGTTGCCACGAGCCGGTCCCCGCTGCACATCGATGGTGAGCACGAATGGCGTACTCCGTCTCTGCCTCTCCCAGACCGGGACGATGAGCCTATCGACGTGCTGCGCCAATGGCCGGCGGTTGCGCTTCTGTTGCGGCGCGCTCCAAGCTCCTTTCTGATCACTGAAGCCAACCGAAGAGACGTTGTCGAGCTGTGCTGGTGTTTGGATGGACTGCCCCTCGCTTTGGAGCTTGCTGCCTCTCGTCTTGGATCGATGACACCTGCGGAGATCGTCGTTTCGCTGGGTTCGAGCGTCGAGATATCGCGCCGCGATGGTCCTGACGACTCGCGTCATGGGACGCTCGATGCAACTATTCGCTGGTCTTACGAGTTGCTTTCCGAGATGCCAAGCCGGCTACTCGACAGACTCGGCGTTATGTCGGGCATCTTCCTGTCCGAGGATGTCCTGTCGGTATGTGTGCCCGACTCTGTCCAACCAGACACCGTGCGGGACTGGCTGTCGAACCTGGTTGACCAGTCATTGGTGATCGCCGATACGTCGGGGATACGGACCCGCTACCGGCTCCTCGAGACAATCCGGCGCTTCGCACTCGTCCGCCTCGGTGACGACGAACCTGAGGCAAGGAGACGGCATGCCGTGCACTTCGGCAGGCTTGCCGAGTTCGAGGCCGCTCGACTTCTCACCCGCGAAGAAAGCGCTGCGGCCATAGAACTCTCTTTCGCTCACGACAACCTTCGCAGCGCTATCGGGTGGGCGATCGAGACCGGTGACGTCGACACCGCCTCCTGCATCGTGGCATCCATTGCCGATTGGGGGTACTGGCGGTCCCGTAACGAGTTGAGCCGGTGGGCGCAGTGGGTTTGGGAGTCGACCACACCCAGTGACCCGCGGTGGCGGGCCGTGTGCGGTAGCGCTGCCCGAGGCGCCTGGCGTCGGGGGCGGTTCGCCGATGGTGTCCGGTTCGCGAGCGCGGGAGCGGATACTGCCGGCAAGGTGATCGCGCGATCCGGTCACCCAGACGACGTGGTAGCGGACATTGCTCTCTACAGCGGCGAGGCGCAGGGGGCGTTGGCGCACTACTCCCTGGTTGCCGCCGAGGCGAGTGAGGACGGAGATATCACCCGCGAAGCGTGGGCCACCTACTACGTAGCGGTCATCAACGCAGTGCTCCGGCGTCCGGCCGAAGCAATCGAGGCCGCCGCGAAGGCGCTGGCCCTCGCCAGAGAGACAGGCAACCCGACGGCGTTGTCGTTCTCCCTCTACGCCAGCGGACTCGCCGTCAAACACCGGTCACCGGCGGAGGCGGTGGCGATGTTCGAGGAGGCGGTTCGGATGGCCGACTCGGTCGGGAACAGCTGGTTCGGTGGCATCGCCCGAATGGAGCTGGCCTCCACCAAGGCTGCCCACGATGATTTGCGTGGAGGATTCCATGATTTCGCCGGGGTGATCGATCACTGGCACCGGGTCGGAGACGCTACCCAGCTTCGCCTGGCATGGCGCTATCTCGTAACTGCACTGGCCCACGTCGGGCTCCCCAATGAAGCGGCGATCCTGAGCGGTGCCCTCCTCACCGATACCGGCTCGGTCCTCACTCATCCCCAGGCAAGGTTGCTCGCTGAACTCTCGGATGTGCTCGGCGACGCCGAATACAGCCGACTCACTGTACGGGGCTCGGTCATGTCGTTGTCCGAACTGGTGGCCACCAGCCTTGACGCGATCAATCGGGCGCTTCACACGCTGCAATCCTGACGGCCTCTGCTTCAGCGCAATCGGACCATTCCGCCACGGTTGTGTTCACGGTTGAACCGTCAGGCCTCGCTGGCCTGCATCACCGGGGATGCTCACCTCGGCGACGGTCAACAGGTTGAACGTTTTTTGAACTCTCCTTGACCTCGCCGTGCGACGGTATCGCGACATCCCGCAATCCACATAAGGAGCAAGACCCATGAGTTGGAATTTGAACGGGGAATACTTTGAAGCATGCAACTGTGAGGCTGCGTGTCCTTGCGTGTTCTTGAGCCCCCCTACCGAGGACGACTGCACGGTGCTGGTTGGATGGCACATTGCCAAGGGCGAGTTCGAAGGTACGAGCCTCGATGGATTAAACGTCGCACTCGCCGTCTACTCGCCCGGCCACATGGCCAAGGTCGAATGGCAGGTGGCCTTGTACCTCGACGATCGTGCCTCTGAGGCTCAAGGCCAGGCATTGGCAGCGATCTTCTCAGGCCAGGCCGGTGGCCATCCAGCTCGCTTGGCAGGCCATATCGGCAAGGTGCTAGGTGCAGGACCCGCATCGATCGAGTTCGAAAAGTCTGGCAAACGGACCTCGATGACGATCGGCGGCATCGCGAATGTGGCCATCGTCTCCGTGCCAGGCCAGGGTGAAGCCGACATCACAGTCGGAAACCATCCTCTAGCGATCTCACCGGGGTTCGACGCTGTGGTTTCACGGTCCGAGCACCTCACCTACGACGATCACGGCATGCACTGGGAGCTCGCAGAAAAGAACGGGTTCTCATCTCCGTTCAATTACGCGGCGTGACCACTTCCACCGCCGTAGCGGTCGGCCGGGCCAGGTGGGCGGTCATCGCCGGCCTGGCCGTTCTGGCGACCGGCTCATGGATGTACATCTGGTTGGTGGCATCTCGAATGGGCGACGTATCATCCGTTCTGGCGATGCCCATGACATCCACGTGGACGCCAGTCCAGGGCGCGCTGATGGTCGCGATGTGGGCGGTGATGATGGCGGCGATGATGCTCCCATCAGCCATGCCGATGGTGCTCACCTACGAACGCCTAGATAGTGTTGCGGTCGACGAGCGGGGCGGATCGACCGCCCTTTTCATCGCCGGTTACGTGGTGGTGTGGTCGGCGTTCTCCGTAGCGGCTACCGGACTTCAATGGGTACTCCACACGCTGGCGCTTGTCAACGGAATGGGAGTAGTCACCCAGAGCTGGTTAGCGGGTGTGCTGTTGATCGGTGCAGGAGCCTTTCAATTCTCCCCCGTGAAGCGACGGAGCCTTGGAGCATGCCGCACGCCGATGGGGTTCTTGATGACGTCGTGGAAAGAAGGTGGGGTAGGCGCCTTCAAGATGGGTCTCCATCATGGAACCCTGTGCTTTCGCTGCTGTGGGGCGCTGATGATTCTGCTCTTCGTGCTCGGAGTCATGAATCTCGTCTGGGTGGCTGCACTGGCGATCTTCGTTCTCGCCGAAAAAGTATTCCAACGGGGCGAGGTCATCTCGGCGATCGGCGGGATTGTCATGATTCTTTCGGGTCTCGGTTCGATCCTGGGAGGCTAAGTGGCTTGGGAGCTGCGTGGATCGTTCTACGAGGCATGCAACTGCGAGGCGGTGTGTCCGTGCCGGCGCCACGGGAACCGAGCGGGGGGACAATCGACCTATGACACCTGTGATTTCGTTCTGTCGTGGATGATCGGGAACGGCCACGTCGATGGCCGAGACCTCTCGGGGTTGTCGACCGTGATGGTGGGCTCCTATTCAGATGATGAACCCGGAAGCCGATGGCGAGCGACCCTCTTTGTCGACGAATCAGCGGATGAGATTCGACAGGGTGATCTAGCCGACGTCTTCCTCGGCAGAATCGGCGGCGATACCCACCGGCTTTACGCTCGAGCCATCCTGAACGTCTCGATGGTGCGCCCGGCCGCAATCCGACTCGTTCACGAAACCGGGCGCTGGCGTATCGGAGTTCCGACGTTCGTAGAGGTTCGTTCGACCAGCGAGGCGATCGTCAACGGCCCGGTGACCTGCGGAATCAGCGACCATATACAAGGTACCGAGCTGATCTCCGACGTGCTCGTCGTGGCGGCACCCCCCTTCGAATGGAACCTTCGCGGGAAATGCTCTTTCCAATCGGGGTTTGCCTATCGGGGATGACCCGAGCGGTGTACCTGCCTGTTGGTGCTGCCAGCACGAAGCTCGGACTCGACACCTCACGCCACGAGATCCACGAAGCTTCCCTAGCCCGTGTCAGCCGCCGGCAGGCGGCTGACAGAGGGGCGATTGGAATCTGAAGGCGAGCCGGCACTGGACACGATCACTCCATCGACGACGTGTCCTTGATTTAGGAGTCGACGCTATCGGGTGCAAGGCTGAGCGTCTCATGCTGAAGTTGACCTCCGCACGAGGGTGCTCGGCGTCACCTGGGCACGACTATTGCGAAGGCTCTTGACGCAGATGCCGGTCGAGGAAGTCCGTGATCTCGCCCACATGATGGAGGAACGGTTCCAGGTCACTGTGACCACCACCAGCTACGACGAGGACGGCGGCGTTGG
>RCMY010003612.1_pt1 | contig 13641 bp, 11 predicted proteins | sample 2041341 | NCBI WGS metagenome assembly RCMY01 (sample SAMN09708234, study PRJNA481090) | Marine sediment metagenome, whole genome shotgun sequencing project. | reverse complement strand
TTTGTTGTGTTTCCATATCTTATTGTTTTAGAGTACATTAAAGATACTGGACAGGCAGCTTTTACATAGATGCTGAGGTAAAAAACAAAAATATTGCTAGTTTTAGCATAACCAATGTTAGTTGCTTTGTTTGCTTACATCCGATTTTCCTTCGGAAAATCCTCGAACTCAAACACGCAACTTTCCATATACAAAAACGTTGTAAGCAAGCTGAAAAGAGGTCCCATTGACAATATAGTTGCTAATTTATCTTGAAAATAATTATGAAAAATATACTATTGCCAATATCGTTTTCGGAAACCTCAAAAAACACACTACACTATGCTAATTTGATTGCAGAAGAATTTGGTGCATCTATAAGTTTGATACATTGTTATTCTAGCTATGATTATAATAGAGAATATGATTTTGGAACATTAGATTATGATGAAGGCATTAAACAAATGTTAATTGATTTCTATAAAAATAATATAGAAAAAATGGACCGTCAACCACTCAAAGTATTAGCCTGTGAAGGCTCTGTTTCTGATAATATCAGTAAAATTAGTCATAAAGATGAATTGCTGATTTTGAGTAGAAAAACTGGTAATCTATCTAAATCCAATGTACAGATTAGTGATAAACTATTTTTTTTAACTACTAAATCACCTTGCCCTGTTTTGCTTCTACCATCCAAACAAGGTGTTTTTTCTTTTTCTGAAGTTAAAAACGTATGGCACATCCAGAGAAAGGACGTTGAAGTAGATTTGATTAAGCGTCAATTATTGAAATTTAAAATTGATTCAAATTTGGTTATTTCCAAATCATTGAAACAAGAAACCTTCAATTCAGCATTTTGGATGAATATTGTAAATTACATAAAATCACAAGACGATTCTCTGTTAAAAAAAATCTATGAATCATACTCTAGTGAACACATTGACCTTTTAATTTTAGTGAACCATAGAACAGGAGTATTTGAAAAATTTTTAAAGAATGATACTTTTCAAATTATTAGTCGATTTGACATTCCAATTTTAATTTTACAAAACAAAGAATGAAATGAAAATAGCAAGCTTACAACAATGAACTTCGTTATCATCCGCTAAAAGGAATTGAAACTCCTCTTAGCTCGCCGATAACGAAACCCGTACTACCCCCTATTCTTCTCCTCAATCCATTTGCTCATAAACTTAGTAGCAGTCATGGTTTGGTGCTGTAATAAAACACCAATGAAATTTTGTGCTCGGTGCTTCGGCAACTCCTTTTGAAGCTGTTCTAGTTTTTGCTCCAAAACAGTTGCTAAATTAGGTTTTGAGTACAAGGTGTTAATGAGGGTTCTCCCTTGTTCTTGTGCTATTTTCCATGCCTGTGATATGGTATATAATGTAACTGCAGCCTCGACAAATGCAGAATGGTCATTTTCTATATACCCGTTCCAATCTAAAATACCGTGCATACCTTCTGCACCTACAGTGGTCGTAACGCAGGGTGTTCCGTTTTGCATCGCAGTTAATAATTTTCCTTTAATACCAGCACCAAAACGTAAAGGTGCTAAACAAACTTTCGCTGCTTTCATGACCGCGTCAGCATCTTCTGCCCTGCCCTTTACTAAGAATCCCTCTTTTGGGTTATGCATTTCTAGTATCTGTTTAGGCAAGTAGGCTCCGTAAATAGTTAAATTAGCCTCTGGTAATTGAGTATGAATTAAAGGCCAAACGGTATTTTTCAACATCTTAATGGCATCTATATTCGGAGCATGTTTTCCGCCACCGATAAACATAAAACCGTTTCGGTCTTCAAATATCTTCCACTGCGTTTTTTGGGTAATCTCGTCTACCATAAAAGGTAGTAACAATAGTAGACTATTATCTATTTTTATGACTTCAGTCAATAATTCCAATTCAAAGCTTGAGATAATTAAAGAAAGGTCGCAGCGATAAATACTGGCAATTTCACGCTTAGTTTTATCGTCTTGTAACCATGCATCTGTTGTAAACTCAATCCCCTTTTTATAACATTGCTCACGTACATGACGTAGCGAGTGTAAATCTTCAGTATCTAATATTCTTAGGGCATCAGGGCAGTGTTCTGCAACACGCCAACCGAATTGTTCTTCGGTCAAAAATCTATCGAACAACATTACACTAGGATTCAACTCTTTTACAAAAACATCAAAAGAACTATCGTTCATTTTAATATCCTCCATCTTATATCCTAAGGAATGAAAATCAAATGAATACTCCGATTTAGACGCTGCTGAAGCTATGGTAATAAAATATCCTTGCTTTTTAAATACCTCTAATAACTGCATCATACGCACACCAGCCGCTGTAGAGGCTGGTTCTGGCCAAACTAAAGCAATTACGAGGAGATTTTTGGTATTCGTTTGTGAGTTGATGTCGATATCGATTTTTGTTTAGTTATGAAAAATACATAGTAAAAGGAAACAATGAACAGTTAGCAATTAGCAATTAGCAATTAGCAATTAGCAATTAGCAATTAGCAATTAGCAAAAATACGATATAAGGATAACTGCAAACTGAGACTGCACACTAATTACTGAACACTCACCCCAATCTCATCGACTACCACAACCCCATAATCAGTTTGGTCAAAAATGAATTTCAGACTTTTTAACTGCGCCATATTAAATTCGATATTTTTTGCAGTAAAAATAGGTAAGGGAAAATGGTAGGTCATTAATTGAATTTCCCAATCTTCGCCAATCATATCTTTATCCAAAAATTCAAATTTTGTGAAGCGTGTTTTTAAGGGCTTAGGAATCCCTTTTACATCACTCACTATTATATCGGCCGTTTGGCCATGTTTATCAGTCAACTGAATAGTAAAATCTAATAGCGGAACTTCACGTTCTTCATCATCCTTTTTCTTTTCTATTTCTTCTTCCGTCAGGTTTACATCTAACCACTCATGATTTCCTGCACCCAAAGTAATTTGTAAGCTTGATTCTGTTGAAAATAGAGATGTGGCAGCGTTAGACAAGGCAACCTCATAAACACCTTTTTTAGCTGTGCTTTTCGGGTTTTCATAATCCCAACCTAAAATAACTCCACTATTCTCTTGACTATTCTCGTCACGAGTTGGTAAAATCTGTTCTTTCCATAAGGCTAAATCTGTCGCTTGTAACCTAGTACTATCCTTAGCAGTGGTAATATCTAAATCTTCCTCAAAATCTGCAATCGTTTGTAAATCAGAAGACTCAAAGTGCGTTAAATAATGTTCAATGGGCAACCATTGTTTTGCAACGGCCACATTCTTGAAAATAGCACTATACTCCTTGTTATTCTTAAGGGTTGCTTCTGCAAAAGCACTTATAAACACTTTGGCCGTTTCTTGCTGCTGCTCTTCTTTAAGTAAAGGGTCAAGATTCAACAACCATTTAGATGGAGCGCCGAAATCTGAATTGCCCCAAGTGGAGTTAAACTGCCCGTGATTAGCATGGTGAATATACACCCCAGATTTAAACCTAGAAATGGAGTCGGTATACTGTAACCTACGGTAGGGTCGCATACCCCAAAAACTGACTTCATCAGCATCATACGAGCCTTGTATACTTAAAAAATTGATATCCTTTAATATGATTTGGCGATTATATCTGTAATCAGTCGGTGCAAGAGCAACAACACCTTTTATATTATAATTAAAATTAAATTTCTCCTTTGCTTCATCTGGAAAATAAGGCAGCTTATTATAGGCCGCAGCAATAGAAACTGCCTCTCCACCTCTAGAATGACCCACCAACATAATATTGTCCATATCAACTTTACCTGCTAGTTCATGACCAATTTCTGAATTCCAGCTATTCCACTGTTCTAGGTGTTTTAAAAGCAACCACGCTCTCGCAGGCATTTCTTTACCCATAAAATCTCCCGACCAATGTCCGTTTAAGAAATTCTCATCTACAGATACCCCAATAATTCCTCTACTAGCCAAAAGATTACCCAAATAGCCATACCCATCATCAGAATAATCGATCATGCTATGATTACCATGTACGATAAGTGTTAGCGGAAAAGGCCCTTCACCTTCTGGCATATAAACTCGCCCATTTAACGGGAAGTTTTCAGCACCGAATCCCCAATAGCGTTCGCGCCATTTTTTCTTTTTATCCTTCCAATCAGGGATTAGCCATTTACTATTCACAGAATTGGTTGAATATGTGACACCTTTTGCAAATTCTTCGCGTTGTTCATCGGTACCACTACCATACGTGAATGTTTTCACCTTGTACGAACCAACAGCAGCAGGGTTTTCAAATAAAACTTTGGATGGTGGAAAATTGCCGTCTTCTGAAAATGCCGAAGGAACTTCTTTATCAAAAGGGTCAGCACCAGGTGAAGCCAATACAAATAGAATATAACCTATACCGATTAAAATTAATCCAAAAAACAAGGTAGATAGCAATGTTTTCCTGCGTTGAAACAAATACAGTGAAATGCAAAATAAAATACCAAGCGCAACAACTATACTATAAAACAACGTTGGCCAACCAAATCCGAATAATTTTAAAATGATAAAACCAATAATACCGCTACAAATAGCAGTAATAGATTTTACGGGGATTTTATGAGACTTTTTTACGAGTATATTTAAGAATCCGTAAATGACCAGATTAATTAATAAACCTAAAATTATCCCAATTAACATCATTATAATAGGGTGCCACCCTGTTAGAAAATGATAACCTACAATGCCGTAAAAAATAAGTGATAAAATAATGATGAATGAGAGAAGCCGGTTTTTCATTTAAGTTGGTTATTCTTGGGGTTTAAGTACATGAATTTAACCATCTTAATTGAATTTTGATGGCCATAAAGGTATTTTTAAAAATCTGGTAATAGAATTTAGGTTAGAATTACTGTGGTAGTCACTAAAATTCTAGAATACTTAAACTGAGATACCAAAAGTTAAGGTTTGTCTTCTAATCCACTACTTTCTCCAAACTCTAATAAGACCTACATCTTAGCAGCGAACTTCTTGGAAATTTTAGAACGTAATTTACGCTCATAATCCTCCTCTAACCACTCTTTGTAGTTTTTTGTATTATTCATGATGCAATACGAATATTGACGAACCCTATACTTTATTTCTTCTTTTAGCTTTTTGGCCAAAATTCTTGCATCAAAAACATCTTCAGAATTCTCTATACATATTTTTGCATGTTGCTCAATACTTTTTTCCAGTACTAGTTTAGATTTCTCACCATTGGCAAAGCTTTTCTTGTATTCGGCTTTAATATCAAAATCGATTTCAATAGACTTGGCAAACTCCGACCTTAAATCCGCCGGCATTTCATAAACAAATTCCCGTTCAATTTCCTCATCGTTTTTGATGTTCTCTAGGTAAAAATCTGGAAAATGAAATATCTCTTGCCAATCAATACCTGCATTCCACAGTCCGAAACGAGCAACATTGTTACCCATATCAATTACGTTGAAATTCTCTTTATGAGGCAAGTATCGAGATCCACGACCAATCATTTGAAAATATAGCGTAAGTGAACGTGTAGCACGATTAAGAATAATAGTTTCGACACTAGGCTCATCAAATCCAGTAGTTAAAATACTAACCGATGTAAGAATAGCATCAGGTGTTTCTTTAAACCATTTCAGAATCTCTTTACGCTCAGATGCGTTATTCTTATTATCAAGATGGCGTATATTGTACCCCGCCTTTCTGAAGATTTCACAAACGTATCTAGACGTGTTTATTCCATTATTAAAAATAAGTGTCTTAGTACCTTTCGCAATTTCAATATAAGCAGCTACCAACTTATTAAGCATACTATGGTTACCATAGAGCTCATCAGAAGATTTTACGGTGTAATCACCACTAATACCTAATTTTAAAGTTTGAAGGCTAACATCATAATTATACATGTTCGCCTTAGCCAAGAATTTTTTCTGAATCAACGATTCAATAGATTCACCCACGATCAACTTTTTATAGTTGTCTTTCATGGGAAGCTTTATGTTTGAACTAAGCGGAGTTGCGGTAACCCCAAGAATCACCGAGTTCTCAAAAAACTTGAATAGCTTACGGAAAGAGTTATAATGCGCCTCATCAATAATAACAAGACCTATATTATTAATTTCGATTTTTTCTTCTTGCAGTCGGTTGTTCAATGTTTCTACCATGGCCACAAAACACATATACTCGTTTTGGTCTTGCCACTCCTTAACTTCACTATTAATTATTTTATTCTTTACCCCAAAACCTTTTAGCATTTTAGAAGTTTGCTGACTCAATTCTATTCGGTGGGTAAGTACGACGACCTTTTTCTTGGTGCGTTCTATGTAACGCTTTGCAATTTCTGAAAACACAACGGTTTTACCACCACCCGTAGGTAATTGATAAAGTAAGTTCGAATTATCACCCGTCTCATCTAAATAATTAAAAATCGTATTTAGATCTTCCTCTTGATAATCATATAAGGTTTTCTCAGTACTATCTTTTTGTAGCTTCAAAAGGTGCGTAGGCGTTAATTATATTAATAATGCAAAAACCTTATAAAATTATGGGATTTTTATGGGTATATGAAATAAAAAAAATTAAATACACAATATTAATACCCCTTGTTCATATCCACCATGTTTTTAAGTTCTTCACCAGATTGCAATCGTTTATAATTCTCTACTAATTGGGGAATAACGGAATTGGTATCTGAAACACTTGCGTAATGTGGAGTCATATGTATTTTATTATGATTCCAAAATGGATGTGACTTGGGTAATGGTTCTGTATGATAGACATCTAAACAAGCCCCAGATAAGTTTCCGCCATCAATCAACTCCAACAAATCTTCGTCTACCATATGTCCGCCTCTCGCAACATTAATAACAAAGGCATTTTTAGGTAGCTGTGATAATAGTTCTTTATTCAGAATACCTTCCGTATCAGGAGTTAATGGCAATAGACAAACCAAAATATCTGTAGACTTAAGAAATTCTGACAATGAATCCAGGCCAGAAAAAGTCGTAACGTTCTCTATATTCTTAGCACTACGACTCCATCCTTGAACCTTAAATCCGTAGGTAGTAAGATTTGTACCCGTAAGAACTCCTAATTCACCAAGACCTAAAATGCCAACAGTTACGTCTTTTATCCTTAGATATTCCATTGGCTCCCAAACATTCGCTATTTGTTTTGCTTTATAAGCGTTCAGGTTTTTAAGATGAGCCAAAATTACCGCCAAAACATGTTCAGACATATCACTAGCTAAAAATGGGTCAATAATACGAGTAATTGGAATGTCTTTAGGACGAGTAGTATCTTCAAATAAATAGTCGACACCAGCGCCAGCCGATGCAATACATTTTAAACTCGGATACTTGGTAAGTGAACCAGAAGGATGTTTCCAAGTGATAGCCATGGTAATTTCATCTTTTGGATGCTCCTCTAAAAAACTATACACTTCTAGTGAACTGTCAGCCGTTAACAACGCTTTTTTCCAAAGCTCAATTTTATGATCTTGTCTAATTATTACAATTGCCATGTTCTAGTCTATAATATCCAAAGCTTTTGAGAATTCATCTTCAAAAAGCCATTTTTGGTTTTGGGTTTCTGTATATATTTTTAAAATCCGCTCTTTAAATTCAGGTAGTACACCATGAACTGTAGCAAAATGTATTACTTCATTAAATGAATTCAGCATACTTCTAAAGAAAGAATCGGGCACATTTTTCTCCAATGAAAATGTCTGGGCAATTTCAAGGTTAAAGCACATAACGTCTGCAATTAAATGTGGGTCCACCCCTAATTTAATAAAATGCTTAAAGAATTTTTGTGCCACCGAACGTCTTGCTTTTGGTCGTCTTCTTTTTAATGGAAAGTATTCATTAGAAATTTTTGCCTTCGCGTCCTGTACCAGTTTATCTTCTTTCGGATTAAAAGCAAAATCGTAATACGTCTTAACAGTAGGAAATTTTTCATATAACTCTACAATCTGCTCTTCCAATGCTTTTTTAGGTAGTTCGGATAGATATGTTTTTAAGGCCCTCTTACTCATATAAAACGTCTCTGTTAGTTCAAAAATAAGTTATACTGATTTAACGTCCTAAATACACAATACTTTGTTAAACCTGATAAATAGTGTAGAAGTATAGTGAAGTTTCTTTGGTAAAGACAATAATTAGTAGTATACTGTAAGTTCGTAAAACTCCTAAATTCCATACACACATATGAGGCAACTAAAGATAATTAAGCAGGTAACGAATCGTGAATCAAAATCACTCGATAAATACTTGCAAGATATCAGTAAGATTGATTTGATTACTGCAAATGAAGAGGTAGAGTTAGCGCAGAAGATTAGAGAAGGTAGTCAAGCAGCTTTGGAAAAATTAACTACAGCAAATTTAAGATTTGTAGTATCCGTAGCAAAACAATATCAAAATCAAGGTCTTAAATTACCCGATTTAATAAACGAAGGAAATTTAGGTTTAGTTAAAGCAGCAAAAAGATTTGATGAAACTAGAGGATTTAAGTTTATATCCTATGCCGTATGGTGGATCAGACAATCTATTCTTCAGGCTTTAGCAGAACAGTCAAGAGTAGTTCGTTTACCATTGAACAAAATTGGTTCAATCAATAAGATTAAAAAGACATTTTCATATTTAGAGCAGGCCCATGAGCGTCCGCCATCTCCAGAGGAAATTGCTAAAGAATTAGAAATGACCGTTTCTGAGGTAAAGCAGTCTCTTAAGAATTCAGGTAGACACGTATCTATGGATGCTCCATTACGCGAAGGCGAAGATTCTAACTTGTATGATGTATTGCGCTCAGGTGAATCGCCTAGACCAGATAATCAATTATTACAACAATCATTGAATACAGAAATCAATAGAGCGTTAGATACTTTATCGCCTAGAGAAGCTGATGTTGTTAAGTTATACTATGGCATTGGTGATCAACAATCAATGACTTTGGCTGAAATTGGCCAAACATTCGATTTAACTAGAGAGCGTGTAAGACAAATACGAGAAAAGGCTATACGTAAATTACGTCATGCCTCTAGAAGTAAGTTATTAAAAACGTATTTAGGATAAAATTAATTACTGTTATAAAAAAGAAAGCGCCCGTTTATACGGGCGCTTTCTTTTTTCTTAATGTTCAACATTAAGAATAGGTCAATTTGTTGATATTGAAATTTACAAGGATTGAATTTAAATCCTGAATAAAATTTTGATAAGATGAATAATCTTGATTTTGATGTGCCATGAGAATTTAATTTTTAATTTTTAGTTTGGTTACGTTTTACATGTAGTCCAACTCAGCTAATTCGTTGATACTTAAAATTTCGTTTAAATCTTGAAGAAATACTAAGTATTCTTCACCGTAAGTGTCGTAAAGCATTTTTGTAGGTTTAAAATTTAAAAATGATTTGGTTAAATTAATCTTGAAGTAAATATATAGGGAACACATAGGTGCAACAATTAATTGTGGTGAACCTTTTTATTTTTGTTGTAAAACCTATAAAAAAGTATGTTAACTAAAAAAAATAGTGAAACCTCCTTATTTATATGGCCTTCAATAAGTACAGTTCATCCCGTTTTTTGGTGTTTTATCGATAATCCAGTAATTCGTATTTCAACAATCGAATATCCTCAGTTGATTTTATGAATTACTATGTGGTCATTATAATACTTTTGAACTTTTATAAAACCTGCTTAGTTTTGATAATTATACCTTACGAATAGCATTACTTTAACCACAATATATAAATGTGAAAATCGTTTATTTATATTAAGGATGGTCTTCTATTAAGAATACCTTCTTATATAGTTTAAAATAATAAATTTCGTATGATAAATAAGAGAGATATAAACTGCAAAATATTGATATGTAAGCTATCGATTATAGTTTGCTTGTTCATCACTTTTCAAGAAAGCAATGCAAATGCAGTTCCTACTTCAAATAGTATCGAAATAGAAAACACTTCACTTGTTTTAAAGAGCAATAGTTTTAATGCAGATAGAAAGAGTTTTTTTCAACTAGGAGATAAATATGAAAGACTAAAGCGCGGACTCACAGTTGTACATTTTATGTCGAACAAGACATATGAATTTAGAACTTTCGACACTTACGATAACCAAGACGAGACAAAACAACTCGTTACTATTTTGAGTAATATGGTCAAAGACAAAGCCATATTTGCTATTTTGGCACATGATTCGGCATCGAGTGGTAAAATTTTTGAGTCTGAGCAATTCGCCGCGTTAGGCTTTACTGCATTAAGTAAATTGCAAAATAGACAAGCATATTTAATGAATTCTATTAATGGAAGCATTAACGAAAGTGTAGATGACCTTACCATAGAAAAGCAATTTGATTTTAAGATTGAGATTTCAGATAAGAAAATTTATTTTCCTAAAATCAAGTATGATTTTGAACCCAATGTAAATCGTTATATAGCGCATGCTGGTGGAGAAGTAAATGGTATTAAATCAACAAATACCAAAGAAGCTCTCGACCAAAACTATGCGAAAGGTTTTAGAATGTTCGAATTAGATATTATCGAAACTTCTGACGGACATTTAGTTGCCGCCCATGATTGGAATATGTGGTCTAGATTTACTGATTTTGGAGGAACCTTACCTCCTACTCATGCGGAGTTTATAAAAGAAAAAATCTATGGTGATTACACCTTGCTAGATTTTGAAGGCATTAATAAGTGGTTCTCTGAACATCCAGATGCTACTTTGGTCACTGATAAGGTAAATGACCCAATTGCGTTTGCAAATACCTTTATTGACAAAGACAGGTTGGTAATGGAACTTTTCAGTGTAATGGCTGTAGAAGAAGCAGCTCAAAATGGTATTCACACGATGATTTCACATAAACCCTTCTTTTCATTGGGTAAAAACAAAATAGATTTTCTTGAAATCAATAACATAAAACATGTGGCATTATCAAGAAGAGCAATAGAAAGCAACACCAAACTCCTTTTACAGCTTAAAAAAAATGGTATAAAAGTTTATGTGTACCATGTAAGTTTTGATGACGGCAAAGATGAAGCCTACGTACAAGAAAATGAAATAGGTTTAGTTTATGGCATGTATGCCGATAAATGGGTGTTTGACAACGTCGTTCCTAAATCTTCTAAGTAAACGCATGGAATGCTTTTTACATTAATCATATCAGCTAGTCTAAAGTGAAACAGCGGTTAAAGGCATTCTTATAAATATAGTAAGAAAACGATATCAAATTAAGCCCTAGACATTGAGGTATGAATTCTTGATTGTGAGCTTGATAAAAAAAATTCTGTTAGAAATTTACGTTGTATGTTAACCCTGCGGAGAATGCTAAAAAGAATTTACCTGCATCGAAAGCAAGCTCTTGCCTAGTAACTCCAAAATTAGCCTTGTAGACATTATTGGGGTTCGTCTTAGCACTAAATTGATATTCCATTCCAAGTCGTTGTGATTCTATAAAAAGAAGTGATTCTGATAACAAATTGCCATCTGAGAAAAATTGACGTAATTCTGGCGAATATCCTAATCCCGCAGTAAAACCTAAGTAATTATCTCCATCACGTAGATATCTACGAACCAGCAGACCACCAGAAACACGCGTAAGACCACCAGATTTGGGCGTTATATACGAGCGTAACGAGAAGTAATAATTACTTCTATAATGGCCTAATGAATTACTAATTACCTTAATATCCCTATTATCAAAAATCATATATCTACCACCGGCAGATAATTCTATCGATCCAGGTAAACTAAAATAAACATCTGTTGATACTTTATGTGCTGGGTAGATTTCAGCATTTGAAAATCCATAATTCACATATGCGTATATTTTTTTTGCCAATTTAGGGTACAGATCTAAATCGTATTGCACACCTTGTTTTCCTAAACGGTTGGCATAATTAATTTTTGGAATGATACTTCCATATTTTGTTTGACGTTTATAGGCAATTGTAGAAGCAATGGTAGGATCATATCGTTGGTCAAAAACTCTAAATGAATTTCTTATAGATACTCTATTCTTAGGCCCTACATTTTCAACTTTCGCTTTAACCGTTTTATCTGATTTCTTACTATTTTTTACATCCGCTGCAGTAACATTTTTACTTTTCTTAACTAATGAACTTTGCTCATCGACCCACGATTTTTTAGAATACTCTTGATTTTCAATACGTTTTTGAGCTAGGCTTCTCAAACGAATTATATCTTTATTACTATTAATATATTCAAGAGCTTTATTAGAAAGGCCGAGAGCTGTTGCATTATTGTCTGCATAAAGCTCGTTTTTTATGGCTGCGATCCAAAGTGCCTCATTTCTTTTATACTTTGATATAATTGAATTGAACTTACCCCTAGCCTCTTCATAATTGCCAGTCCAGCTCAAGGTTCTGGCTAAAAGTATATCTGCATCAGGATTTTCTACTTCATCATACTTCTTATCAAAAAGTATTTTTTTTGCTTCAGAATAATTACCAACGTACGCAAATTCTCTAGCCTTAGAATAAGCGTCGTTATATGTTATATCCTGAGCCGTGACCAGCCCAGTCATGAAATATAAGATTACAGTTATATATTGAATTGTTTTTTGCATTTTTCTATTTTGAAATAACCGCTACACTGGGGTTTTCATCAACCTTATTCTTTTTGGCAGGAAGTCGAACATTATACTTTTTAGCAAGCATACGAGCCCTATCCATCTTATCTTGAATCTCTTTAAAATTCGAACTATTCTGCTGCACTGTTTCTATTAATTCTAAACCTTCTACATATCTACCAGACCAATAATACACATCAAATAAAGCAGCATAAGAATCTATATATTCTGGTATCATCTTAATACATTGTTGTAATATTTCGATTGATTTATCGTGATGGCCATTCCATCCATTTATCCTTCCTGATAAAATTCTTGCATCAATATTACCAGGCACTTCAGATAATATATATCTACAGAGCAATAGCGACCTATCAAATTCTTTATTGAAGGCCAGATCACGTGCAATTATATATCCTCTATCAGAATTTTTACCATTGTAAACACTATTGATATAGACAATTTCGGCATCAGTAAATTTCTCTTTTTGAATGGTGAAAATTGCCAAACTATCGGGTATAATTTTATTTTTAGTGGTTACATAATCATTCATTGCACTAAAGTTGGTCAACTTACTTTCTAGCTTAGAACCGCCTGTCATACTAGAACTCAAATTCATTCCTTCAGTAATTTCATACGTATTACCATCGCTATAGAACGTATCTTCACTCACATAATCCTTCAAATGATTTTTATTCCTCATTAAAGGAATTTCTTTTGTAGACCTGAATTCTATATTGGTATCTAAAGTAGTACCCATCCAAGCAACTTTCTTCGGCATTTTTAGCTCGTAATTATCATTTAACAACGCTAAAATTGTTGGGGTAACATCGAAGTGAGAAGATAAAGCACTCATTTTTCGAGGTGCCTTTAACATAGGGCTATATATCATTAAGGGAACATGAAATCTACTGATAAGATTTCGCTGTGGTATAGGAATAAGCCTGTGATCACCCGTTAGAATAAAAATGGTGTTTTCATAATTAGGCTGTTTTTTATATTCTTCGAACAAGTATTTTAAAGATTCATCGGTATATAATAAAGAGGCAAATACATTATCGTTTTTCTCGATTA
>RCMY010003611.1_pt1 | contig 13643 bp, 12 predicted proteins | sample 2041341 | NCBI WGS metagenome assembly RCMY01 (sample SAMN09708234, study PRJNA481090) | Marine sediment metagenome, whole genome shotgun sequencing project. | reverse complement strand
ATTGTGAAGGGACAAGTACAAATATATTCAGGTGAATAGAGAATTAATCGTAAGATCTAGTTCCGATGCCGTTGATTTTGCCCTTTTAAAGGATGGGAAGCTCACTGAATTGCACAAAGAGGAAGACAACAACGATTTTTCCGTTGGCGATATACTTCTGGCCAAGGTACGCAAACCGGTAACCGGTCTCAACGCGGCCTTCGTCAACGTAGGTTATGAAAAAGATGCTTTTTTGCACTATCATGACCTTGGGCCACAACTGGCCACTATGCTTAAATTCATTAAGCAGGTAAGTGCCGGAAATTTGAAGGATTATACCCTTACCAATTTTCCGACCGAAAAAGACATTGACAAGAATGGCGTCATAACCGACGTCATCAAGGCAAATCAGTCTTTACTCGTGCAAATCGTCAAAGAGCCCATTTCCACCAAAGGCCCAAGAATCAGTTCCGAACTTTCCATTGCGGGACGCTACTTGGTAATGGTGCCTTTTTCCGATCGCGTATCCGTATCACAAAAGATAGCGAGCAACAAAGAAAAAGACAGGCTAAAAAGACTGGTAAAGAGCATCAAGCCCAAAGGTTTCGGTGTAATTATCAGAACAGTGGCCGAAGGCAAAAAAGTAGCGGAACTTGACAAAGATCTAGAAAACTTGTTGGCCAAGTGGTCGACAATGTGCGAAAAATTACAGAAAGCGCGAACCCCTTCGAAAGTATTGGTCGAACTCAATAGAGCTTCTTCGATACTCAGGGACGTCTTTAACGATACCTTTACCGGTATTCACGTAGACGACGAAACGTTATACGACCAGATTCAAGATTACGTGCGAGAGATCGAACCCGGAAAGGAATCGATCGTGAAGCTATATAACTCGCCGGTTCCCATATTCGAAAAGTATGGAATAGAACGGCAGATCAAGACCTCTTTCGGCCGCACCGCCAGTATGAGCAAGGGTGCGTACTTGATTATCGAACATACCGAAGCATTGCACGTAGTTGACGTGAACAGCGGTAACCGTTCGAGCAGGGGCAAGGGCCAAGAAGATACTGCTCTTGAGGTCAACCTTTTGGCCGCCTCTGAAATTGCCAGGCAATTACGCCTTCGCGATATGGGAGGTATTATCGTGGTCGACTTTATCGATATGGTAAAGGCACCACACCGAAGAAAACTTTTCGATCACCTTCGCGATGAGATGAAAGACGATCGTGCCAAGCATAAAATTCTGCCGCCCAGTAAATTCGGGCTTATACAGATAACACGGCAGCGCGTTCGGCCAGAAATGAACATCAAGACGACCGAAGAGAACCCTAACGGGAGCGGAAAAGAAGTTGAAGCTCCGATTGTTTTGGTAGATAAAATCAATTTCGATCTCGAAAAGTTGTTGAAAGGACCCAAAAAGGATGAGAAGATTACCTTGAACATCCATCCTTTTATTGCGGCATACATTACGAAAGGCTTTCCATCTATGCGTTCCAAATGGTTTTTGGAGCACAAAAAGTGGGTGAAAATACAGCCACGTGATGCCTATACGTATCTCGAGTATCGTTTTACGGATAAAGACGGCAAGACTGTATATTGATTACTTGCCCTGAGCGTAGTCGAAGGGTTGATTACTTAGTATAGTATTAATTTTTAAAGCGATTCTTCGGCAACGAGGGGTCGCTTTTTTTGTTTAAATTACCGCATGACCAAAGCCTACACTCTAAAAGAAGCCACCAAAAAACTAGAAGGCTACTGTGCCTACCAAGAGCGTTGCCATAAAGAGGTGACAGGCAAATTGTGGGAGTTGCGCATGATTCCCGAAGCTATTGATCAAATCATCGTTCACTTAATCGACAATGATTTTCTAAACGAGGAGCGGTTTTCCAAGAGTTTCACGCGGGGAAAGTTCACGATCAAAAAATGGGGGCGACAACGTATTATTTCAGAACTGAAGTTTCGAGGTATTTCAAAGTTCAATATTCAGACCGCATTACGAGAAATCGATGACGACGCCTATCAAAAAACTTTTAATGAATTGGCAGACAAGAGATTGACACAAATTAGCGAAAAGAATAGGTTGAAAAGAAGAAAAAAATTGGCCGATTATCTCCTCTATCGAGGATGGGAAAGTGAATTAGTCTACGAAAAGATCAAAGAACTTGTTCCCTGAAACGCTATGTGCTTGACGCCATGCGCTATTCCCTTCTCACTGTTCGACCTGCAGATTTCCTCGTTACAAATCGGTGGTTCTATTCGTGTTTCGGCGTTCAGCGTTCAGCGTTCAGCGAAAAACTACAAAAAGTTAAACGATGCCCCGAGATTGACCGTAAACTGATTGTGCAGTTCCTCTGCCGGACTCAAATCACCAGTATCGTAGCGAGCAATCGGGAATCCCAATTCCGTAAAAACGCCGAAACCCTCTGAAAAGAAATAGCGCGCCCCTGTATGAAAACCGAAATTCTTGAGTCCCAAGTCAAGTCCCGGATAGAGATCGAATCGATCACTAATACCCATTACTGGCCCCAGATGCGCACTGAACCTTGCCTTGGCATCGAAGCGTTCGCGGGCTCCGCTATCAAGGCCGCTGCCGATACCTAGGGAATACGTAGAAGTCGCTCCGATCGAGATATTTTCACCCAGCCCGTAATCGTAGGAGGCCGTGATTCCAGTACCGTTATCCTGTAAATTTGCACCGACCTGAAATTTCTGGTCTCCCTTGCCGGAGTATCCTTGGGCAAATATTTCAGCCGTTCCGATTAAAATGAGCAAAAAAACTAAGTAACTTTTCACAGTAAAGGATTTAGATTATAGAATTAATTTACAAATTTACGAAACGATATCAGATTAGGGAAACTAGATGTTGGGTTTGTGGTTTGAAAAATGAAGCAACAGTGAACATTTGCCCTGAGCCGCGTCAAAGTGTTGAACTGCTCGTTGCAACTGCCAACAGCTCCTTAGCCTCTACGTCAAAATAGCATTGGTACGCTCCACCGCTTTCGCGTTCTTATGATCTATCCACTTTTGACCTTGAAGTTTACGCATGGCGATATCGAAACTGCGCATTATTATGATATTGTACAAACCTTTGGCGAAGTTGAAGGGGTTTTTTGGCCACGAACGCAAACTCATCGAAAAGCCGGGTGTTATGTATTTCATATAGTGCCAATAGCCTTCGGGCATGTAGAGTACATCGCCATGGTTCAATGCCGCTTTATAACCATGGGCGGATTTCAGGGCGGGCCATTTTTCGTAATCGGGATTCTCGAAATCGATACTTTCATGGGTAATAAGCGAATGCGGCACTTTATATAGGTATTTCGTCTGGGACTGGGGAAAGAGGATACATTCTTTTTTTCCCTCAAAATGGATATGGAATATATTTGACATATCGATATCGTAATGCATAAAGGTGTACGAATCCTTTCCGCCAAAAAATAGCATGGGTAGTTTTTTCTTCAGTTTAAGTCCGAAATCGGGAAAGCTGAAATCTTTTTGCAGTTGCGGCACTTCCTTTAAGATGTTCCAGAGAAAAATACGGTATTTGGTGGGTTCCCTTTTTAGGAGTTCGACATATTCTGCCATCTTCATCTCGGCGTGCGGTTCGTTAAAGCCGTCTTCATGGTTTACCGGGCGGTCGTCGTACAGTGGCACGGTTTTATTTCCCGCAACCTGCCGTATATAGTCTAGGTTCCATTTCTCGATAGCGGGCCAATTGTCTACCGCATGTTCGATGATAACAGGCTTTTGTGGCTTGAAATACCGATCTAGAAAATCTTTTTTGGTAATGGAATTTACCCTTTCAACTGCTTCTAAATTCAAGATTATAGAATTTGTTATAAAACGGAACCAAATGTAATTAACCTGACAGAAACAACTTCTTAATAATACTTTAAATTCACTACTGCAGATGTCGCAATGGCGATGGAAGAAATATACTGATTTTGCCTATCGATCGGGAAAACTGTTTTCATGTACGGGCGGAAAATTTTCAGGCTCTACAATTCGCGCACAACGGACGGTTTAGCATTAGCCTTGGCCGTTTCATTACGTTCTATAGAATGCCCCGGACGAGACCATTTCGGTTTTTCGCCCAAAGGTTGTAATTGCGACTCGGAGGCCTCTATGGTCTTCGGTTGCGAGACTTTGGTAAAGGGTTTTTGAGGGGTCAGTCCCAACAACTTGAACATGGCCATGTCTTCACCGACATCTGGATTGGGCGTGGTCAATAGTTTATCGCCCGCAAAAATGGAATTCGCCCCGGCAAAGAAACACATAGCCTGTCCTTCGCGGCTCATTTCGGTGCGTCCGGCCGACAACCGCACTTGGGTTTCGGGCATGACGATACGGGCCGTAGCGACCATACGGATCATTTCCCAGATACTAATAGGCTCCATCTCGGCCATTGGTGTGCCTTCTACCGCAACCAAAGCATTGATCGGTACGGATTCGGGCTGTGGGTTCAAACTCGATAGCGCGACCAACATTCCGGCCCGGTCCTCCAAAGCTTCGCCCATACCGATAATTCCACCGCTACAAACGGTCACGTTGCTCTTGCGTACGTTGTCAATGGTATCCAAGCGGTCTTTAAAGGCTCGGGTGGAAATCACATCCTTGTAATAATCCTCGGAAGTATCCAAATTATGGTTGTAGGCGTAGAGTCCCGCTTCGGCCAGACGCTTAGCTTGGTTTTCAGTAATCATTCCCAGAGTGCAGCAGACCTCCATATCCAATTTGTTGATGGTTCTCACCATTTCCAGTACTTGATCGAATTCCGGGCCGTCCTTGACATTACGCCAGGCAGCGCCCATACAGACGCGGGAACTTCCCGAAGCTTTTGCCCTTAAGGCTTGTGCTTTCACATGCGGAACGGTCATCAAATCGTTACCTTCGATATCGGTGTGGTATCGTGCCGCTTGCGGACAATAGCCGCAATCTTCTGGGCAACCGCCCGTTTTGATAGAAAGAAGCGTGGAAACCTGCACTGTATTGGGGTCGTGGTGTTTTCTATGGATGGTGGCCGCCTCGTAGAGCAGTTCCATCATAGGCTTGTTGTAGATGTCGAGGATTTCGGACTTGGTCCAGTCGTATCTTGTTTCGCTCATAACGGAGTTTGAATTCAATTTCAAAAATAGACTATAAAAAAGAAAAGAGAGAATAGAAAAGAAAAAAAAGACCTGCCATCTATGAACGATGATAGGTCTTTTTTGAAAATATTTCAATGGGAATCTATTCTTCCCCCTCGTTCTTTTTTAATTTGGATGTTTTAGCAGGTTTTTCCTCTATAATTTCTCCCTTAACATCTTTCCCTTTTAAATATTCGGGCAATTGCATACCGGCCATGTTGAACATTTCCTGCAACGGGGGAACGGATTTGTACATCCCCGAAATAAAATTGGCAGTGGAGTCTTTGCCATCTTCGGTTTTGGAACCGGAATCCCAAACGGTAATCTTATCGATCTTGATATTCTTGATGGCTTCAGCTTGGGTTTTTACAAGTTCGGGCAGCTTATCGGCAATGAGTAACAATACTGCATCTTTCGGATTGTTGCCTGCGGCTTTAACGATTTCGTCAAGTCCCTGTGCCTGTTTGGTCAATATTTCGAACAATCCCTGTGCTTCGGCCTGTGCCTTGAAAAGAATCGCATCGGCCTCACCTCTTGCCCGACGTCGAATCCTTTCCGCTTCTGCTTCGGCGTCAATTTCCACTTTTCGCTTATCGATTTCAGCGGGCACTACGATATCGGCCAATTGGGTGCTTCTCACGCGCTCGGCCCTGGCGATTATCCAGTAAATTTTCTCGAACAATGTGAACGATTCGTACGCTAGTTCCATACGATGAGTGTTTGGTTGGTAATGAGGCTATATCCGACTCAAAAGGACACTAACTGCATTCCCTCCGAATCCAACCGCATTTACAAGTACTTTTTCAATGCGTTTAGGAGTGGAAATATATTCAACGAAAGGAACCTCGATAAATTGTTGATGCTGCAACATTAAGAGAGCCATTTCAACGTTCAATATCCCTGAGGCGCCAAAAGTGTGCCCCATTTTCCACTTATTGGTAGTCAAAAAAGGAAGTTTGTTACAAAAAACTTTTTCGATCGCATTATATTCCGATAAGTCGCCCTTTATCGTACCCGGGGCATGCATTACTATGACATCGACCTCTTCGAATTTGGTATTCCCCAAGGCCATGCGCATGGAGCGTTGAAAGCATTCGGCATCGGTGGAGATAGAAGTATTGTGACGTAAAGGCTCGGTAGCGTAGCCGATACCTTCGATGACGGCCAAGGTATTTTCGTGTATCCCTTTTTCGAGACAGGCGACCGAGGCGCCTTCGCCCAAGATCATGGTGTTTTGTTTTTTGGATAGATTGAGGGCTTGGCAAGGAAATTCAGTATTGGCACTACCCGGAACTCCGCTTGGAGTTTCTTTCCCTGATTGGGCTTCGACTGCGCTCAGCCTGACATCAGCTTTTGAATAAATTTTTAGAGCTTTCATCTGTGCAATGGTAAACGGGGTAAGCGGAGCCTCACTACCTCCCACCAGAAACTTGCTCGCCATCCCGCTTTTGATCCATGCCACTCCGTTCAAAAGGGCATGAAGGGCCGTGGAACAGGTGATTGAGTGGGAAATTTCGGGACCTTGGGTCTGCAGATCGTGGGCTACCCAAGATGAAATATTGCCGAGGGTCGTGGTCGGGGAGGAAAGTGGCGATGCCCGTTTGTCTTTCAGAAATTCTTCATGGTACTTTTCAAAAAGGGTGGTCGCGCCCCTCGACGAACCGATATTGATTCCGAAATTATCTGCGGGTTGCCATCCTGCTTGTTCTATAGCCTTTCGGGAAGCGTACAAAGCATACAAAACAGAATCGTCCAGACTTTTATATTTCCCATCTTCGTTTTTAAGTTGGTCGATTTCCTTTTTTGCGGATTTCTGTAAAGGGGCAATCCAATCGTTGGCCCCACTAAAATTCTCTTTTGTGAAACAATGGGTGTTTTTTTGATAGCTGGCCCAAATTTCATCCCTAGAACTACCAAGTGGGGAAATCGAGGCTATAGCAGTTATGGAAATTGAATCTTTCAAATGGAGAATTTAGTATTTAGCAACGGATAATTCTACCGCAAGGCTTGTCCTGAGCATTGTCGAAGGGTTCGCAAGGAAGGCATAAGGGCATAACGTGTCTTTATATTCAATTTATTTTCAAAGTAATTCGTTCTTCCTAAAGCATATTCAAAGCACTTTTAATCGTATCATAGATTTTTTGCAATTGTTCATCAGAAATGATATAAGGTGCCAATATGTAAATGGTATTCCCAAGCGGACGTAAAAATACGCCGTTCTCCATAAAATGCTGGAAGAGTTTATCCCTTAAATTTCCGTAGCGTTCCATTTTCACGTTCAGGTCCAGGGCGTAGATGATTCCGTATTGTCGGGTGTTTTCTATTTTGGGATGATCCTTGATTTCTTCATCAAACCGCTGGTGGGAAGCTATAATCCGTTGAATATTGTTCTGTATTTCTTCGGATTGCAACAGCTCCAGTCCCGCCAAAGCCGCCGAACAGGCAAGTGGGTTAGCGGTGTAGGTATGACCGTGAAATAGGCCTTTAGCGATGTCGTCACTGTAAAAAGCGTCATAGACATCTCGGGTACAACTAGTAATGGCCATCGGCAAAAGACCGGCGGTCAGGGCTTTGGAGAGACAGATGATATCCGGTTTCGATGTGATATGGTCGGAAGCAAAGTTTTTACCTGTTTTTCCAAAACCGGTCATGACCTCATCGGCAACACAGAGTACTCCATGCCGTTTCAATAGCTCTAAAATTTGGCCAAGCCCACCCACATCGTGCATTTTCATTGCGGCAGCGCCCTGTACCAAAGGTTCGTAGATGAATCCCGCTATATCATTATGTCTTAGCCGGGTGGTCAGATGCTCCAAAATATCCGTAATATTTTCCTTGGTCGGCACGGGAATACGTTCTACCGCAATAAAAAAATCCTCAAAGGGACCGTTGTACACTGATAAACTAGAAACAGACATAGCCCCAAAGGTATCGCCATGAAACCCATCTTCAAAAGCGAGCATGGTCTGGCGTTTTTTGCCTTTGTTAAAGTGGTATTGTAATGCCATTTTAATTCCAATTTCCACGGCCGTGGAGCCGTTGTCGGAAAAGAACAGTTTTTCTTGGTTTGCAGGAAGTATTTTGATGAGTTCTTCGGATAACCTCACGGCCGGTTCGTGCGTAAAGCCGCTAAAGACCACTTGATCCAAACGTTGCATCTGATACTGGACTTTTTCTAGAATGTAGTCATTACAATGTCCGTACATGCAAGTATACCAAGAGGCGATTCCGTCGATATATTCCTTTCCGTTCTCATCGTACAGTACGGCACCCTTCGCCTTCGTGATGGCCAACATTTCAGGATGCAATTTGTGTTGTGTAAGCGGATGCCAAAGGTGTTTTTGGTCGCGCTCCGATAGCGATTCGGTAGTCATTGGTTTTGTGGAATGCATATACAAAGATGAGGAATTAAAACTCCTCCCGAAATTTCAGGACGGAGCCAAAAAATCCTATTCTGAGAGAACCTCTTCGTAGTCAAGGATTACATCCAAATAAATTTAAGATTTGGCTTTATTATGGATGAAATTCTGATTTTTAAAGCGATTGTAATACCGGCGCGAACCGATCTGCATATTTTTTGATGACCGCTTTGTCAAAAGTATCTTCTTCTTCGATACGGCCGATCAAAGAAACGCCGGTCTTATGCAGAATAATATCTTCGGTATATGGATTTGGATTGCCACTAAAAATTAGGGATACGTCATAACCCTTGTTCGTCAGCCAGTTCACGGTCAACAATGTATGATTGATGCTGCCCAAGTAATGTCTAGAAACAACGACCACCTGATACGTTGGCATGATAATATCCAACACCGTGTCAGTATCGTTCAGTGGCACCAAAAGTCCACCAGCACCCTCGATGACCAGGTAATTGTCGGTCTGGGGTTCGTGAATTTCAAGACGATCGATAGTTACGCCATCGATTTCGGCCGCCGCATGCGGACTCATAGGGGATTTCAGCTCGTAACTGCTTTCATGGAAAACCGTTTTTTTATTGGATATCAATTCCTTCACCCGATCGGTATCAGTATGCTCGAGACTGCCCGCTTGAACCGGTTTCCAATAATCGGCTTCCAAAGCTTCTGTGATAATGGCGGAGGCGATGGTTTTTCCAACTTCCGTTGAGATTCCTGTTACGAAAATTTGCTTCATTTTATATTGAACTTGTTTTTACAATTTTCACATCGATATTCATACTTGGTATAAAAAGGCAAGACTCCAAACAAAAACCCGAATAAAAAGGAGGCTAGCGATTTAAAATCCTTGACATTGGTGAAATAATCGACTTTGGTACTTTTGCATTCTGGACAGTAGATTTCCTGGCCCTCGTCGTCAACTGAGTACTGGTTTATGGATTCTAGAATACGGATGGCCTTTAACGCATCTTCAGTATGAACCCTTAACTTTACTCCGCCAATGGCATTACTTACCAAAGGATCGGTATCGATAGTTATATTATCGGAAAGAAAAACGGAGATACCGTCCGCTTCCAAGCGCCCCTTAACAATCTGTGCCTCAGAGGAATATTGAAATCGTGCAACGGTAGTAAAAATTTCGTTATTGTTGCTATGTTGTAATTTTCGTACAGTCAAAATACCGGTGTATCAGGCTTCATTGGTAAAAATAGCCAATAAATGTAAAACTTCAGTTATTTCTTTTTCGGTATTGAAGGTATGCAGGCAAATACGTAAGCGTTCCTGGCCTTCGGGTACCGTAGGCGAAAGAATAGGACGCACATCGAATCCCTTTTCCTTAATTTTTTCGGCTACTTTTTTCACCCTTTCATTCCCAGAAATGATACAACAATGAATGGCGGAGTTACTGGGGATGAAAATAGGTTGCAAGTTCAAGGTTGCAAGTTCAAGGTTAAAACGTTCTATTTTTGTTGAAAGGTTTGAGACAAGGCGGTGCTTTGTCCTTTTGGCCTCTTCTTTTACGGATGCGGATAGATTTTCATAGGATGCAAGAATTGTTGCCACGGAATGTGGGGGAAGTCCAGTCGAATAGATTAAACTGCGAGCGAAGTTGATCAAATAGTTTTTGAGGGGCGTACTTCCCAAGATAGCTGCACCGTGGCATCCTATCGCTTTTCCGAAGGTGACGATACGGGCGAAAATAGCATCCTGTAATTCCAACTCCTGAATTAGACCTTCCCCTTTATTACCGAAAACCCCCAAGGCATGGGCTTCGTCCACTATCAAATGATAGTTGTTTTCTTGACAGAAATCGGCAAAAGCTTTTAGATCTGGGGAATCGCCATCCATGGAGAAAACGGATTCGGTGACTACGTATACTTCGGCCACCTCGGCTACGCTCAGTGACCTGGCCTGACACTTCTTTTTTAAACCCCCTATATTATTATGCTTGAACTTGTAGCTCTTGGCGTTACCCATTTTGATGCCGTCACGAATACTGGCGTGGATGTACTCGTCGTAAAAAACAATATCCCCTCTTTGCGGCACGGCAGCAAAAAACCCGATATTGGCATCGTAGCCGGAATTAAAGACCAAGGCGGACTCGGTTTTGTGGAATTCGGACACCATTTCTTCCAGTTCAGAATATAGCGGATGATTCCCCGAAAGCAAACGTGAACCTGTTGCTCCATTCTGTATAATTACCTTCTCGGATAACAGTTGGGATGCCCTCTCAAAGATTTCCCGGTTTCTTGAAAGGCCCAGATAGTCGTTGGAGGAGAAATCGACCAAATCGTTCCCCTCCGGCAATTGCCTAAACGTGTTTTGGACTTCCCGGTGGGCCAATTTTTCCTGTAGTTTTTTTGGGAATCGGGTCATTTCGTAAAAATAACCTCTTTATCGGTATGGGGGACATCCAAGATGAAAAAATCAGTTTTCATTGACAAACAAAAAACCCTTCCTATTCATCGAAAATTTTAGGTTATTGTATCTTCGTTTAGATGAACCCATCAATAAATCTGTTTACCATGAAACACATGATTTACTTTCTCTTTGTTTTATATGGATACGTCTCTTATGCCCAGACGAACCACTATGAAATTTCCTTCGAAAACGCCGTTCACCATGAAGCGGTAATCAAGGCGAAATTTACCGACCTGCAATCAGACACAATTGCTTTTCGGATGGCCCGTAGTTCACCAGGACGCTATGCCATACATGAATTTGCCAAAAACGCGTATAATTTCAAGGCCACCGATAGTAAAGGAAAAGCTTTGGAAAACTCCCGCCCGAACCCCTATCAATGGGATATCACCGGTCACGATGGCACGGTAAACATCAGCTATACCTTGTTCGCCAATCGTGGAGACGGCACCTATTCGCAGGTCGATGAGACGCATGCGCATTTGAATATTCCGGCAACCTTTATGTATGCTCCGGAACTGGAAAATCGCGAAATTGAGGTTGATTTTAAAATCCGTAAAGACCTGGACTGGAAAATCGCTACGCAGATGCCCCTTGTCTCCGGCACGACCTATTCCGCCCCCGATTTTCAATATTTTATGGATAGTCCCGTTGAAATCAGCGACTATCAAATACGGGAATTCGAAGTAACTACCAACGGTAAGCCCCAAAAAGTCCAATTTGTACTGCACCACAACGGAACCGAAGATGAATTGGATACCTATTTCGAAAAGGTCAAGAAAATCGTGCTGTCCGAAAAGGATGTATTCGGCGAGCTGCCGACTTTCGACTACGGAAGATACACGTTTTTGGCCTGTTACATTCCCAATGCCTCGGGAGACGGTATGGAACATCGGAATTCCACGGTTGTAACGAATACGGCAGGCTTGGCCGAGGGTGGCATGAAGAATAATATTGGCACGGTTTCCCATGAATTTTTCCATATCTGGAATGTCGAGCGCATCCGCCCGAAATCATTGGAGCCTTTTAATTTTTCGGAAGCCAATATGAGCGAGGCGCTTTGGTTCGCGGAAGGGTTCACAAGTTATTATACCAATTTCACCTTATGCAGGGCCGGATTGATATCCCCAGAAGAATACGTCGAAGGCTTGGCGGGAACATTCAATTACGTCTGGAATTCCCCGGCCCGCCAGTTCTTCAATCCCATCGAAATGAGCTATCAGGCACCTTTCGTCGATGCGGCGACCTCGATAGATCCGACCAATAGGGAAAACATGTTCATATCCTATTATTCCTACGGAAGTATTTTGGGTCTGGCCCTCGATCTATCTCTTCGGGAAAATAATTTGAACTTGGACGATTTCATGAAACAAGTCTGGCAGACCTACGGAAAAAATGAAACTCCCTATACCATGGAAGACATTCATAAGACCCTGAACCAATATGCTGGCAAGGCTTTCGGAGATAATTTTTTCAACAGTTTCATTTACAAAAGCGGCATGCCCGATTATAAATCCTTGCTGGAATCAGTGGGGGTTGTACTTAAGCAAAATCCGGAAAGCCCCTATATCGGAGTTACGGCCGAACTTGACGGAGATGGAAACGGCGAGATACAAACCAACCCGAATATCGGCAGTCCGGCTTATGAAGCGAATCTCGATAAGGGCGATGTCATTACATCAATCAATGGAAATACTTTTCCGACTAGACAACAATTCGGTGCCTTTATCCAACAATTTAAGGTCGGGGATACGTTGGAAATCGGTTTTGAGCGTTATGGAAAGGCGAAATCCACTTCTGTAGTTTTGAAATCCGACCCGGAATACACCACCAATCTTATGGAGGGTACCGAGGGAAAACTTTCGAAAAAGCAGTTGAAGAAGAGAAAGGAATGGCTTAAAATTGAGTGAAAAGTTAGTGCAATAGTGAACTAGTGGGTTAGGAAAAATCAAAAAGGATTCGAAAAGCAATGATTGTCTACGGTATAGCAACATCCGAAACGGATTTGAATCAGATACTTGTGCTTCAGCAAAAGAATTTGCCCGGGGCTATTTCATCCGAAGAAAAAAAAATCGAGGGCTTTGTAACCGTTTCACATACTCTAGACATTTTAAGGGCGATGAACGATGTTTGTCCGCATATCGTTGCGAAATCCGATGGGACTGTTATTGGTTACGCTTTATGTATGCATCCCAAATTTGCGGATGAAGTTGAGATACTGCAGCCGATGTTTGACAAAATCGATGCTATAATTCCCAAAATCGAGAACTATATCGCGATGGGGCAGATATGTATCGATAAGGCGTATCGTGGGCGAGGGGTATTTCGCCAGCTTTACCGAACTATGCAAGAGGCCGTTCGACCCGAATTCGGGCAGATCATCACCGAGGTCGATGCGGAAAATGTGCGATCGTTGCGGGCACATTATGCCGTGGGGTTTGAAGATGTAGCTACATATCGTTCCGGTGTCCAATTATGGAAGGTGGTCGGGTTGAGATAATATAAAGTAAATCTTCAGAATTCGGGCAAAGTGCCCATGTTAATCGATTTCGTGATTACGGCTGCGGAAATCGACATTAACGGTATTCCGTATAAGAAACGATGGGGCTGAAAGACTAGAGACTAGAGACTAGAGACTAGAGACTAGAGACTAGAGACTAGAGACTAGAGACTAGAGACTAGAGACTAGAGACTAGAGACT
>RCMY010004062.1_pt1 | contig 13647 bp, 13 predicted proteins | sample 2041341 | NCBI WGS metagenome assembly RCMY01 (sample SAMN09708234, study PRJNA481090) | Marine sediment metagenome, whole genome shotgun sequencing project. | reverse complement strand
GGTACCAGGGTGTGCAGCGGGTGTTCGGAGATCACAAAGCCACCCGGGTGCTGGGACAGGTGTCGGGGGAAGCCGATCAGCTGACTGGTCAGCGCGACCAGCTGTCGCATTACTGGAGATTCGGGATCGAAGCCGCGCTCGCGCAGGTGCTCGTCCAACGGCGCCTGACCGCTCCAACGACTCACCGTGGCGGACAGTTCGCCCAGCAGGTCCTGTGGCAGGCCCAGGGCGCGACCGACGTCGCGCACTGCACCACGACCGCGGTACTGGGTCGCCACGGCGGTCAGCGCGGCGCGCTCGCGGCCGTAGCGGTTGAATACGTATTGGAGGACCTCCTCGCGGCGCTCGTGCTCGAAATCGATGTCGATATCCGGTGGCTCGTCGCGCTCCTTGGACAGGAACCGCTCGAACAGCAGATCCATCAGCACAGGATCTATTTCTGTTACGCCCAGCACATAACAGATGACCGAATTGGCGGCCGAGCCGCGACCCTGACAGAGGATGTTGCAGGAGCGGGCATAGCGCACGATGTCGTGCACGGTGAGGAAGTAGGACTCGTAATTCTTGTAGTGGACCAGTGCCAGCTCGTGTTCGATCAGTGCGCGTGCCTTGGGTTGGATGCCGTCCGGCCAGCGCCAGAGCGCGCCTTCCTCGACCAGCTGTCGCAGCCAGGACGCCGGGGTGTGTCCAGCCGGGACCAGCTCGCGCGGGTATTCATAGCGCAGCTGGCGCAGATTGAACTGGCAACGTGCGGCGATGCGTACGCTCTCGGCCAGCAGGTCGGCGGGATAGATCGCAGCCAGCGCCCGGCGGCTGCGCAGGTGGCGCTCGCCATTGGGGAACAGGCGGTGACCGGCCTCGGACAGCGTGGTGTGATGGCGGATCGCGGTCATCGTGTCCTGCAACGCACGCCGGCCGCGCACATGCATGTGCACGTCACCGGTCGCCACCAATGGCAACTGCAGACGTCTGCCGAGGCTGCGAAGACGGGCGAGGCGGGCATCGTCGTCAGGTCCCCGGTGCAGTGTCACCGCCAGCCAGGCGCGGTCGGGGAAGGTGGCATGCAGCCAACCGGCATGTTCGATGTCGACCGGCTCATCGCTTTGCTCTGTCTTGGGCAGCCAAAGGGCGAGCAATCCCGTGTTGTTGTCGAGGTCCTCACGCAGCAGGCGGTACTCGCCTTTGGGTGCACGTCGGCGGGCGCGGGTCAGGCATTGGCAGAGGGCGGAGTAACCGGCAATATCCTGGACCAGCAGGACCAGCTTGGGTCCGTCCTCCAGCTGCACTTCGCTGCCGACGATCAGCGGCAGGCCGGATTTCTCCGATGCCTCCAGCGCCCGCACGATGCCTGCAAGCGAGCCCTCGTCAGTGATGGCCAGGGCGGTGTAGCCCTGTTGTTTGGCGCGCTCGAACAGCTCTGTTGCGATTGATGCCCCGCGTTGGAAGCTGAAAGCCGAGAGACAGTGCAGCTCGGCGTAAGCGGGCAGTGGGGCGCTCATGGGTGCACGCTCATCACTGGCACGCTCATGAAAACCAGCCATGCAGCATGAAACCATCCGCGGCGCTGACGCCGGGACGGTGACCCAGGCTGCGGGGCGGATCACCAGCGCAACGGTAGGCCCAGGCGCGCTGGCCCTGACTGGTCTGCAGCAGGTAGTAATCCCGACGCAGGTCGCCATCCCACCAACCGGTTTCGATGCGTTCCGGGCCGGCCAGGATACGCAGGTGGTGGTCGCGCAAAGGCACGGGTTTGGGCAGTAGCCAGCCCGGGCGCGGCAATGCCGGTGGGGCAATCACCCGTGAGGTTTCGGTTTGCCACGCGCGTTCTGGGCGGTGGTCGGCGCGCACGCCCAGTCCCTGCACGGACTCGTCGCCGATGCGGGCACGCAGACGTTCGCGCAGTTGTTCCCACGGCACGGCTTGCTGCGGTCGCGCATCGAACAGATCGCGACCTGCGGGAACAAAGGGTGGCAGCTTGCGGGCCAGCAATTGCACAGCGCGTACCGGCGCAGGTACCCGTGCCTGCTCCAGTCGACCCCGCGCGAGTTCGAACAGCATCGACGGATCGCGTTCTGGTGCCAGCAGGCCGACCACCACTTCGGTATCAACACAGCGTTCGTGTTCCAGCACCAGGGTGAAGCGCTCGACACCGCCGTCGCGTCCGGCCAGATAAGCGGCCAGATCGGCAGTCAGACGACGCAAGGGAAACAGCAGCGCCTGGCTGGACTCGACGTCGTAATTGAGGTCGATTCGTGAGCGGAACGAATCCGGCGGCTGGTAGTAGCTCATCGGAGTAGGCAACGCGCCGGTGAGCCGATCCAGATGGGCGAGTGCCTCCTTGCCGACCCGTCGCCCGAGGGCGGCACGTGGCAGTGCAAACACCTGCCGCAGCTTGCGCAACCCCATCCTGCGCAGGCTGCTGGCCACCTCGGCCGTCAGTCCGCTGCGTTCCACTGGCAACTGACCCAGGGCGTTGTGCAAAGGCGCCTCATCCAGAATCGCCAGGCCGTCGTGCTGGTTGGCCAGCGCGCGGGCGGCATAGGGGTTGGGCGCCAACACGATGCGATGGCGGAAACCCAGTCCGGTCAGGTCTTCGCGCAGCTGTGCCTCAAAGCGCGGCCAGGGACCGAACAGTTTGAAACTGGCCTCCACCTCCAGTAGCAGGGCCGATGGCATCGCGTGGCTGACGAGCGAGCTGTAACGGTAGGCCCATGCCGCCAGGAAGGTGTGCCAGTGGGCGTCATCCGCCGGATCGTGGGCGATCGCGGTAAAGCGGCTGCACAGAGCTTGCGCCGCGCCCAGTGACTGGCCAGCACGCAAGCCGGCGGCTTTGGCGGACGGATTGACGGCGCGCAGCACGCGACGTTGTGCCGGCCCGGTGATCAGCGCCAGCGGATCGGTGGGGTCGGGGTGGCGGCGCAGAACGCCGTCGAGCGCCAGTTGCGGCAACAGGATGCAGGCCCAGAGCATTGGCGGGCCTCAATGTGTCCGCGCCGGGACTGCGCGGAGCTTTGGCACGCAGGGAGGGGGGAAGGCATGGACCACGGCTCCTCCCAGGCTCGGTGACTTCGAGGCGGAGGCATCAAAGGGGATCGGCCGCGCCGGAGGATTGCCGCCGCGACACTTCAGCACCCTCAGTTGGGCCGGGTCGGCGTCGATCGCAATCCGCAATGCGGCCGGTGAAGGATTCATGGCAGCCTTCAAAGGCCGCATGGCGAATCCCAGACACTGGCCGGTTTCAGCCGCCACCTGCAGTCGGCGCAAGGCGCGGTCATCCACCTGTTGTGGCCAGCACAGCACTGCCGAACAGGCGGCCGAACGCATGCATTGCTCGGTGGCCCACAGGGCGTTGCGCGGATCCGCGCGGATGATCTGCAAGCGCTGCAGGCGGATGCCGGCATTCGCCCAGGCCGGCGCATAGGGCAGGTAGGGCGGAGCAATCAGCGCGATCATGCCATCGGCCTGCGAAAGCCGGGCCAGAGTCGGCCACAGCAGACGCAATTCGCCCACGCCATCCGCGGGCAGCAACAATTCGGTCAGTCCGGTTTCCGGCCAGCCGCCATCGGGCAAGGCATGGTCCAGAGCGGCCAGGCCGGTGGGCTGCCTGGATGGCGGATGCGGAGCGGGTTGGCCGCGCCAGACCTGACGCGATTCCAGCAGGGCTTCCAGGGAACGTACCACTGCCATCAGCCGGGTCTCACCAGACCGGCAAACAGACCTTCGATGGCGAAGTCGACGATGCGCGCATCGATCTCGATCGGGGCATACGCCGGGTTGCGGGGCATCAGGCGCAAGTGGTCTCCATTGCCTTCCACGCCGCCGGTGTCCAGACGCTTGACTGTCAACTCGCCTTCCACCCGCGCCACCACCGTCTGGCCGTGGCGGGCCTGCGGGGTGCGGTGCACACCGATCAGGTCCCCGGGCAGGATGGCGTCAAGCACCATCGAGTCACCTTCGACCTCCAGCAGGTAGTCCGGGCGCAGGCGGAACAGGGAGGGATCCAGAGTCAGCTCGCGCCGCACGTCGGGATCCGAACCGATGGGCTGGCCGGCCGCCACCCGGCCCAGCAATGGCACCTGCAGCAGTCCACTGGGGAGAGGTCCTGCGCTGCCATCACCGGTCAGGCGGATACCGCGCGCCCGGCCCGCGGCCAACTCGATCAGCCCGGCCTGCGCCAGTGCTTCCAGGTGATAGCGCGCCGAACGGTTCTGACGGAAGCCGAATGCACTGGCGATCTCCATCTGGGAAGGCGGATAGCCATGACGGGCGATGTGCTCGCGCAGATAATCGAGCAGACGTTGCTGGGTGTCGGAGAGGTCCATGTACTAATAATAGTACCTGCCTGTCTCACGGATTGAGACATCCTCTGCGACTTACACCAGGTCAAACAGTTCCGTCTGGGTGCCACCTTCGTCGGGTTCGTTGAAGCCTGACAGCCCGACCCCGACCAGCCGGTAAAGGGTGCTGTCCGGGAGGCTGACGCGGGACCGCAGTTCACAGGCGATGTCGGTCAGCGCTTCCAGCGTGCCGGGCCGCATCGACGGGGTCAAACTGCGCGTCAGGGTACGGAAATCCGCGGTTTTCAGCTTCAGCACCACCGTTTGCGGAGCGCGTTCAGGACGGCGCTGACGCTCACGCTGGTAGCGGTCCCAGGTCTTCTCGGCCAGGAGGCGGATATGGGGCTCCAGTGCGTCCAGCGGCAGGTCCTTGTCGAAGGTGTCTTCGGAGGAAATCTGCACGCTGAGCCGCTCCGTCCGCACCGGACTGTTGTCAATACCCTGCGACAACTGATGCAGCCGACGGCCCCAGCGCCCGAAGCGCAGTTCCAGCTCCTCGCCGGGCACTTCCCGCAGCTGGCCCACGGTGATGATGCCCAACTCGGCCAGCTTGCCCTGCATGACCTTGCCGACCCCCGGCAGGCGCCCCACCGGCAGCTCGGTCAGAAACGCGTGCACCTGCTGTGGCCGGATCACAAAGGTACCGTCAGGCTTGTTCCAGTCCGATGCGATCTTCGCGAGGAACTTGTTGCTGGCGACCCCGGCCGATGCGGTCAGACCGGTTTCTTCGCGAATAGCGGCGCGGATCGCCTCTGCGGTGGCAGTCGCCGAAGGCAGCCCACTGCGGTTGGCGGTGACATCCAGATAGGCCTCATCCAGCGACAGCGGCTCGACCAGATCGGTGTGGCGCAGGAAGATGTCGCGCACCAGCCGCGAGGCCTCCTTGTAGCGGATGAAGTCCGGCGGCACGAAAATCGCGTCGGGACACAGCCGCTCGGCACGCATCGCCGGCATCGCCGAATGAACCCCGAACACACGTGCCTCGTAGCTGGCCGCGACGACCACCGATCGCGCACCACGCCATGCCACCACCACCGGCTTGCTGCGCAGTGACGGATCGTCGCGCTGCTCGACGGACGCGTAGAAAGCATCCATGTCGACGTGGAGGATCTTGCGTAGTGGGGCGGGCATGGCGGCAAAACAGAGTCGGTCGAAGGGATCGGCGGGCGGCGATGGCCACTGCCAGCCTCCATTGTGCGGCAAGTCGGCGCCCCCGTTGTTGCTGTTCGCGGACTCGTGGGCCGATGGACGCTTGCCGTCGTCACGCGCTTTTTGGCACGCTGCACGTTCTGGCGCGCGCAATGCTTGCGGGCCTCATCGGAGTTATCCATGCAGCCACCCCGCCATTTCTCGATGCTCCGCGAATTCCAGCTCGCGGACTGGTTCACCCTCGGCAACGCGTTCTGCGGCACCAGCGCGATCTTCGCCGCCATGCGCTTCCTGCAGGACGGCGTAGTGCTCGACCTGATGATCGGCATGGCGCTGATCCCGCTGGCCTTTATTTTTGACGCTCTGGACGGGCGGGTCGCGCGCTGGCGCAAATCCGCCTCAACCCTGGGCCGGGAGCTGGACTCGCTGGCCGACGTGATTTCCTTTGGTGTCGCCCCGGCCGCTCTGGCCTATGCCTGTGGCCTGCAGGGCGGGTGGGACTGGCTGGTGCTGAGCTTCTTCGTCGGCGCCGGTGTCAGCCGACTTGCGCGCTACAACGTCACCGCCGAGCAACTGTCCGGCAACGAAGGCAAGGTCAAATATTTCGAAGGCACGCCGATCCCGACCAGCCTGGTGCTGGTGATCGTGTTGTGGATTGCCGCATGGCAGGGCGCGCTCGGTCCGGACCTGTGGCTGGGGGTAGTGAAGATCGGTCCCTGGCAGTTCCATCCGCTGGTGCTGATGTTCGCGTTGTCGGGGGTATTGATGGTCAGCAAAACCGTGCGTATTCCGAAACCCTGATTCATCGCTGCGCGACCGCAAGACGTATCCGGCGACGGCGTTGCTATGATCGAGTTCACGCTTGGAGAGTTTGATGATGAATCAGGGCTTTGGTGCGGGAGGATTTACTCCCGGTGGGTTCGGCGGCATGGCGGATAACGGCGAGATGGCTGCAATGGCACGCCAGTACTGGAGCCAATGGGGCGAAATGCTCCGCGCGGGCGGTCAATCCACGCCTGCGCCCGGCTTCGGAGCTGGAAGCTTCCCGGGTGCGTTCCCCGGCGCCGGTTTGGGCTTTCCGGGCGGCAATGCGCCCGCCGGTACGGGCTTGCCCGGCTGGAACGAGGCGGTCACGTGGTGGTCTCAACTGGCCAGTGGCGGTACGCCGCAAGCTGACGCCACGGTGCAGCGCTTCAACGCCCAGGCGCAGGGCTGGTATTCACAGATCCAGCAACTTGCCGCGCAGTTTGCCGGTCAGGAAGCCAGCGCCGGCGATGTCGCCAAGGCATGGAAGGAGATGTTCGGAGGTCACGCGGGCAATCCTTTCGCCGATGCCCTCCAGGGCATGCACGGGCAGGGCATGCAGGGATTCGATCAATGGATGCAGCAGGTCTCGCCGTCGCTGGAGAAGATGCGTCAGGACAGCATTGCCTGGACCGGGACGCCGACCTTCGGCTTGACCCGCGAGCATGAGCAACGCTGGAAGGAGCTGGCACACGCCCACAGCGATTATCAGCGGCACACGCAGGCCTATCAGTCGCTGATGAACGAAGCGCTGCAGGATGCGTTCAAGCGCTTCGAGAAAAAGCTTGGCGAGTGCAGCCAGCCAGGCAACCAGTTGGAATCCATGCGTGCGTTGTTCGACCTGTGGATCGACTCGGCGGAAGAGTCCTATGCCGAAATCGCCCAGTCGCCGCGTTTCCGCGACGCCTATGGAGAACTGGGCAACGCGCAGATGAAGCTCCGTTCGGCAGTACAAAAGCAGGTTGAGCAGGCGGGAGATTCCATGGGTGTGCCTACCCGCACCGAGGTGGACGCCGCGCATCGCAAGATCACCCAGCTGGAACGCGAACTGCGCCAACTGCGGACGCAAATGGAATCCATTGCGGCGCGCGATGCGACACCGGCGCCGGCGAGGGCTCCGGCCAAGGTCGCAGGAGAGGAGCCTGCCGCCGAAAAAGTCGCACCTGCAAAGCCAGCAGCCAAGCCGGCCGCTGCCAGGAAGCCGGCGAGCAAAACTGGTGAGCCCAGCGCCGCGGAGTCGAAAAAGACCGCGGTTGCAACCAGGTCGGAAAAGACTGCCAAGACCCCTGCGGTGAAGAAAACTGCGGCTAAACCTGCAGAAAAAAAAGCCGCCAGCGCCCCGGCGGCGAAAAAATCCACGGCTGCGAAAAAGCAGGCCAAGAAGACCACCGCGCCGAAAAGTGCGCCTCGCGTAACCAAATCGACCAAGAAGGGCCGCTGATATGGACCCCACTGCACTTTTTTCCGCCGGTCCGTTCGACTTCAGTCCCGATACCCTCGCCAAGGAGATGATCCGTACGCAGGAGAAGTTGCGCGCGGGTCTGGAAACCATGCACGGGGTCGGTGACATCGGCTACGGCTCCACACCCAAGGAAGAGGTATGGCGCGATGGCAAGATCGTGCTGTACCGCTATCGCGGCGCCCAGCTCGAAGACGGGCGCGCGCCCACCGCCAAGGTGCCGCTGCTGATCGCCTACGCGCTCGTCAACCGGCCCTACATGGTCGATCTCCAGGCGGACAAGTCGATCGTGCGTGGATTGCTCGCGCGCGGCGAAGACGTCTACATCCTCGATTGGGGTTACACCGACCGCTCCGACCGCTACCTGGAGTTGGAGGATTACATCCAGCGCTACCTGGGTGGGGCAATTGACCACATTCGCGCGTCCCATCACCTGGACGCGATCAATCTGCTCGGTATCTGCCAGGGCGGCGCGTTCTCGCTCTGCTACGCAGCGCTGAACCCCGAGAAGATCCGCAACCTGGTCACCATGGTCACGCCGGTGGATTTCCACACCGACGACAACATGCTGTCCAACTGGATCCGCGGCATCGACGTGGACCTGATGGTCGACACGCTGGGTAACATCCCGGCGGACATGATGAACTTCACCTACCTGACGCTGAAGCCATGGCGGCTGTTCGTGCAGAAGTACGTCGGGCTGGTCGACATCCTGGACGACAAGGATGCGATGGAAGACTTCCTTCGTATGGAGAACTGGATCTTCGATTCTCCCGATCAGGCCGGCGAAGCCTTCCGGCAGTTCACCAAACAGTTCTATCAGGCCAATGGCTTCGTCAAGGGCAGCATCCGTATCGGCAATCGCAGTGTGGATTTGGCGCGCGTCGACATGCCCGTGCTCAACGTGTTCGCCCAGCACGACCATCTGGTCCCGCCGTCATCGTCGCAGGCCATGGGCGGGCTGGTAGGCAGTGACGACTACAGCGAGATGTCCTTCCGCGGTGGCCACATCGGGATCTATGTCTCGAGTCGTGCCCAGCGCGAGGTGCCGCAGGCGATCCATGACTGGCTGGCGTCCAGGTCGCGCTGACTCCAGCGAACACTGTCACGGGGCTGCTTGATGCGCCCCGTGGCCGTTCTTCTCTCCGCCACGCAGCGCTAACGCGCTACGGCTAGACTGGTCACAGTCCACCGTGAATGGCATGCCATGGCGTCTTCTACAGGTCCTTTCACCCGCTCCCGCAATGATCGAATGCTGGCCGGGGTCATGGGCGGCATCGCCCGGCGCTTCGGCTGGAACTCGAACCTGCTGAGGCTGGTGTTCGTGATTGTCTCGATTCTCTCCGCTGCATTCCCCGGGATCATCGTTTACCTGATCCTGTGGCTGTTGATGCCGGAGGAAAGCTTCTGAAACATCGCGAACGTCGCGTCGGCAGGATCGCGGCACTGGCAGTTGGCATGGCATGGACCCTGCCGAATACCTTGCTTGGTGTCTTGTTGGGCGTCGTCGGGCTCCCGTTCGGTGCACGCATCCAATGGCGGGCATCCGATCTGGCGCTGGTATTCCACAATTGGCGATGGGGGCCGGGCGGGGCACTAACCCTGGGCAACGTCATCATCCATACCGGGGATGATCTGGATGCGAGATGTCTCACCTACGCCCATCGGGCTGGCTGGTGCACCGAGGAGGCTGTTCGACTGGCCGACCATGAGCGTGCGCATGTCTACCAGTACATGGCGCTGGGGCCGTTGTTCCTGCCGTTGTACCTGCTCAGTGGCGGCGTCAGTGCACACAACCGCTTCGAACAAGCGGCGGACCGCTACGCGATGAGCGGCCGAGGCTGGTGGCCGTGGTGACCCGCAAAAATATGAGGCAGAACGTGCTGGCTCCGGTATACTCCCGGTCCGCGCCGAAGTGGCGGAATCGGTAGACGCAGCGGACTCAAAATCCGCCGCCTTTAAAAGCGTGGGGGTTCGAGTCCCCCCTTCGGCACCAATAAAAACAAAGGCTTGCGAGCAATCGCAGGCCTTTTGTTTTTGGAAGCAAACCACTCATTGGTATGGCGTGGAACACGGAAAAGTGTGAGAGCAGTTCATCCGCGCCTGCTCTCTATTAACTTTAAACAACACCGGCCGGTAATCAACTAGCGCATTTCCATCGACGCTTCCCGATAGCCTAAGCGGCGCGAAGCTCCATAATGCTCTCCGTTCAGAAGTAGCTCTCGTCGACGTAAGGCGGCTGCGTAGGCTCACGTGCGGCATGGGGCTGACCGGTAACTTCCTTTTCCCGGTCGCGCTGATCCTTGAATGCCATGGCCAACGCCGCAAGCACCACTAATGCGATCAGGCTGAAACCGACCACCACTGCGGTCGACCAGGACCACCGCGCAACCGACGCGAATACGGCCGCCGTGATCACCGCAATGCCCACCGATGTGCCGATGCGCTGCCCGGTCTGCATGATCGCGCCCGAGCTTCCCGCGTAGTCGAGTGGCACCTCCGCCAGCGTCAGCGTCTGGTTCGGGCTGATCACTGCCCCTTGCGCGACGCCGATGAAAGACAGCGACAGCATCAGCCACCACACGCTCACATGGAAGCGATCCTGCAGGATGACGACAGCGATGCTGGCGATCAGCCCGAAGATGGCCAGGGCCAGTCCGCCAATCACAATCTTGCGACCGTACAGAGCCACGCGTTTGCCCGACCAGTGCGCGGCATAGGCCGACAGCAGCGCACTGGGAACCCCGAACAGGCCGGATTCGAACGCGGTTTTTCCCTGGCCTTGCTGCACGTACAGCGCGACCAGCACCCAGATACTGGTCATGCCGGTGAAATAGAGCGTCATGATCACGGTGCCGTTGGTGAAACTGCTGGTGCGGAAGATGTCCAGGTCCACCATCGGCGTGTGACCCAGGCGCGGGCAACGCTGCTCCCACTTCACCCACACCCAGGCCAGCGCGACGCCCACCGGGAGCAGTCCCCACCACAGTGACGAGCCACCGGATGTCATGAACGGGTAGAGGAAGGCCAGAAGCGCGAGGCCGAGCAGAACGGAACCGAACGGATCCAGCGACCACAACCAGCTTGCCGGCCGCTGCGTTCCCGTCGGGGACGCTTGCGGCGGTCTGCGGAAAAGGGGCTTGGGGAACCACATCATTCCCAGGACGATGGCGATGATTCCGATGGGGGCGTTGACCAGAAACGTCAGGCGCCACCCAAGCTCGGGACCGCCGGCCTGGATCAGCAAGCCGCCCAGAACCGGGCCAATGGCGACCGAAAATCCGACCACGGTCCCGAAATAACCGAAGGCCCGACCGCGCTCGTCACCACGGAAATACTGCTGGATCATCCCGAGCGCCTGTGGACTGAGCAGTCCCGAGCCGATTCCCTGAGTGAACCGCGCGGCGTTGAGCCACATGGGATCCGGAGCAAATCCCGCGGCAATCGATGAGCCGGTGAAGATGGCCACGCCAACCAGAAAGATGCCGCCTCGACCCAGGATATCGCCGGCGCGCCCCGCGGCCACCAGGATGATTCCGAAGGTGAGCGCATAGCCGGACAGCACCCATTGCAGATCCGACTGATCCGCGTTCAAGCCCTGCTGGATCGAGGGAAGGGCGACGTTGACGATGCTCACGCCGATCAGCGACATGAAAACCACGCCAAGCAGCACCGCCAGGATGCGCCAGCGAGCTGCGCCCTCCACGACGCTGCTGTCAGTGCCAGGCAAGACGCGGCGCCTGCTGGCCGGGATCGCTATGCCTCACCGGAATAGAAGGTAGATGCAGGTGACGATGGATGCGGCGGATAGACCAAGTGAAGCAAACAGCATCGCTTTGTACGTAGCTACCTGCTGCTTGGCCTCCTGTGCTGCGGCCTCGATCCCGGAAATGGCCTGTTGCATTTTTTCCGCAAAGCCATGGATCAATTGAGCGTTTTGAGTTGCTGCAGACTGCAGTTCGTCTATCTGCTTGGCAAGAACAGGGTCAGACTTCGCGGCCTCCGGCTTTGAAGTGAAAGCCGGGATAGCCGCCGTTGCGACCTGTGCCAGATACGGCGCGACCGCTTTTATGATCGGTAGAAATTGGACGGCCACCTGAGGATCCTCTCTGCTTTGTTATCGGAGTACTGACAATCAACATGGCTGGCGGTTCCGGGAGCAGACGCCGCGCTCGATGCGTTTAACAGTTGCTGCTGGCTTTGCAGGCATCAACGTTGAGCTTGCCCAGGAAAAATCAGCAGGCAGTGTCGACCGGCAGGTCCTTCTCACCCCTGGTGAACCACTGGATCCCGGTAGGCACGAACATCGCACATGTCTCCATCGGACCCTTTCAGATATGCACTGAAATCGCTATGCGCGGCCGGGAACGTCGAGGTCAGGCAAAGCGGTTCTATTCATGTGTCTGATTCTACGGGATTTCCCGACACCGGGAACCGCTCACCGATGACCGGGCCGAGGATCAAAGGCTTTCGAAAAAGTCGCGTATGGCGGGGCAGTAGCGGTCGTAGTCGACGAGGAAAGCGTCATGCCCCTGCGGGGACGGCATCGGCATGCAATCCGCAATCGCGCCGCCCTGGCGCAGGCCATCGGCAATCTCCAACTGCTGCTGCAGCGGAAACAGCACGTCGGTTTGAGCGCCGATCGCCATCGCGCGCTCGATGCGGATGGCTGCCAATCCTGCGCGGGTGTGCGCCTGGGTGGTTGCGCGGTCGCTGTCGACCACGCGCTCGGCGCAATGGTCGCCGAGATCGAACCAGTCCATTGAGCGGCTGAGATAGAGGTAGCAGTTGGGGTCGAAGCGCCGCACGAAGCGCCTTGCGTGATGTTCCAGATAGCTCTCCACCTGGAACTCCAGGCCGAATGGCTCGTCGTCGGTCTGCTCCGAATCCAGTCGGACCCGCCCGAAACGGCCGTCCCATTCCAGCGCCGAGCGATAGGTGATCAGCCCAGTTTGCGTGCCATGCGCATACCCGATTCCGGATAGGCCTCTTCGCTGTAGTCGCCGCCATTGAAGTTGGGATCCAGTCGGATCGCTTCGCGCTGCAAAGAGCGGATAGCGATCGACCACGGCAGGGCGCGCGCGGCGCCGGACACGTTCAAATGTGCGGAGGCGATGCCGGGATGACGGATCAGCAGCGACAGCGCGACCATGCCGCCCATGGAGTTGCCAACCACGCATGCCAGCCGGCCAATCCCGAGTGCTCGAACCAGATGCGCCAGCGCATCCGCGCCATCCTCGATCGACAACTCCGGGAACTCGAAACGATAGGGGAGGCCATTGTCGGGGTTGACCGAGGCGGGTCCGGTGGAGCCTTTGCAGCTGCCCAGAGGGTTGGCACAGATGACAAACCAGCGATCGGTGTCGATCGGCTTGCCGGGACCGGCCATGGGCTCCCACCAGCCGGCTTCCGGGTTGGTGTCTGAAGACGCCATGTGCGCGTTGGGGGACAGGCCGGGCGCCACCAGCACTGCGTTGTCGCCAGCGGCGTTGAGCTTGCCCCAGGTCTCGTAGGCAATCCGGGCTCCATGCAGCTCGCCGCCACGCTTCATTGGGAAGGGTGAGGGCAGGTCGACCCACAGCGTACCTGGTGGAATGAACTCGGTCATCGCAGCAACGCCTATTTCACCACGCGGTCGATCAGCAACGCCGCCGCCACCTCGGGTGCCGACTCGACCTCCACCGGTGCCGACTCGAAGTCGCCGCTGGCCTGCATCGCGTTGCCGCTGGCGGAGATACGTGCGCTCAGTTGAACGTTCTCCAACTGCGAGAGCTTCATCGTCGGCATCAGGCTGTCGTTGTCATCCAGTTTCACGGTCAACGGGAATCCCCCTGCCCGCAGTTTTTTCACTGCTACGGGAACGGGGGAACCATTGGTCTGGCGGGCAATCACGAACAG
>RCMY010003610.1_pt1 | contig 13647 bp, 16 predicted proteins | sample 2041341 | NCBI WGS metagenome assembly RCMY01 (sample SAMN09708234, study PRJNA481090) | Marine sediment metagenome, whole genome shotgun sequencing project. | reverse complement strand
CGATGGCCAGAATCCAAGCTTTCACAAAATGAGTCATATATCGCTCAACCCTATCTTACCCCAAGTTTCGGTAGTTTTCCGGCAATGGCACAACTTTTGGAATCAGCCAGCCCAGCCTAGAATAGTCCGATTGGGGCGGCTTATAGGCATGGTTGACGCAAGCCTCAAGCTACGGAATACATATTTTTTCAGTTTTTTGACTTTAATTTATCTGGCATTGCGGTCTCAATATGCCCATTTGGGCAATATGGTGAAATTCAGGCAGGGATGAAATATTGACAGAAGAAGAGATTTTAGCGGAATTCCGAAGCTGTGACGCCTTACTGCAAGGCCATTTTATCCTTTCGTCCGGACGCCACAGCAGTCGCTATTTGCAATGTGCGCGGTTACTTATGGACCCGGCCCGTGCGTCGCGGATGGCCGAAGCGCTTGTCGCGAAAATACCACAGAATATCAGACGCTCAATCGATATCGTCGTGTCACCGGCGATGGGCGGCGTGATCGTCGGCCATGAAATGGGCCGGGCGCTCGGCCTCGAGGCGCTATTCCTCGAGCGGCCCGAAGGTACATTCGAACTCCGCCGGGGATTCCGGCTGGAACCGGGCCAGAAAGTATTGATGATGGAAGATGTCGTTACCACCGGCCTGTCTTCCCGCGAAGCCATTCAGGCGATCCGTGACGCGGGCGGTGACGTGATCGCAGCCGGCGCGCTGATCGACCGTTCCAACGGCGCCGCGCAATTTGACGTGCCCTTCTTCCCGCTGGTGGCGCTTGATGTGCCATCTTACGCCGCTGACGAAGTGCCCGCCGAACTGGCAGCTATTTCCACGACCAAACCCGGCAGCCGGGCGGAACCATCGCCAGCGTGAACATATCCCATCCGCTTAGACTGGGCGTCAATATTGACCATGTCGCCACAATCCGTAACGCGCGCGGCGGCGATCATCCGGAACCGGTGCGCGCAGCGCTGGTGGCGGCCGAAGCAGGCGCAGACGGAATTACCGCCCATTTGCGTGAAGACAGGCGCCATATCCGCGATGATGATCTCACCGTGCTGATGGACGAGCTGACCATACCGCTCAATCTGGAAATGGCGGCGACCGACGAGATGCTGGCAATTGCATTGCGCCACAAACCGCACGCCGCCTGCATCGTCCCGGAAAATCGCGAGGAACGGACAACCGAAGGCGGTCTGGATGCTGCGGGTATGCACAATAAGTTGGCCGATTTTGTCGGACAGCTGAAAGAAGCCAATATCCGCGTCAGCCTGTTTATCGAACCCGAGCCGCGCCAGATCGAGGCCGCCATCCGCCTCGGCGCGCCGGTCGTCGAATTCCACACCGGCCGATATGCAGAGATCACCGGCGCCGAACGCGAAGCCGAACTCCGCCGGATCGCGGATGCGGCCGCGCTAGCGGCAAAAAACGGCATCGAACCCCACGCCGGACACGGGCTGACCTTCGACAATGTCGTGCCGATCGCTGCAATCCCGCAGCTCGTGGAGCTGAACATCGGCCATTTCCTGATCGGCGAAGCGATTTTCAGCGGCCTCGACGGCAGCATCCGTCAGATGCGCGCGCTGATGGATAACGCACGATGAACGGCACGGAACTTTTTGCCTCCCTGTCGCAGACGGGGAGGAAATAACATGATCATCGGCCTTGGCTCCGACCTCTGCAATATCGAGCGCATCCAGAACTCGCTCGACCGTTTTGGCGAGCGGTTCGAACTGCGCGTCTTCACCGAACTGGAACGCGCCAAGGCTGCGCGGCGGCCACATACTATTGCCGGCACCTATGCCAAACGCTTCGCCGCCAAGGAGGCTTATTCCAAAGCGGTCGGTACCGGTTTCCGCGCCGGCGTCTTCATGAAGGATATCGGCGTCATCAACGCCAAAAGCGGAGCGCCGACCCTCGCCCTGACCGGCGGAGCGAAAAAACGCCTCGACGCGCTAACTCCTGCCGGATATGAGGCAATTGTTCATCTCACACTCACCGACGATCATCCATGGGCTCAGGCATTCGTGATCATTGAAGCGCATCCGCTTTAGGAAATGCGCTTCCCATGGACCAGGAAACCAAAGAAAAAAATATGGCGATAGACAATACTGCTGACAGCGGTTCCACCGGCAAACCGGAAAAAGAAAAAACCGACTGGATCGGCGAGATCAAAAGCATCGGCCTGCTGCTGCTGGCGGTTCTTACCTTCCACAGCTTGGTGGCCAAGCCATTCTATATCCCGTCGGTATCGATGATGCCGGGCCTGCTGGTCGGTGACCGGCTGATCGTCAGCAAATATGCTTATGGCTGGTCCTGGGTGTCGCCAACCTTCCACATATTGCCACGTTTGGAAGGTCGTCTGTTCGGCAGCCTTCCCGAACGCGGCGATGTCGTGATCCTGACTCCGAAAGAACAAAGCAGCGACTATATCAAGCGGGTGATCGGCCTGCCAGGCGACACGATTGAATTGCGTGGCGGTCAGGTGTTTCTCAATGGCGTTGGCGTCAGACAGGATGTCCAGCCCGACCTGCTGATCCCGATCGATGCAAATTCGCCCTGCGGACCCAATGAATTTCCTGGCGCGCGCAGTAAAGATGCTGCCGGCAATCCGGTTTGCCGCCTACCTATCGTCCGCGAGACGCTGCCCAATGGCGTGAGCTATAATATTATCGATCTCGGTCCCCAATATACCGACGACGTAGCGCCGGTCGAAATTCGGGACCATGAAGTCTATCTGCTCGGCGACAACCGCGATCTCAGCGCCGACAGCCGGGTCTCGAGTCCGCTTGGTCTCGGCGGCGCCATTCCTTGGGAGAATATCGGCGGACGGGCGGAATTCATCACCTTCTCGCTGGACGGTAGCACGACGTGGAACCCGCTGAGCTGGCTTGGTTCGTTCCGGAGCGGACGGGCCGGAACCAGCCTGCGGCCCGACAAAGCGGTAACAGCTACCAAATAACGGGAAGCCTAGAGCCTTAGTCCTGCGGTCTCGTCGAGACCGGCCATGATATTGAGATTCTGGACAGCCGCGCCCGAAGCGCCTTTGCCGAGATTATCCAGCCGGGCGATCAGGCGGACATGAAAACCGCCAGCATTGCCGCAGACAAACAGTTCCAATTTGTCGGTCGGCTCGTCATGCTCGCTGATCAGTAGCTCGCTCAGGTCGCCCCTGCCCTGCACCGATACGATTTGCGAACCGGCGTAAAAGGACGTCAGATCCTCCAATAGCTGTTCTGCCCGTACCGATCCCATCGCACCGAGATGGAAGGGAATGTCCACCAACATCCCGCGAAAGGCGCGGATCACCGACGGCGCAAAAATGACATCATGGGTCAGCCCGCCATGGACTTTCATTTCCGGCATATGTTTGTGCTGAAGATCAAGTCCATAGCTACGGAAGCCCAGATCGGGCTCCTGCGCGAACCGCTCGATCAGGGCCTTGCCTCCGCCCGAATATCCGGACACTGCATTCATGACAAAGGGCCAATCTGCAGGCAGCAGGCCACCAGCGATCAGCGGGGCGACAAGACCGAGAAAACCGGTCGGATAGCAGCCGGGATTGGAAACGAAGCGCGCATTCGCGATCGCGTCCCGCTGGCCACCGCGGAATTCGGCAAAGCCATAAGCCCAACCATCGGCAACGCGATGCGCCGTCGACGCATCGATCACCCGGGTATTTTCATTATCGATCAGCGAGACCGCCTCTATCGCCGCATCGTCGGGCAGGCAGAGGATGACAAAATCGCTGTCATTGATCGCCTCGCGCCGCGCATTAACATCTTTGCGCTTTGCTTCGGGCAACTGGACGAGAGAAAATTCCCTCCGTCCGGAAAGCCGTTCGGCAATTTCCAGTCCGGTGGTGCCAACTGCGCCGTCGATGAAAACAGTCTTTGTCATCGCCAGTCTCAGGAAAGCCGTTTGCGAGCCAATATCGGCTTGTCTGATGTTTTTGCAAAACGGGCAACCGCGTCCGCCAGTGGTTCGATCGCCACTTGCATCATGTGGGAATTGGCGTGAATGATCCGATCCTTGTCGATCATCAGACCGACATGATCCGGGAAGAACACCAGATCGCCGCGCCGCAGTTCCTCGTCCTCGGCAATATCATCGCCCAATGCTGCCAGCTGCTGATCGCTGTCACGCGGAGCATCGACCCCGGTCAGCATCAATATCATCTGGACAAGACCCGAACAATCGAGACCGTCACCGCTCCGGCCACCCCAGAGATAGGGAGCGCCGATCAGCTGTTCGGCGAGCGCTGCTGTGCCATTGGTCCCGTCAAAAACAACCTTGGTGCCGATCGGCTGCACATGGCGGACATGGACAAAGCCCTTGCCGGTTTTCAGGAAATTCCCGCATTCGCTGGGTTCGCCGCAGGCAATCCGCGCGCCCATCGGCAACCGCTTCATAACGCCCGATTTGAAATCCGGCTCGATGAAAATCAAAGCAGCGCGTGCAAAGATCAGATGGGTTGGATCGGGTGTCTTCTTCTGATGTTGCAGCGCATGGACCGGAACATAGCCGACATAGCCGTCGAAACCGCAATAGCCCCAGGCCCAGTCACCGGCGATTTCCAGAACATTGAAATCTTCGCCGTGGAGCAATTCGGAAATCGCTTCATGGTCCTTGCCGCTTTGCTTGCGGATCATCGCCTTTGGCGCGGAACAGCGCATCGGCATTGGCGCCGCATAATGCGGTGCAAACATTTTACCAGCGAGAGCGACATCCGCCAGGTCACCGCGATGCGCAGTGATCCGGGGGTCGAACTCCTCTTCCGGACCATGCAGCACGAATTTCGCGTGCGCGCTAGTATCTGCTGCTTTCGTATCCATGCGTAAAGAAATCCTGTTTTCGGCCGAAAACCCCAGTGCTCTGCGGTTTAGGCGCCATGTTGCAAAGCAACGACAATCGCGCCGCCCTTACCCGACCTATAGGCGTTTAATCAAGCGGTGTCGTATCAGCCTAGCCAGCGTAACGATTGTTCAAATAGCGCCAGCTTGCCCGCAACCCCAGAGCTTCGCCACCTTTTGGTCGCCCAGGCTTGCTCGCCGGGCGCCAGGCAAAAGTATCGAAATGCGCCCAAGGCACGGATTCCGGCGCAAATTTCTTCAAAAACAGGGCTGCAGTGATGCTTCCGGCAAAGCCGCCGGCAGCGCTGTTCACACAATCGGCGATCGAACTGCTGAGCATCGCGTCATAACCAGGCCACAAAGGCAATTGCCACAGCGGGTCGCTGACATCCTCGCCAGATTGCAAGAGACCGTCCGCCATTTCCTTATTGTCGCAGAACATGACCGGTAGGTCAGGCCCCAATGCAACCCGCGCCGCGCCGGTAAGCGTAGCAAAATCGATGATCATCTCCGGCTCATCCTCGCCAGCAAACGTCAGCGCATCGCCCAATACCAGCCGTCCCTCGGCATCGGTATTGGTGATTTCCACGGTCAGGCCCTTGCGGCTGTGCAATATATCGCCCGGACGCAACGCATGGCCATCAACGGAGTTCTCGACCGCAGGCACCAGCAAATGCAGGCGAACCGGAAGCTTGGCCTCCATCACCATACGGGCGAGCGCTATGGCATGGGCAGCGCCCCCCATATCCTTTTTCATCAGCATCATGCCGGCCGGGGACTTCATAGAAAGTCCGCCGCTGTCAAAGGTCACGCCCTTGCCTATGATCGCGATTTTGGGATGATCCGCCTTGCCCCATTTCAGTTCGATAAGGCGCGGCGCATGGGGGCGCATCGCTGCCTTGCCGACGCCGTGGATCATCGGAAAATGCTCTTCCAGCGTGTCGCCACGTGTAACCTTCAATTCGCCGCCATGCTTGCTGGACAACTTGTCGACGATATCCTCGATCTTGTCCGGCCCCATGTCGGCAGCCGGCGTGTTGACCATATCCCGGACCATCGCGGTTGCGTCGGCCTGACGAACTGCCTCGTCGCGCTGTCCGATTGCATCGGTGACCAGAAGCACGCTCGGCCCCTGCCGGTTGGGCAGTTCCTTGTAGCGATCAAATTCATGCTGCGGAATCAGCCAGCCGAACAGCGCGCCCTTGGCGCTGGCTCCTTGCAGGCGATACTTGCCCTCGGGCAATTTCCCACCCAGCTTGGCAAGCGACCAGGGATCGAGCTTTTCACGGTTGAGCACACCGGCAACCACCGAAAAGTCGCTCGTGAGCGTTTTGTCATCGCTCTTGCCGCCAACCGGAGGCAGCAGCAAAAAGGAATCGGGATTGGCGACAAACTTATAGGCGGTCGCAATCGCCCGGATGGTCTCGGGTTGCCCCTTCAGCCAGTCTTCAAAACTATTCACATCCAATATCTGGATATTGCGAGCGGGCTGGCCGGTGTCGGCCTCGATCAATGCCTTAAAATCAGTCATTAGGTCGCTATAGCCACAGTTTCAACAGAGCGCGAGAGTCTATTCGGCCGCAATGACTTCCGCTTCGGACCGCTTCTTTGGGAAAGGAATAACCGCAGCACCCGGCTTGGAAAAGACCATCACGCCATCATCCACGGCCTTGTGACGCAGGTTGATGATATCCTTGGGATAGTTTTGATTCAGGCGCCAAGGCTTGCGGTCTCCCTGTTTCGGCAGATCCTTTATCGCCCGCTGGACATAGCCGGAACTGAAATCGAGCATCGGTTCGGTCCCCATCGCGCTGTCCGATGGCAAGGTCGGGGTCGCGATCGGCGTGCCATTCTTGTCCATGAAGTTCACCAGACGGCATACATATTCGCTGGTAAGGTCGGCTTTCAGCGTCCAGCTCGCGTTGGTGTAGCCCATCGTCATCCCGAAATTCGGGATGCCGGAGAACATCACGCCCTTATAGTTGATTTTTTCGCCAAAATTGACCGGCTGTCCATCAACCGAAATTTTTGCGCTGCCGCCGGTGAGCATTTTCAATCCGGTAGCGGTCACGATAATATCGGCCGCAATTGTCTTGCCGGATTTCAGCTTGATGCCGTCCTTGGTAAATGTCTCCACCTGATCGGTGACAATCGACGCCTTGCCCGATTTGATCGAATCAAACAGATCGCTGTCGGGCACCAGACATAGCCGCTGGTCCCACGGATTATAGCTGGGCGTATAATGGGTCATGTCGACGTCTGCGCCCATTTCATCCTGCACCATCTCGAGCAGTCGTTGTTTGAAACCGGCGGGTTTCTTGCGCGCCAGATTGAACATGAAAATGCCCATCAGGACATTTTTCCAACGGGTCAGCAAATAGGCAAGCTTCGCCGGCAGGACTTTGCGCAACCGCAAGGCCCATTTATCCTCACCCGGCCGCGATACGATATAGGTCGGTGACCGCTGCAGCATCGTGACATGTTCTGCCGTATCCGCCATCGAAGGGACCAGCGTAACCGCAGTCGCACCGCTGCCGATCACGACCACTTTCTTGCCGGCAAAGTCGAGATCTTCGGGCCAGAATTGCGGGTGTACAATCGGGCCGGCAAAATCGGATTTTCCGGGAAAGTCGGGATTATGGCCTTCCTCATAGCTGTAATAGCCGGAACACATGTGGAGGAAATTGCACTGGAGGGTGCTGATCGAACCATCGCCATGCTGCAAACTGACCGTCCACAGAGCGGTTTGGCTCGACCAGCTTGCATCCACCACCTTGCGGTTGAAGCGAATCTTGTCGTGCAAGCCATATTCGTCGACGGTTTCGTTGAGATAATTGAGGATCGACGGCGCATCGGCAATCGCCCTGCGCGCGGTCCAGGGTTTGAAATTATAGCCCAAGGTGTACATGTCGCTGTCCGAGCGTATGCCGGGATAGCGGAACAGGTCCCAGGTCCCGCCAAGCCGCTCTCGCCCTTCGACAATGGCAAAGCTTTTGCCGGGACATCTTTTGGTCAGGTGGACCGCTGCGCCAATACCGGAAAGACCGGCACCAACAATCAGAACGTCAAGAATCTCGTTTTTCATATCAACACCCTACTGACATGGATGTTAATTGGCAAGCAAGGCGTTTTGGGCGGCTTATCCGCTCATCAGGGTCAGGCTGCGAAACAGGCCCTGGTCCAGTTTTTCATCGAAACGGCAGCCAATATGGCCGTCTTCGCACCAGACGGCGGTCGCCGGAATCGGGCTGCTGCTATCAAAGCGCAACCATATACGTGTGCTGGCCTTAAAACGGCCATCACAAGAAATCCGGCAACCATAGACCGAAACATCAACCAGTTCGCCAGCCTTGGCGGTTGTGCCGCCTTTGCCATTCTCCCGGATCGCGGCGCGCTGGATCTGGACGGGATGGCGATACACCTGGCGCTGTTCGATCAGCGCCGATTTCACGGAACGAAATTGTGAATGCATGTATCTCATGGTCAACCCCCCGCAGAAGGGCTTAGCGAATTCTGCTCAACAAATCGTTAAACCGCCAGAGAAGTGATTCGTTCGCATCATTGTGACGGCGGCACTATTCAGCTGCTTCGAGGGCCGTCTCGCTTGCGTCTGCTGGTCGCTCCGAATTGGGGCCGTAAAACCGGAGCACCCCGTCGTCGACCGAATCGTTAAGCAAGACCTTCTTTTCGAACAAATAATCCTGGTTGAGCTTCCACGGCATCGCTTTGCTATTGCGCGGTAGCTCGGACAGCGAACGCTGGATATATCCGGACGAGAAATCGAACAGCTGCTCCTGTTCCGGCGCCGTGGTCAGCACCGGATTGGCGATCCGGGTCGATGTCGCATCCATATGCTGGAGCAAACGGCAGGTATATTCTGACACAATATCCGCCTTCAGCGTCCAGCTGGCATTGAGATAGCCGAACACAACCGCCAGATTGGGAATGTCGGAGAACATGCAGCCCTTGTAATAATAATGGTCAGGCCAGTGCACCGGCTTGCCATCGACTTCGAACGCGACCTTGCCGGCGACAGCCAGCTTCAGACCCGTAGCGGTGACGATGATATCGGCATCAATTGTCTCGCCCGATTTCAGCTTGATCCCGGTCTCGGTCACCGTTTCGATATGACCGGTCTTGAGGTCAGCCTTGCCCGCGGCAATCGCCTTGAACATATCGCTGTCGGGGACGAGGCACAGGCGCTGCTCCCACGGACCGTATGGCGGCGTGTAATCTTCCTTCACATATTTGTCGCCGAGCTCTTTCTTGAGCGGCTTTTCCAGCTTGTCGATGACCTTTTGCGGATTGTCGCGGGCCATCTTGAAGGCGAGATTCTGCATCTGAACATTTCTGAACCGGATGATATTATAGGCCCACATTTCGGGCATGATCTTGCGCAGCATGTTGGCCAGCCAGTCTTTGGCCGGCCGCGCGAAATACCAGGTCGGCGTGCGCTGCAGCATCGTTACATGGCTGGCCTTTTCGGCCATTACCGGCACGATCGTCACCGCGGTCGCACCACTGCCGATGATCACCACCTTCTTGCCCGCATAGTCGAGATCCTGTGGCCAGAATTGCGGGTGGACAACATCGCCCTTGAAATTCTGCAGGCCTTCTATCTGCGCGTCATAGGGATTGTCATAATCATAATAGCCGGACCCCATATAGAGGAAATTGGCATACATGGTGACTTGGCTGCCATCGGATTTTTCCGCCGTCACCGCCCAGCGCGCATCATCGCTCGACCAGCTCGCGGTCAATACCTTGTGGCCAAAATGCATGTGTTTTTCCAGATCATGCTTGTTCTTGATCCGGTGGAGATAGTTCATGATTGACGGGCCGTCGGCGATCGCCTTCTGCTCGGTCCAAGGCTCGAATTTGAAACCCAGAGTGTGCATGTCGCTGTCGCTACGGATTCCCGGATATTGGAAAAGGTTCCAGGTCCCGCCAATATCATCGCGGCGCTCGACCACGGCAAAACTCTTGCCCGGACATTTGTCGCGCAGATGCACTGCCATCCCGATTCCTGAAATCCCGGCACCGACGATCAATACGTCGACCGATGTTGCCGTGGTGGCGCTCTTGTCCTCAACCTGCGTAGCCATTGCCGTCTCTCCCAGCTTTTGCAATGTTATGCCATTGCTGGCGGCGAGTTGCAATTGGCAATTTAATTGGGCAGTTAAGACGCTTGTTCAGCGGATTATCCGCAGTCAGGACGTCAAACCCAGGTAAAGGCTGAATAAATATGATGACGAAAAAGAGCTGTATTCCAGTGACCAGACAGCGAGTCGCAGACGGTAAAGCGGATGCCATTCGCTCGGCGGTCAGCGCAGCCACATCTATCACGACCGAAAACGCCTCATCCCGCCTCGCGAAAGTCACCGACGCGGCGATCTTCCACGAATTTCTCAGCGACCCGCAAATACATGCGCCAATCTATACACTGCCCAACCCGCTATCCATCGAGGCGGTGCGCGATTTTATCGCTGACCATCAGCGACAGCGCGAACAAGGCAGCGGCTTGCTGCTCCTCAACTTCGACGATCAGGGCAGGATTGGCGGCTATACCGATATTTGCATCTGGCCCGAATGGGCGGCCGGCGAACTGGGCGGAGCGGTTCACCCCGATCGTCAGGGCAAAAGACGCGGCATCGAAGGCGCGCGACTGAGTTTCGACTGGATGTTTGACGTATTAGGCCTCGAACTGATTTGCGAGACCGCTTCGCTCGACAATCACCGAACCGCGCATTTGCTCGACGGGCTGGGGTTCCGGCGGATGGGCGAAATCGTCAGCCAGCGTGACGACGGGACCACCCGGCCATCTTTGGTGTGGGAAGTTTCGCGGGCAGAGTGGCAGCAGGGCGCAAACGGCTCTTAACAGCCTCCAGAAGCTGTGATAGCGGGACCCCATCGAAACTCTCTTCCTCTGGATTGGACTGGCCCTTGCAGGTTCGGGACTGGCGCTGGCTCTGCGCAGCGATTTGCTGTTCATCCGCAACGGAACGCGCCGGGCCCAGGCCAAGATCGTGCGTCACCACCGGTCGAGCGGCAACCGCACCACGATGTACAGCGCGATATTGCTGCTGCCCGACCAGAAGGGCGGTTATATCGAGGTCCGCGACCCGCTCTACACCCCCTTCCCCACGCCGGTGATCGGCGAGATGGTCGAAATCGTCCACCCCGAAGGCTATCCCGAAAAAGCGCGCATCCCTTATCCCGTATTCCGCGCGATGATGTACGGCGGCCTGGGCTATGTGTTTGTGATGACCGGACTGAAGATCACCGGACTGGGCTGATCGGGAATAGAGTATCCCCCGCTTTTGCCCACTTCGGGAAAGCGAAGCAGCGCGCTTATAATGCCGGGCGCTCCTTTGCTGTCCCGAAAATGTGGGGTTTCGCGGCCGCTCACACTGTCGAGAGAATAAGACCGGTTCATCACTCCGGTCACGCCGTCGAGGCGGATTTCCGAGCCATGATACCAAGCATTTTGGTCAAGCTGTGCACCATCGAGAGTCCGACAAAAGTGGCGAGTGGAGCAATGAGCAGCGGTATCATGAACGCCAGCGCTGATAGCAGGCCGGTATATTCCAAAACTTACCGTTTGGATTGAACGCGTAATAGCATGGCGAAGCGTTACGCTGTGACCCATTCCCAAAGGATTATATTGCGCGGAATAATGCGATGCTGCCCATCATGATTGGGGCGCCAGATCCGCACGTCTATCGCAACATCCTGTTCGGGCTGACCAACCGAATTGCTATTGGATCGGAGGCCGGTAGTCGGAGCTTTTGAGCGTCAGCATATATGCCGCCAGTTGATCAATCCGTTTCGACTCAATCTCGAAATCCATCTGCCCGGGATAATTGTGAGAATCGCGGAGCCAGACCTTTAGCGTTTCACTGGTCAGCCCTCGCGTATTGGCAATTGCTTCGAAACGTGGCGCGCTGGCGTTCGGCGAAGCTTGTCCACCCGCCACGTTGTGGCAACCGGCGCAGCGCGCCTGGGCAAATGCCAGCCCGTCGCCAGCTTCATTTGCGTCTGAGCGCAATTCGTTATTATCCACAGCAGCATCGATTGCTCCCACGGTCGGCTTTGTAGGCGCTGTGACGCACCCGGTCACGATGAGCGGAAGAATGAGCCCCAGAAACAATAGTCGCATCGATAATTTTCCTACCACATTAGCTAAGCCAACTTAAACAGATGCTCATGCTTGGCAATACGGGAAACTACGACGTGGAGCGCCGGGGCGATCTCGATCGTCAAATTAACTTGATTTGTAACTTTTACTGCGGGTTCGCCGAAGATATAAATGACTTGAGTCGCTGATGAATTGGGGTCGGAAGACCGCCAGTTCTGTAATTGATTATAGTTGAAAGCATAAGGCGATAACCCGCCGTTCAGAAACACAAGGTGATGGTGATCTAAATGCCCGCAAATGTTATCCTGCTCGCTGCACAGCGCCCCGGAATTACCGATCCGCTCGCGGTTGCGCACAATGTCTCGCATAAATGCATCATTCCTATCGGCGGTAAACCGCTGATCATGCATGTGCTGGAGACATTGGCGCACCATCCTGCCGTGGGGGACATCGGCATTTCGATTGAACGTGAGGGTTTTGCTGCTCTTGCCCCGGTTATTGCGGCGCTGGATGACACCGGGAAGAATATACGCTGCATTCCCTCGGAGCCTAGCATCACCGACAGCGTCATCGCCGCCATAACCGAAATGGGTGATAGACCGACGATGATTACGACGGCGGATAACGCGCTGTTGACCGCTGTCGCCATTCAGGAAATGGCCGACGCGCTGTTATCGGATGCGGATGTCGCTGTTGGCCTGACAACCAAACCGGCTGTGCTATCAACCCATCCTGAAGGGCAGAACCGTTTCTACACTTTTTCGGATAATCATTACTCCAATTGCAATCTTTACGGTCTGTCCGGCACGCATGCGCTGGCGGCAGCAGAGATTTTCAGAGGCGGCGGACAATTTGCCAAAAAGGTCGGACGGATTGTCGAGAGCTTTGGGGTGCTCAACCTTCTATTGCTGCGCTCCGGCATGGTCAGTCTGGATGGCGCGATGCGGCGGATATCAAAACGTATCGGCCTCCGCGTGAAGCCCGTTGTCCTGAAAGAAGGGCGCAATGCGATCGACGTCGATAACGAGCGGACATATCGGGTTGTTGCCAAAGTGCTGGAGCAAGACGCGCTGCAGGCTAGCTGACGCGCGCGGAGCGCCTAGAAAACAGTCCTGAGCGCTTGGATCCGGATCATCCGGACACTTGACCTGTCCGCACAGCAAAGCCCCGCCCCCGAGGTGACCCGAGGGTCAGCGAATGTCAGTCATTCTGCGATATAGGGAAATGGTGGACAGGATATCCGCCTAACTAGTTCAGTAAGTCATTGAATAATTGATAAACAATCAAACTCAATCAATTTAATACCACACTTTTTACCACCCTAGCGCGGTGTCACTATCGTTTCGACTCTCTTTTCCGCTTTGTCTCCCGGTCAATCCCAAGCTGCTCACAAATCCCATTTAGGCTCCGGCTCAGGTTTGCAGAGCGCATAATCTTTTCAGGATTGCCCAACCATTTCCAAAACTCGTAAAACGGCCATCGGTCACATGGCTGGAGCGAATAGAGATAGGCGAGGCATGTAGCGATTGCCTTGGTCTTTTCTATCGGCTGGTAGCGAGCCTTGAGAACGACCTCCTCTAGCGCCTCCAAGGCCATGACCTGTAATTGAAGCTGTATCGGACGCAAGGGACACTCCACGAATCAGAACGTCCCCCGACGC
>RCMY010003608.1_pt1 | contig 13651 bp, 10 predicted proteins | sample 2041341 | NCBI WGS metagenome assembly RCMY01 (sample SAMN09708234, study PRJNA481090) | Marine sediment metagenome, whole genome shotgun sequencing project. | reverse complement strand
GGCAAAGCCGGTAGCGCTGTTCTGCAACGGCGTCTGGTGTGGGCAATCGCCAACAGCGTTTAATCCGCAATCTTGCAACAGAGCTTGCATCCGCTTTGCGCGGCGGTGCAGATCAATACGGGCTGCATTAATCCATGGCCTGTCATTATAGGCTTCCGTGCCAATCGCCAGTGCAGCCGATGATAATGGCCAGTCGCCGAGCAGTTTCCGAAAGGCAGAAATAATTGGCGGGGGAGCAAGTACAAAACCTAGCCGCAATCCTGCAAGACCAAAAAATTTACCAAAAGAGCTTATAGGTAAAACTTTAATGCAAATTAGCGATATACATATTGGTAATAGTTTTGATTACCAATATATCATAGAATCATTCAAGGAAGCTCAGCAGCTAAAACCAGATTTTGTGGTGTATACGGGTGACTATATAAATTATGATGATGATGAGCAAATTTCACAATTGCAAGAAGTACTTAAATATGTAGTTACAGGAAGTTTAGGAACTATTGGAATTCTAGGCAATCATGATTATGGTATCGATTATGCTGAAGAATCTGTAGCGAGGAGTATTACGAAAAGTTTAGAAACCGCAGGTATCACTGTTTTAAGGAATAATGCCATAGAATTAAATGGTATTAATTTCTTGGGCATAGATGACCTTTGGGGAATTAATTTTCATCCTGAAGAAGCGACAAAGAAGTATGACGCTACAAAGGCAAATATTACACTATGTCATAATCCAGATGTTTGTGACTTGCCAGTTTGGAATAATTTTAAAGGGTGGATTCTTTCCGGGCATACGCATGGCGGACAAGTAAAACCACCTTTTTTACCTCCGCTAGTGCTTCCAGTAAAAAATAAAAAGTACGATGCGGGTGAAATAGATTTAGAAGATGGTAGAACACTTTATATAAATAGTGCTTTAGGATGCCTTCTTCAAGTCCGGTTTAACGTTAGACCAGAAATCACTTTGTTTGAATTAGTAAGGGAAAATTAACTAACGCTTATCCTATTCAATAGAATTTATAACCTTGTTGATTGCTAATCTTGATTTACCGTTAATACTCGGTTGATTACCATCTTCAGAATCACGATATCCTATGGCTACAGAAAATAACACCTTGTGGTCTTTTATTTTGAGAATCTCCTTATATTTTTCAGGCTCAATACCTTCCATTGGAGTAGAATCTATTTCCATAGCAGCACATGCAGCTAAGAAAAAACCTAGAGATAAATAAACTTGCTGAGTTAGCCAATTAATGGTTTTTTCAGCAGGTTGGTCCTTAAGAAATTGCTTATAATAATTTACGGAACCCTCAGCTAAATTTTCTTCTACATGTCGTTCGAATTGCTCAAGATTGTCTTGAACACTAAAAACGACTAGATGACTTGCGTTGTTTATTTTAGGTGCGTTAAAGAAAGATGCTTCAGCTAATGCATTCTTTGTTTTCTTATGAGAAACAAAGGTGAATAACCATGGTTGACTGTTAATAGAAGATGGACTAAGCTTTAAAATATGCTTCAAATCTTCGATATGTGCTTCTGAGATTTTCTTAGAAGCATCGTATTTTTTTGTGGAATATCTTTTTTCAGCTAATTTTCTAAAATCCATTAATTTTTTTAACAAAAATAAGAATTGTTATTTTTTAAAAGTAAATAACACACTTAAGTTATTAGTAAAATAAAATTATACAAGAATATGCTTATTGAATGATTTGGTTAATTAGTCCCCAAAGTTCATTATCAAAACCTGATGGACCTAATAGAATATTACTTCTAGCGCCACCCATTCGAACCACTACCAAGTCTAAACTTGGTGCCATATATAATTTTTGGTCGTTTTTTCCTAAACCGGCATATAGGTCTGCAGGTGCATTAGGTATCAAGCTTCCTGTAAATTCAACATCGGAACCAGGTACTCGATAACTACGCTTTCCATTTAACCAATACAAATAACCGTATGAAAGGTTTAAGTCTTGAGAAGAATTGGTCATAGAATTAAAATAAGCTGTGTCCGATAGAATCGGTGTACCATCCCAGGTACCTTGATTCAAATTTAATATTCCGAATCGAGCCATACTTCTAGCTGAGCTAAAGAAAACATTATTGTATCCAACTTTTATAAACAAGCCTTGCATACCAATAGGCTCTTTAATTTTTTCTGAGAAATATGAATTAAAATCTGTGTTGGTTGCATTGGCGATTACGTCATCAAGTAAAGTGTAAGAGGCATTATGATAGTACCATGTTGTACCAGGATTATTTAAATAAGTTAAACATTCAGGGTCGGTGCAAAAAGCATCTTCAACATTATAATCTAAACCAGTGGTCATAGTTAGTTGGTTCTCTATCGTAATGCTTAATTCTTGGTCGATTGTCAAACTTGACCAACCTTCACCTAAATAATTAGAAGTAGATTCGGTAATGCTAAGAAATTCTTCTTGTTGGGCAATACCAGTCAGCATTGAAGTCAGGTTTTTCCCGGCAGAATTCCAAGCATGGTTATCATCTTGTGTGAATTCGCCAAAATATTTTTCAATGACAATTCTACCATCTTTCAAGATTATGAAAGCATCAGTATCGTTATCTTCTAAATAAGTATATAAATTATCTACTTGGTTTTCATTCCATCCTAAAGTTTCCATTGAAACGGTTTCCCATTCGTCTGTTCTTGTTGTTGGTGGAAAATAGGTGTCAAGAGGTATTGGGGAAATAACGGCTGGCGTTCCAATTTTCTCTGTATCAGAATCAGATTCATTCGAACACGCAAAAAGTAATGATGACACGATAAATAGGCTGAAATATTGGGGAAATTTCATGGTCAAGTTTTAATTTGGGACGATATTTTGAATAATCGGTTAAAGATAACTAGTAAATTTGTCCATATCTAACGTTTTTAAAGACCCAAATCGTATTTTTGCACCCCAATTTAAATTATGAGGACAAAAACTCTTAAGAAGAACAAAATCAACGTAGTAACTCTAGGTTGTTCAAAGAATGTATATGATTCTGAAGTGCTCATGGGTCAATTAAAGGCCAACAACAAAGAAGTTGTACATGAGGAGGAAGGAAACATTGTAGTTATTAATACCTGTGGCTTCATTGCTAATGCTAAAGAGGAGAGTGTTAATACCATTTTGGAGTATGTTCAAAAGAAAGAAGATGGAATAGTGGATAAGGTGTTTGTAACCGGATGTCTTAGTGAACGCTATAAGCCAGATTTGCAAAAAGAAATACCGAATGTTGATGAGTACTTTGGAACTAGTGAGCTACCAGGTTTACTAAAAGCCTTGGGTGCTGACTATAAGCATGAATTGATAGGAGAGCGATTAACGACTACACCGAAGAACTATGCGTATCTTAAAATAGCTGAAGGTTGTGATAGACCTTGTTCGTTCTGTGCTATTCCTATAATGCGTGGTAAGCACAAAAGTAAATCTATTGAAGATTTAGTAACTGAATCTGAAAAGCTGGCAGCTAAGGGAGTAAAAGAGTTAATTCTTATAGCACAAGATCTTACTTATTACGGTTTGGATCTTTATAAGAAAAGAAACCTTGCTGAACTTTTAGAAGCTTTAGTAAAGATAGAAGGTATTGAATGGATACGATTGCATTATGCATTTCCCACAGGTTTTCCGATGGATGTGTTAGATGTCATGAATAGAGAACCAAAAGTTTGTAACTATTTGGATATACCCTTACAGCATATTTCTGACCGTATTCTAAAGAGTATGCGTCGTGGAACTACAGAAGCTAAAACTACGAAGTTATTGCAAGAGTTTAGAGCAGCGGTTCCAGAAATGACAATAAGAACTACCTTAATAGTTGGCTATCCAGGTGAGACGGAAGAAGACTTCGAGACTTTGAAGAATTGGGTGGTTGCCATGCGTTTCGAGCGCTTAGGTTGTTTTACCTATAGTCATGAAGAAAATACGCATGCTTTTTCTTTAGAGGACGATGTGCCAGAAGAAACAAAACAGGAGCGTGCCAATATTATCATGGAAATTCAATCTCAAATATCTTGGGAGCTGAACCAAAAGAAAGTAGGAGAAACTTTTCGTTGTATAATTGACCGTAAAGAAGGAAACTATTTTATAGGTAGAACTGAATTTGATTCACCAGATGTTGATAACGAAGTGCTTATTGATGCTGCAAAGCATTATGTGAAACAAGGCGAGTTCGTGAATGTGAAAATTACCGAAGCTGCAGATTTTGACCTTTACGGTGAGCCGGTATAGGTTTATGTTTTAATCATAAATCGTACTTAGAAAAGCCTTTATTGATGACTTAATCAATAAAGGCTTTTCGTATTTATAAGAAATCATACCCAACTCTAAATCCACCCCATTTTGCAGCGTTACCTGATTTAAATTCTCGGGTTATAGCTGTTCTGGTGTATTCTAAATAGAGTTTTTTATATTTTAATATTAGGCCGTAATCTATTTGTGCAGTAACTCTATCTATATCTTTTAAAGATATTTCATAAGGATTGTCATTGGTGAAAATACCACCTTGTAAGGTTGCATCGTACCCAATAATTGAAACTACAGGCTGTGCATAAGCATATAGTTTAAAAGCAGAAGAATTAACAGAATCAGAAAAGGGTAAGTCTATAAGTCCGATAGTAGTATTAAACCCTACCGCGGCTTTCGTAAATAATGTTCCTAACTGAATGTAGGCGACGGATTGTAATGAGAAAAGGGTATTGTACCGGTACATTTGCTTTTCAAAATCTATTTTATAATTAAGCACCAAATCATTTTGTATTTGATTATCCCAACCACCTGGGATTTTGTTTCCTGTAAGTTTGTGAATTTTCGTCTGCATTTCTTTTCCAAATGCACCAGGGCCAATGAATCCTATGCTAAGTGATTGAGAGAAACATCTCTTTTTAAGTGTGTCTATAGACTTAGCAAAACTCTTAAGGTATATTGCAGCTGCAAAAGGTCTATCTCCTGTTTGTATATCTTGGCTTACAAAATCATTAGGGGTAAAACCGATATGCTCAATGGCTAGTCCGAAAGTATTTGATTGGCCTTTTGTTTTAATGAAAATATGATTTAAAGGATTTTTCTTAAAGAAATGGGTTGCTAATTCAAAATTATAGCCCTGTGTATAATTCTTATCGGTAGCGGCAAAAAAATCATTGTCGTAATGAAAACGAAAATAGGTTTCGCTGCCCATATCTCTGAAAGAGGAGAGATTGTTTATTTTTTGACTTAAAAGCACTGTCGGTAAAACAAATAAAAAAAATGTAACTAGTTTCATTAAACTATTTACGAGATAAATTTGAATAGGTTTTAAGTATTTGTGATTTCTAATAAAACAAAAAACCTAGCTCCATATAAAATGGAACTAGGTTTTTTTTAGGGAGTTAATACGCTAACCTAGAAAGTGATATTTACAAAAGGAATAATCGGACTAGAATATACACTTTCATCACTATCATAGAGTACGTTATATTTTGCACCTATAGAGATTTTATTACTGATATTGTAACCCGCACCAACAAACAAGGCAGATTCCCAAAAATCATTTTCTACTTCACCTGTAGGAGTTTCCCTTTTGGTATTGACTTTTAATTCAGCAAATTCTAAAAGCGTAGTTATTTTTCTAGAAAGATTATACTCTCCAATTACGTTAACGCCAAATGTGGTTGTTTTTTGAACATCTTTTATTGAGGTATAACTACCCTGAATACCTGCGCCTAAACTAAACTTTTCACTTACGGAATACATTAAGTTTGGAGATAATGTAATATTGGTGCCGCCCAAAAAGTTGAGTCCGAAACCACAGCCGAATTTTAAACGGGGTTCTACTGTTTCGGCACTATCAATAACGCTGATGTTGGTTGTTTGGGCAAATACTTGACTGCTAGCAATAAAAAAAGCGAAGCACATAGCTGACTTTAAAATTAATTTTTTCATTTTCAAATTATGGTTTTGTGTTATTTATAGTGCGCTAAATATAGGATATTTTATATTGAATGCTCGTTCAAATAAAACATGTTTACCTGTTGAGACCAAGATTAAGAGAGTACAGCTAAAGAAGTAAAGACTAGAAATTAATTTTCAGACAACCTCAGGGTGGAATGGAAAAAGAAATAATCTTTAACCAAAATGTAATTAAAAGCTATGTTAGATTTTCTAAATCTCATTCTTCATCATTTTAATGGTAAAATAACCCAATAATAGTATAATGACACCAAGAATGGACCATAACCACCATTGATTTTCGAATAGCGGTGGTGTGGTTTCGATTGTAGGTTTAGGAATGTTAACCGTATTTCCGAGTTGAAGACTTGAAATATTTTCTGGAATAGAATTAGAAGTTTTTGCTATATCATAACTAGGCGCTTTATCATTTGTTTTACCGTAAACAAGAAAATATGTTGCTGGTTCAGTAAAGCGGGTGGTCAGATTATGTAAGTATCCTTTAAGGTTAATATTAGAAAATTTTAATGGCTGATTATCATTATTTGAAACAATAATTCGGAGCTTTTGCGCTATGGTACCTGGTAATTGAAAGCTATTTTCTTCGAAAGAAGAAAGTGTTCTTGTAGCCATTGTTCTATAATTATAATGATATCCTTTATCTGTCTTAACACTGTCTACGAGGTATTGTATGGTAATAGGTCTGTAATAGTCAATTTTATCATCTACAGAAAGCTCTACTAAATTTAGTGGAGCTCTATTTTTTAAATCGATATTTATTATAGTATTTTTTTCTTCTTGAGAAACATTAAACGACTTAACGGAGTAATCGCGGTATTGAGGGGCCATTTTCGCTTTCTTGAAAATTCTTACTGATTCTAAATTTGGCTTTTCAGGACTTTTAATCAATAATCTGTAAAATTTGAAATTGGCATCAGAAAATTTCAATGTAGTAAATGAATAATCTGTTTGATCATTCATAATAGAAAGAATGCGGTAGTCATCCAAAACTGTATACCATTCTTGTTGGTTTTGACTTCCTTCAAGGGTAAGAAGCCAATTAAAATTTGGGTCTTTAAAACTTAATTTTATCTCATTAATAGTTTCATTTTCTTGTACTTGATAGGTATAGAAATAACCTTTGGCATTATTGACAGTATTCAATAAATTAAAAGAAATAAATGAATTTGCATCTATAGCTTTTAAAACATTATGAATATAGGGAGCTTCAATAGTATCTGTGGCTGTAACTCCATAAACTCGAATATCGGTTAAATTCGAATTCATATTTTGTAACACTTCATTAGGTAATTGAATAGTATGCCATTGGTTCTCTATTCCTTTTAATTCTATCTTCTTTGAATAGGAATTCATCTGACCAAAACAAAATGATGTGGTTAGAATGATAAAAAATAAGAGTAGAGTATTATTTGGTTTCATCTGCTATGATGTGTTTGTATTTATTGTAAAGAAAAGAAATGATAAGTAATAAAACTCCGAGAGATACAAATACAATAGTTTTAGAAATAGTATTCAATGATGAAATATCATAGAAAAATAGCTTGATTAAAGTAAAAGAGAAAAGAATAATCGCACCAACACGAAGATGTTTTTTCTTCTTCCATATGCCTAAGACAATTAGTAAAAGAGCATAAAGACCCCATAAGATACTCAAGCCTAATTTATACGATTGCTCTGAACCAGATAAGTCCATCCAATTTAATAGTTCACTACTCGAGATCCAGATAATAGAAATGTGCATTACAATTTCGAAAGGTACTTTATAGTTGATTTTCATAAAGTCTTGTCGAACTAAAGTGCGAATTGCGAATAATAAGAATGCAAAAAAAGCGAAACCAATATATCTTATATATATGTTGTAATTGCCTATTTCAAAATATTCAGAAAGCTCTTGTGATAGAAAATTCTCTCTAAGTTCACTAAGGGTATAAAGGCCGTTACTAAGAAATGCAAGTACAACTAACAAGCTAGAGCAAGTGGCAACTATGCCTAAAGCTTTATTTTTAATTTTATAGAAATTGAGTAAGCTAAGCAGGCTAACGAATAGCATGGTGTAGAAGAGTTTCCATAAAGTACCTAAATCTCTTAGGTTATAATTATAATTAAAGGAATAACCATCAGTTTCTGAAATCTGTACTTTAGATACTTCTAAAGCATTATTCCAATAATAATCGACTTCTAAATAAAAGGAGAAATAAAGAGTTAGAATTAAAATTACAGGTAGAACAAATTCCATTAATCTATTGGCTACAGTCTTCTTTTCAAGATCAAATTTCGTTTGAATCCAAGTCATAAATCCAAATGCAGAAACGCATAGTAATGAAGTCAATAAGGTGATGTTGAAAAATGGTTTCGAGGTTGTTAAACTATCATGTAAACCAAATTGTTGATAGGTAAATGTCCAGTCCATAATCAAACTTAAAATGGTAAGTGCCACCATTATATAGGATAAGTGTTCATAGAACGAAACCTTTTTAGTTCGCCCTATCCAAAAAAGCAGTGCAGCTTCAAATGCCCAAATGAGAGTTACCCAGTTACCGTCTAATTGCACAGGTATAGCAATGGTTATAAACGTAAGTACAAAGCCAGAGGTTAAAAAGAATAATTTTTGGTCTGCTAATTTTTTCTTGTAAATGAAAAGGGTTACTGCAAAATGTATCAATGCATTAGCTAAAGTAAAGAGTCCTAAATATGATTCTCCATTTTCATAATCGTATAGCCAAGCAATTCCAAATCCATAAAAAATAAATGAATTCAATAAAATTAAGATGATATCACCAACCTTAAACTGTTCAGATTTCAGCAATTTGAAGGCTAAAAATGTTGCATAAAAAATGAGAAAGAAGACTATGAGAAAAGTAAAGCCCTTGTAAAAATCTGCATCTAGGCTATTAAATGCATACCAAGCTCCATATATCAACCAAGTAAAGGCAAAGGAGACATAATAAAGAGCTTTCCAATATTTTTTTAAAGAGATGACTAAAATCCCAATATTTATAAGGGCCATGTAGCTAAATAATACCGTGGCGTTTCCAGAATGATTACTCAGTAAAAATGGTACACCATATGCACCAACCAAACCAATATGTGCTATTACTTGTTTATTGTAATTAAGGGATGCTACGACTCCGAAAACAGTGCATAATAACATAATGCAGAATGCGAATAGTTGAGGGAATAGTCCATATAAATCATAAGCAGCGAATGTGATAAAATATAAGATGGCCAATGCACCACTTACTAATACTGCACTGTAACTTTCATATTTTGCTTTTAATTTAAAAGCAAAACCTAATAAGCCTAACCCCATTAAATAACCAAGAATTATTCGAGTTAGCGGACTTATTAAATTATTTTCTATAGAATATTTTGCGCCAATGACCACACCAATTACAGTAATTAAAATTCCAATTTTATTGATGAGGTTTTCACCTATGAATTTTTCAAGATTAGATTTTCCTTTTGGAGCGGAAATTTTCTTAATAGGAATATCAATAGGTTGTTCTTGAGCTGCAACTGGGGCTTCAATGGCTTCCTTTTGTGTTCGTATTAATTCAGGTTCATTGAAAGCAATAGGTTCTTTATCGTGTTCCTTTTCAGGTTCAATTGCTAGCTCTTCTTGTTCTTGATTAAACTTAATCGCCTGAGTGTTTCTTAGTATTTGAATATCTCTGCGAATTTCATTGACCTCAATATTAAAATCTTGTTGCTTCTTAAGAAGAAGTTCAAGTTTTTGTAATAGCTGATTAATTGGGTCTTGGTCGTTAGCCATATGGGTAAGTTTATTGTAGCTTTCATGGAAAGTTGTCTCAAGATAAACGTAAAAAATTTAAATATGTTGGCTAATGTACACCTTATGGTAAATAAAAAATCCCTGAAATTGGTTTAAGTGTTTCAGGGATATTTGGATAAAAATACTTTGTAATTATAATTTATGTTTGGTAGTTATTTTTCAAAATATAAATAGATGTACATAGCTGCGCCAAAGTTTGAGGCATCGGTAGAAACCAAGCGCCAGCCATCTTTTGCATAACTATTCAATTTTTCTTGAATTTCCTTGTTAGACGAATTGACAATATGATATTTATCAAAAGTTAATTTAGAATAATAAATAAGGGTTTCAACTTTGTATTCTTTCATAGATATTTTTATTTAACCATAAAAAGTGCGTTGGCAAAAAATAGCTTTCCATTTTCCCAAAAACCTCTAAAAAGCGGATTGTCGACCATATATATTATTTGACCTCGACCCATTTCTTCAGTTCCGAAAATTAATGTTTCTGCAATTTTCTTTTTTGCTTCACTGCCAGCGAAACCAGATACAGGCTGGTTGGCGCCTTCGCTAAGATAAACAGCACTTCCATTTTCTAAATACTTATATGCCCTATCTCCCAATTTCAACGTGAAATAAGTATCGTCGTAACCGTAAGCTAACGGATTTGTATTATCTACTGTAGCTTTGAAAACAGCGCCAGTGATTGCAGATTTAATCTGTTCGCGTTCAGATACTTCAAAAGATGAAATGGTATTAGTTGAATCTTTCTCGATTTCTTTTTCTTTAATGGTGAAATCTTTATCTGATGAGGTAAGGGCATCAATAGCACCTCCCATTACAATAAGTTTCCCTCCACGTTTTACCCAATCCTTGATTTTTTCTTTGATATGAGTGGATAAAAAGCTTTTATAGCCCCATCCATCAGGTAAAATTAGAATATCATATGTGGTTAAATCAACTCTACTGAAATAATCCTCATCTAATACAGAAATAGGGTAATTCAATTGTTGCTCAAAAAAGTTCCATATTTCACCAAAACGCAAGGTCGATGTAGGTTCACCAGAAAGTACGGCAATATTTAAATTCTGTATTACATCAACATAACCAGAACCAAAATCTTTACCACTTTCTACAAAGCCAGTATTGGTTGAAGTAAGTTTTTTATTATGATTTTTTGAGGCGTTTATTAATATAGTATTGAAATTCTTAACTTGTTTGTTATCACTTTTAGTAATAATAAGTGTACCTCTTTCATGTAAAATTTTGTCTAATGTAAAAGGTTTATGGGCATAACGAACACGAATTTTATTTCGAAGTAGTTCAGCTAAGAACCTTGCATCTTTCATGCTGTTCCAATCTGTTAAATATGCATAGCTATCAGCTTTTACAGTTTCAGAAGTGATGTTTTGTGTGCTTGAAATAGTACCAGTAACATTGCTCTCACTCGCAATTGCATCTAGACCATATGCGTAAGGTAATGACCATGCTGTAATGTCATAGGTGACCGAATCACTAAGCTTTGCTGTAGGCTCAAATAAAACTTTAACTAAGGTGCTTTTGGCTTGGTCAGTAGAAACTATAATACTCTTATCGGTACTTTTTATCGTTCCAGATTTTCCAGTAGCATAATTGTAGCCTTTAACAGTACTATTGCTGCCAACTTTATATTCTATTTCGTGTTTACTTAAAAGATTGGTCAGTGCTTCAAGTTTATCAGGGTTACCATTTAACACATAACTATTGTACTTATAATCCTTTTTAACATGAAACTTTTTAAATTCATCATTCAACTTGTTGATATTTTTTGAAGCAACTTCTACAGTTGATATACCTGTTGTGTGATGATGAGCAATGCGGTCTTTCAAAGTAAGTGTATCACCAATTCCGGTGATAATTCCTAATCCAGCTCGGCCACCACCACCTTGTTCATAGGTCATACCAATACCACCGTTATAAGTAGGGTAGGTGTCTCCATAACTTGGGTAAAGAAGGTCGAAGACCTCTTTTGTAAAATAGAACCATCCATTCTCATCAAAATACTTCGCATGGTTTTTACCTATAGTTTTTTGAAATTCTCTTTGAAAACCGGTAACAACTTCATGAAACGGTTCTGCAGCAGGAGCAAAATAATATGGGTTATCAACGCCTTGTTCATGAAAATCTACATGCACGTGAGGTAACCATTTGTTGAACTGTTTTAAGCGTTGCTGGCTTTCAACTTGTGTTAGCCAAGCCCAATCGCGATTTAAATCGAACATGTAATGATTGCTACGACCACTCCACCAACTCTCATGGTGTTCCTTGCTATTTGGGTCTACTTGGTTTGGTGAATTTTTAAATTGGTTATACCAGTTTACATAGCGATCTCGACCATCAGGGTTAATACATGGGTCGATCAAAACAACAACATCTTCGAGGTAGCTTCTTTTAGAGGTCAATAAATCGTAAATGGTTTGCATTGAAGCTTCGGTGCTTACACTTTCATTGCCATGAACATTGTAGCTAAGCCAAACAATAGCTTTATCAGGTGTGCCTTCCCCATTAATACCTTTCATATGCTCTAACCTTATTTCTTCGAGGTTATCCATATTTGACTTGGTAGAAATAGTTGCTAAAAGTAAAGGTCTACGTTCGTTGGTTTTACCGTACTCTATAAGATTCATCCGATTTGGCTCAGCCTGCGATAAATACTTATAATAGTCAACAACTTCGTGATGTCTGGTAAACTGTGTTCCTATTTCATAGCCTAAAAACTCAGAAGGTGATTTTAACTGGGCTAAACTGAATAGAGGGATAAAGAGAAGTGCGTAGTGTAAAATTTGTTTCATATGGTGGTTTGTATTCTGTTATAGCCAAATCTATTAAATATTATGTAAATTTTCCTGTATTAAACACGTATTTCGCCGAGTAATTGAGTATTTAATACTTGTTGTAATTAACTTATATTTAGGAAATGTAAAACGAAAGGGTTTTATATTTACTTAGTTTTAATTTTTATATGGATATTGATTGTTTGCCTTTAGAAAAGACCGGTTATTTTTCAAAACTGATTTGCGATTATATTGCTGCAGAAACTAAGCTTAAGCCATTATATAATCGGTTTCCCGATATTGAAGGTTTTAAGGGACAACTAGAAGAAAAAGGAAAGCATTTTACCAAAGCCCATAGAGACGTTCTGCATAATTCACTGCTTAAGCAGTATAAAAACACTGATGTTTCTAATAAAACCGCGGTTAACATTGAGCTATTAAAAGAAAAAAACACATTTACTATTGTTACTGGGCACCAGTTGAATCTATTTACTGGACCCTTGTATTTTCTATACAAGATTATTTCTACAATAAATTTAACCGAGCAATTAAAAAAAGAATATCCAGATAATAATTTTGTGCCTATCTATTGGATGGCTACAGAAGATCACGATTTCGACGAAATCAATTATTTCAATTTTAAAGGATTGAAATTTCAATGGAACAAAGATTCATCAGGTGCTGTAGGACATTTGAAAACAAAGGGATTAGAGGAAGTTTTTGATTTATTTGCACAAACTATAGGTGATAGTAAAAACGCCAATCGACTAAAGCATCTATTTGAAAATGCATATTTAAAACATGATAATCTTACAGATGCAACTCGTTTTTTGGCGAATGAAATTTTTAAGGATTACGGTTTAGTTATTGTTGATGGAGATGATGCCGACTTAAAAAAGTTACTTCTTCCTTATATAAAGAAAGATATTTTTGACCAAACTGCATTTGAGAATGTAACGTCGACAATTGAAGAACTACAACAAATGTCTGCAGACTATTCAGTACAAGTAAATCCGCGTGAAATCAATTTTTTCTATTTAAAAGATGGTATTCGAGAACGAATTATAGAGAGTAAGGATGGGTACGTTGTTAATGATACTTCAATTTCCTTTTTTACTA
>RCMY010003607.1_pt1 | contig 13652 bp, 10 predicted proteins | sample 2041341 | NCBI WGS metagenome assembly RCMY01 (sample SAMN09708234, study PRJNA481090) | Marine sediment metagenome, whole genome shotgun sequencing project. | reverse complement strand
TGCGTTGGTTGCAGAAAAAGACAAACTCTGTTCGCTGGTGGCTTGTGAATGGGCTTTATTATAGATTATTTATTTTAAATGGTATAAGACGATGCCGTCTGAAAAATGCCGTAGGTGTGCACGCCGCGCTTTTTGCAGCGTAATTGTATGCATGAAAACCCGCAAGTCGGCATAAAACGCCAATGCCGTCTGAAAGGTTTCAGATGGCCTCTATTTCAATCGCGAGACCCAACGCGGCGGCGAGCAGGGTGCGTTGTTTGGCGTGCAGGCGTTTGGCGAGCCGGCAGGCGGTTTGGTATGCATCATCATGGTAGAGGCCGTCTGAAAACACATCACCGCTTTCAGACGGCCTGATGCGGATGCGGGCGATGCTGCCGGGCTGTTGCTGCATAGAAAGCAGCAGCCAGCAGCAGCCTTCTTGTTGCGGCGGCAGGCTGCTCTGCTCGCTGCACCAGCCGGCCAGCGCAGCGGCAACCGTGCCTTGTTGCAGGTCGAGCCAGGCGGCAAGCAGCGGTTGCGACCATGACTCGGGCGCAGCGAAAACCGGCATAAACAGGCTGGGGCCGTAGAGGCCGAGCGCTTGGGCGGTGTGGAAACAGGCGGCGTTGTGGATGTTGCCGGTGAAATCAAACGGCTTGGGCGTGCCGCCTTCGGCAAGCGTGGCGAGCATATTGTCGAACTTGGCCGGCGAGCTGAAGCGCGCGCCGAGATACACGCCGCTCTCGGGTGAGTGGTGAACCGGCCTTAACGGCAAGGCGGCGGTCAATGCATTGAGGGTGAAGCGGCTGAGGCGGCGGCCGTCGTAGCCGTAATCCGCTTTCAGTGCGGCGCGCAGGCTTTTTTCATCAATGTCGCTGCGGCTGTGGTGGATGCTGATTTGCTGCACAAATAAAACACTCATGCGCGGTGCTCCAAGATGATGCTGGTGTTGCTGCCGCCAAAGCCGAAAAAATTCATCAGATAAAGGCCGCTGTCTAACGTGAGGCCGTGGGCGGCCAGCGGCGCATCGGTTTGTGCGTAAGCGGCGGCAGCAGGCAGCGGCGGCAGCGCGCCTTGGTGCAGGAAGGAAAGCAGCAGGGCGGTTTCGGCGATGGCGGCTGCGCCAAGGGTGTGGCCGATAAACGGTTTGAGTGCGGCTCGAGGCGTGTCGGGTAAGAGCGCGTGCAGGGCGGCGGCTTCGGCTTCGTCTGCCGCCGCGCTGCCGATGCCGTGGGTTTTCACCAACCGAATCTGCCCGGGTTGAGCGGCTGCATCAGAGAGTGCGGCCTGCATTACGCGTTTCACGGCTGCGCTGTCGGTGTGGGTGAGGCCGAGGGTGTCGGTGCCGCCGGCGATGCCGCGGAGGGTGGCCGCACCGCTGCCGCATTCCAAGGCCAGGCAGGCGGCGGCTTCACCGCAGATAAAGCCGCCGGTCTGGGCAAACGGGGTGTAAGCGGGCGTGTCGGCGAGCAGACCCATGGCGTGGAAATGCTCGAAAGTGAGGGCGTTGAAGTTTTCAAAGCCCAACACCAACGCGCGTTTGCACCAGCCGGCGCGCAGCATTTTCACGGCATAGCAAAGCGCATTGGCCGATGAGGTGCATGAGGTGGCGAAGCTGAAAATATCGGGGTTGCCCAAGCGATGATGCAGATGCTCGGCCACATGGGTGAGGCTGTGCCGGCCGGCATCAATACCGGCAGCGGAAACATAACCGGGATTCAGCATCTGCTCGCGCTCGCTCATCAGATAAGCGGTGGAGCCGATGAAAACCGGCGTGTTTGCTAGGCTTTCAGACGGCCAGCCGGCCTGCAAAGCGGCTTGGGATAGGTGTTGATACAAAATATCGAACAGGTCGGCTGCGCTGAGCTTGGCGGCGGCAAAGGTGTTGAAATAGGGCAGAGTGATGTGTTGCCCGAGGAAAGATAAGCTGCGCTCAGCCGGGGCGGCGGGCGTGTGCGGCGGATAGAGGCCGTCTGAATCGGAAAAAGCGTGCATCTGGCCGTTGCGGCTTTGGGCGCATTGCAGCGTGGCGGCGCGTATGGCGATATTCATGCGCTGTGGCTGGCGCGCACAAAGGCGGCTAAGTCGCGCACATTGAGCATGTGGCGGCGCACTTCGCGGTCGCCTTGCAGCCGCACCTGAAAATGCGTTTGCAGCGCCACGGAAATTTGCAGGGCATCCAGCGAATCGAGCGCCACGCGGCTGCTGTCGCCAAACAGCGGCTCATCATCGCCGATGGCTTCGGGGGCGAAATCATCAAGCTTGTCGGTTTCCTGCAAAATCAGCCGCTTAAGCTCGGTTTCGAGTGCGCCGGGGGCGAGGGTGAAGGTGTAGCTCATTAAAATCTTACCTGTGTTTTGAGTTGTTTGCGGTAAACGGCGGCGGCCAGCAGCAGGCAGGTCGCGCCAAATAAAACCAGCAGCAGCATGCTGTGCTGCACTTGGGCGAAGCCGTGGCGGTTGAGCAAAAGCTGGTGAAATGCCTGCAAAGCCCAAGCCATCGGCGAGATTTGGCTGATGGTGTGCATGCTGTCGGGCATCACATAAGCGGGTACCATTATGCCGCCCAGCGCCGCCATAATGATGATGCCGCCGCCGCCCAGCACCACGGCCTGCTCGGTAGTTTTGGCCAGCACGCTCACGAGCAGGCCGTAGCCCAATGCGGCCAAGCTGATGGCGCAGGAAAGCAGCGCATAAGGCCAAATACTGCCGCTGAGCGTGAACGCATCAATGCCCAACAAGGGCAGCAGATAGCGCCCAATCAAAAGCATGCCGGCAAATTGCAGTTGGTTGATCAGAAAATAAGGCACAAGCTTGGCCAAAAGCAGGCTGCCGGCAGAAGCCTGTGCCATGCGCAAGCGCGTGAGCGTGTTGGTTTGGCGCTCCATCGCCATCACGTTGGATAGCGGTATCATAATGAAAAACATGCCGAAAATCAGCCATGCGGGCACGCTGTGCTGCACCGAAGTGGGCTTTTGCACTGCTTGGCCGCTGCCGCTCAAATAGATTGTTTCAAATTGGGGTTGGTTGAGATAGCCGTCGATATCGTTGAAGGTTTGCTGCAATGCCTCGTTGATGTTTTGCCGCAGCAGACGCGCTTGCGGGCCGGCGGGCGCATCGGCGCGGCTTTCGTTGTGGTCGGCCAGCATACTGATGCGCGTTTGGGTGTAGCTTTGCTGCAAAATGCCACGCATGGCGCTCAGCCACGAGCGCTCGGTGTCGGGCTTTATCCATAATTGCAGCGGTGTGTCATCGGCCAGCGCGGCGGCTTCTGCGTTGGGGTTGACCACCAACATATCCAGGCCGCCTTGTTGCAACAAGGTTTTCAGACGGCCTGTGTCGGCCAATGCGGCTTCTCGCACCTTGATATCGTGTGTACGCAATTGGTGGGCAAAGGCGGCGTTCACCGGATTGGCGGCGGCGCCGGCCAGCGCAATCTGTGCGCCGGCGTGCGGCTCGGCATCTTTACTCAGCGCCACCGACATAATCAGCATAAAAGCAATCGGCATGGCAAACAGCACCGCCAAGCCGTGCAAATCGCGGCCGAGCAGGCGGAATTCTTTATACACTGCGTGTAAAAACATCATGGCGCCACCTGCCGGTTGAGAAAATCGAGATAAAAAGCTTCCAGCGAGCCGTGGCCGAATTGGAAAAAGGCCGTCTGAAAGCCTTGCTGCCGCACCATCTGCCAAATATGTGCCGCGCCGGCTTCATCAGTGGCCAATTGCACCGCACCTTGTTCATCCAGGCTGCCGCCCCAGGCCGCCGCCTGCGCCGGGCTGCACGGCGGCACGGTTTGAAAGCGCAAAATATGCTGCCCGCCTTGCTGCAAAATATCGCCCAGCGCGCCGTGATAAACCAGCCTGCCGTGGTTGAGCAGGGCGATTTGGCTGCACAAAGTTTCGATTTCCTGCAAATAATGCGAGGTGTAAATCACCGTGATGCCTTCAGCCGTGAGCGCGGCCACGCTCTTGAGGATAAAGCGGCGCGATTCGGGGTCGATGCCGACGGTGATTTCATCCAAAAAAATCAGCGTCGGGCGGTTGATCAGGCCGATAGCAAAATTCAAACGGCGCTTGAGGCCGCCGGAAAGATTTTTCGCCAGCTTGGCCGTGTGCGCGCCCAAATCGGTTTGCTCAATCAAGTTGCGCAGGTGTTGTTTGTCTTTCACGCCATAAAGCGCGGCGAAAAAACACAGATTTTCCCACACGCTCAACAGCGGATAAAAAGCAAAATCTTGCGGCACCAGCGAAATGCGCTGCTTTTGCGCACGGCTCAATTCGGCCAGCGGCTGATTGTTAAACACAATCTGCCCCTGCTGCACAGGCTGCAAGCCCGCCAGCAGAGACATCAACGTGGTTTTGCCCGCGCCGTTGGGGCCGAGCAAACCGAGCGCTTCACCTTGCGCCACCGTCAGGCACACATTATCCAGCGCGGCAGCGGCCGCAGCGGGATAGCGGTGACAGAGATTTTCAATGCGTATCATGGCAGCTAAAGGATTAAGATTTGTTAAGAAAGGTTGGGCGAATGATACGCGAAATTGTGGTTTCCAGCATCTGTTTGATGCGGGTCAAATATGCCTACATTAAATTACATTCAATCGAAACAAATAATGATTTTGGTGAAATCAAAATTATAAAATTAATTAAAAATAATGATTTATAACTTTTTAAAATAAATCATATCAGAATAATGCTTCAAGGCGAAAAATCTGCCACAGCCGTTGCAAGATAGATACTAAATTATCAAGTTAAAGTAAAAAGCCTAATTTTCAAATGTTTAAGGCTGGTCGATATGAGGAAAAAGGTTTTTGATGCGCTGGCAATTAAATTATAAATATTGGAAATGTGGCATTTTTGGCAATAAAGCCCTGTGTTTTTAATCAAAATTATAAGAAAGCATCAAAAATCACGTAGTCGGCGTGTTGCTTAATCTATAAACGAGCCGGAAACTTTTCCGGCCGGGGCTTGGCAAAAAAGAAAAAAGCGGGTACATTCCGACTACACCGAGTTACAAAGCATTACAAACGTAGCCGGCCATCCAAAAATCAAGCAAGAACAAAGGAGTAGAGTAATATGTCTAACTATCAAGACGAGATTAAACAAGCAACCGAATTGAAAAAACAAGCAGGTAGCAGCTGGCACGATATCACGCCGGAATATGTTGCCCGCATGCGTTTGCAAAACCGCTTCAAAACCGGCCTCGATATCGCCAAATACACTGCCGCCATCATGCGCAAAGACATGGCCGAATACGATGCCGATTCTGCTAAATACACCCAATCGTTGGGCTGCTGGCATGGTTTTATCGGCCAACAAAAGCTGATTTCCATCAAAAAACACCAAAAAACCACTGATAAACGCTATCTGTATCTTTCCGGTTGGATGGTTGCCGGCCTGCGCTCGCAATTCGGCCCCTTGCCCGATCAATCCATGCACGAAAAAACCAGCGTGTCCGATTTGATTGAAGAACTCTACACTTTCCTGCGCCAGGCCGATGCCCGCGAGCTGGATTTGCTGTTTACCGCGCTGGATGCCGCCAACGAAGCCGGCGATGCGGCCAAAGCCAAAGAAATCCAAAGCCAAATCGATAATTTCGAAACCCACGTGGTGCCGATTATTGCCGATATCGATGCCGGTTTCGGCAACGCCGAAGCCACTTATCTCTTGGCTAAAAAAATGATTGAAGCCGGCGCTTGCTGTATCCAAATCGAAAACCAAGTGTCCGATGAAAAGCAATGCGGCCACCAAGACGGCAAAGTAACCGTGCCGCACGTGGATTTTCTGGCCAAAATCAATGCCGTGCGCTATGCCTTCCTCGAATTGGGCGTGGATGACGGCGTGATTGTTGCCCGCACCGACTCTCTGGGCGCCGGCCTCACCAAGCAAATTGCCTATTCCACCGAGCCCGGCGATTTGGGCGACCAATACAACGCCTTCCTTGATGGCGAAGAAATCACCGACATCAGCCAAGTAAAACCGGGCGATGTGATTGTGAACACCGACGGCAAAACCATCAAGCCGGTGCGCCTGCCGAGCAATCTGTTCCAATTCAAGAAAGGCACCGGTGTGGATCGCGTGGTGCTCGACTGCATCACTTCGTTGCAAAACGGCGCAGATTTGCTGTGGATTGAAACCGAAAAACCGCACATCGGCCAAATTGCCGAAATGGTGAACAAAATCCGCGAAACCATTCCGAACGCCAAGCTGGTATACAACAACAGCCCCTCGTTCAACTGGACGCTCAATTTCCGCCAACAAGTATTTGATACTTGGAAAGAAGCCGGCAAAGATGTATCCGCTTACGACCGTGCCAAGCTGATGAGCGTGGATTACGACAACACCGATTTGGCCAAAGAAGCCGATGAGAAAATCCGCACCTTCCAGGCCGATGCCGCCCGCGAAGCCGGCATTTTCCACCACTTGATTACTTTGCCCACTTACCACACCGCCGCTTTGTCTACCGACACATTGGCCAAAGGCTATTTTGCCGACCAAGGCATGCTGGCTTATGTGAAAAACGTGCAGCGTGAAGAAATCCGCAACGGCATTGCCTGCGTGAAACACCAAAACATGGCCGGTTCGGATATTGGCGACAACCACAAAGAATACTTCGCCGGCGAAGCCGCGCTGAAGGCCGGTGGCAAAGACAATACCATGAACCAATTCAGCAACCATTAACCCCATACGGTTTCAGACGGCCGATACGCTTCTACTTAATGATTACAAGGCCGTCTGAAGCCTACCACCTTTGTCTGCATGGAGTTGAGCCGTGCGGATAAAGACAGGCGAGAGCCTGTATTGTTTGTGAAGCGTAAATCTCTGATTTGAGGTATTTCGGGCAATCCTTCGGGATTGCCCCTTTTTTTATGCCGCAGGCCGTCTGAAATGAAGGCCGTCTGAAATATTTCAGGCTTGTTATTCTGCATGCAGATTTCCTTAAGCAAGCGCACATGCAGTGGCGGCCAAGGTGTGGTGCGCGATATTGCCATTTTTGCGTGAAGCCCTTAAAGTAAGGCCGTCTGAACATAATAATGAAAGCCGCTATGAATCCCCAAACAATTCTTGATTTCTGGTTTGCCGAAACTACCCGCCCGCATTGGTTTGCCAAAAGTGCAGCCTTTGATGGCCTGATTGTCGAGCGCTTCGGCGAGGTGTTGCGGCAGGCCGCCGCCGGCGAGCTGGCGCATTGGCGCGCCACGCTTGAAGGGCGGTTGGCGGAAATTATTGTGCTCGACCAATTTTCCCGCAATGCTTATCGCGACACACCGCAATCTTTCGCGCAAGACGGCATGGCTTTGGTGCTGGCGCAAGAAGCGGTGGAGCAGCCGGATTTTGAACAAATGCCGGCCGAGCGGCGCAAATTTATGCTGATGCCTTATATGCATTCGGAGTCTGCCGAAATTCATGCGCAGGCCATACCGTTGTTTGTTGCGCTGGATGATGCCTACACGCTGGATTTCGAAATCCGCCATCAGGCGATTGTCGATCGTTTCGGCCGCTATCCGCACCGCAACGGTATATTGGGCAGAAAAAGCAGCGCTGAGGAGGCTGAATTTCTGCAACAGGAAGGCTCATCGTTTTAATCAACGGGCAATATTTTCAGGCCGCGATCGGCTGCCCAAAGGCCGTCTGAAAAAAGTTTCAGACGGCCTTTATCATGATGGGTTTTGAGCGTTATCCGCTATTGAAGCAAAAAACGCTAAGTGTTAAAGTTTACGATATTGTGTTTACATGGCTAATTGAGGAGCAAAAAAATGAAATATAAACTGATCAGTCTGGCTGCCGCTTGCGGCTTTGCCGCCGCACCTGCGTTGGCCGCGCCGCAACATATTGCCGCCGCCGAACCTTTTGAAGCCAGCGTGCTGACGAGCGGCTTAAACGGCCCGTGGGATATGGTGTGGGGGCCGGATAATTTCTTGTGGATTACCGAGCGGCAGGGAAAAAGCATTGCCCGCATTAACCCGCAAACCGGTGAGCGAAAAGAATTGATCACTTTTGAAAATGCATTTGCCGCGCCGCCGCATGAGGGCGTGTTGGGCTTGGCGTTGGCGCCCGATTTTCTGAAGCGCGGCAGCCGCAACTATGTGTACACCGCTTACACTTATAAAACCGGCGAGCAGGAATATGCCCGCATCGTGCGTTTGCAATATGATGCCAAGGCCGGCAAGCTCGGCAACGAACAGGTGATTATCGACCGCTTGCCCGCCAGCCACGACCACAATGCCGGCCGCCTGCGCTTTGGCCCCGACGGCAAACTTTATTACACCCTCGGCGATCAAGGCCGCAACCAAGGCAGCCTTTATTGCCAACCGATTGAAGCACAGCGCACGTCCACCGCTGCCGAAATAGCCAAACAAGACTACAGCAGCTATGTCGGCTCATCATTGCGCCTGAATGCCGATGGCTCGATTCCGCGCGACAACCCGGTGATCAACGGCGTGAAAAGCCATATGTTTACTTACGGCCACCGCAACCCGCAAGGGCTGGTGTTTGTGGGCAACCGCCTCTACAGCTCGGAGCAAGGCCCCTCAAGCGATGATGAAATCAACATTCTCGAAGCCGGCGGCAATTATGGCTGGCCGAATGTGTCGGGCTTTCGCGATAATCAGGGCTATGTGTATGCCGATTATTCGGCAGCGCCCAATTGCGCCGGTGTGAAATTCGATTCCAATGTGATTCCGGCCGGCGTGCCCACCCACAAAGAAACCGAATTCAGCGCACCCAATTACCGCGAGCCGGTGAAAACCTTCTATACGGTTAACAGCCAATATAACTTCACCGACCCCAAATGCGGCCAAATGGCTTATTTGTGCTGGCCCACCATTGCGCCGGCCAGCATCGCCTATTACCCGAAAAACGGCAAAATCGAAGCCTGGCGCAATTCGCTCTTGGTCACTTCGCTGAAAAACGGCGCGCTCTACCGCGTGCGCCTGAATGAAGAGGGTAGCCAAACTCAAGGCGATGTGGCCAAATATTTCAAAACCGAAAACCGCTACCGCATGGTGGTGGTGAGCCCTGACGGCGGCAAAATTTATGTGGCCACCGACAGCGTGGGCAACGGCACCAAAGCCGACGGCACGCCGATCAACACCATGGCCAATCCCGGCTCGATTATCGTGTTTGAATACAAACCTTGATGATTTAGCCGAGAGGCCGTCTGAAAACCTTTTCAGACGGCCTTTTCATTGGATTGCATCCAAATTTAAAATGCAAAGAGCCGAGCCCAACCATACAGTCAGGTTGTTTCAGGTTTGATAATACCAATCCAAAAAAATAACCTAACTTCGTTGGCTCGCCTTGCCGTACTATCTGTACTGCCTGCAGCTCGCCGCCTTGTTAGCTTACTTTTTTGAATTGGTATAAGAAGGGAAGAATATAATGCCGCCTTGCACCCGCACACCGCTCAAACTCGCCGCCTTGCTGGCCGCGCTGCCTTTGCCCGCTCAGGCTGCTGAGGCCGACACACAAGCCGCGCTGGACGAAATCACCGTGAGCGCCACCCGCACTGGCACCGCGGCCAAAGACACGCCCGCCGCCGTTTATACCGTGCGGCAAGACCAAATTCAGCATCATCAGATGCAGGTGGATTTATCCGAATCGCTGGCCGCCGTGCCGGGTGTGCAAATTAAAAACCGGCGCAATTATGCACAAGACACGCAGATTTCCGTGCGCGGTTTCGGCGCGCGCACCGCATTCGGCGTGCGCGGCGTGCGCATTTATGTGGACGATATTCCCGCCACCCTGCCCGATGGCCAGGGCGCGATTTCGCATATCGACTTAGGCTCGGCGCGGCGCATCGAAGTGCTCAACGGCCCCATGTCGGCGCTTTATGGCAATGCTTCCGGCGGCGTGATGCTGGTGCAGAGCGAAGAGGGGCAAAACCCGCCCTCGATTGAAGCCCACGCCAATGCCGGCCGCTACGGCACTTACCAATACGGCCTCAAAGCCTCTGGCGGCGGCAACGGCGCGGGCGTGCCCGCCTATATGCTGAGCCTGGCGCGCTTCCAAACCGAAGGCTATCGCGACCACAGCAGCGCATTTAAAAACATGGCCAATGCCAATGTGAAATGGCAGCTGGATAACGGCGCCACGCTCAAGCTGATTGCCAACAGCGTCAACACCCGCGCCGATGATCCGCAAGGCCTCACGCGCGCGCAATGGCAGCAAAATCCGCGCCAGGCATCGCCCTCCGCCATTGCTTATAATGTGCGCAAAGAGCAGCAGCAGGTGCAGGGCGGCTTGGTATATGAGCAGGCTTTGGATGCGCACCACAGCATCAAAGCCGTGCTTTACGGCGGCGAGCGCAAAGCGCTGCAATTTCAATCGATACCGAAAGCTGTGCAGCAAAACAACCCGGGCCACGCCGGCGGTGTGATTGATTTGCGCCGCCGCTATTACGGCGCGGATGTGCGCTGGAGCGGGCAAAACCTGCTTGCCGACGAATCGCTGCGCGCCAGCGCGGGCTTGAGCTTTGACACGCTCACGGAAAAGCGCCGCGGCTATGAAAATTTCATCGGCAATACACTCGGCGCGCAAGGTGAATTGCGGCGCAACGAAACCAACGATATTTGGAATCTCGACCCCTATATGCAGGCCGGCTGGCAATTCGCACCGCAATGGCGGCTCGATGGCGGCCTGCGCTACAGCAACGTGCATTTCAAATCGCGCGACCACTACATCACCGCCGCCAATCCCGACGACAGCGGCCAAACCGACTACCGCAAATGGCTGCCCAGCGCCACGCTTTCGTGGCAGGCCACCGAGCGCCTGTTGGGCTACACCTCTTATGCGCGCGGCTTTGAAACCCCCACCATGAACGAGCTTTCCTACCGCGATGAGGGCAGCGGCCTCAATTTCGGCCTGCAACCGGCCAGCAACCAAACCTACGAAATCGGCGCAAAATACAGCGGCTGGCTCGGCGGCTTGGCCAGCGTGGCGGCTTTCCGCATCAACACCGACAACGAAATCGTGGTGAAATCTTCGTCCAACGGCCGCACCGTGTACCAAAACGCCGGCAAAACCCGCCGCCACGGCATCGAATTGGCCTGGAGCGGCGAAATCGCCCCCGATCTCAATGCCACGCTGGCCTACACCTGGCTCGATGCCCGCTATAAATCCGACAGCGCCAACCTGGCAAACAACAAACGCATTCCCGGCATTGCCGAGCATGCCGCTTATTTGGGCGCCGATTACGCGCCCGAGCAAGGCTGGCAGGCCGGCGCCGGCGTGCGCGCGCTCTCCAAAGTGTATGTCAACGATGCCAACAGCGAAGCCGCGCCCGGTTTTCTCACCGCCGACATCCACGCAGGCTATGTGTGGCGGCTTGCCGGCGGCTGGCATATCCGCTCATATGCCGCGCTGAACAATCTTTTCAACCGCCAATACATCGGCTCGGTGATTGTAAACGACGGCAACGGCCGCTATTTCGAGCCCGCACCTGGTCGCAACTGGCAGGCCGGCTTGAGCGTGAAAAAAGTGTTTTGATTTTAAAGAAAGGCCGTCTGAAAGCTTTCAGACGGCCTTGTTTATCTGCGCAATCTGCGTCAATAAGCCTCAAACGGCACGGCCAGTAAAGCTTCTCCGCCGCTGTGCACTTGTGCGGCAAAGGTGTGCACTTGCGGCAGCACATAGGCGAAATACACTTGCGCCGTGTGCTGCTGCGCGCGGTAGAAAGCTTCACCCAAAGGCGCATCGGCGTGGCCGGCGAGTGCATCGGCGGCGGCCAACCAGCCGCGAGCCAATGCGATGGCGCCCAGCGTGCAGGCCATTTGTTGCAGATAGGCGTTGGAAGCGGCGGCGGCCAGTGCGGGCTGCTCGCCCATTTGCGCCACAATATCGGCCACGCTTTGCTCGGCCGCGGCAATGGCTTGCAGCAGCGAGGCAGCCAAATCGGGCGCGGCAGCGGCCAATGTTTGCGCAATTTCTTTGCCCTCGGCGAGCAAGGCCAGCGGCACGGCGCCGCCGTTGGCTGCGGTTTTGCGGCCGATTAAATCGAGCGCCTGTACGCCGTTGGTGCCTTCGTAAATCGGGGTGATGCGCACATCGCGCACATATTGCGACACGCCGGTTTCTTCCACATAGCCCATGCCGCCGTAAACCTGCATGGCCAGATTGGTGAGCAGCACGCCGTTGTCGGTGTTCCACGCTTTCACAATCGGAATCAGATAATCAAGCACGCGCTCGGCCTGCTTGCGCACCACAGGGTCTTCCAGCCCGTGCACCAAATCAATCGCAGAAGCAGCCTGCATATAAAGCGCACGCTGGGCGGCCAATGTGGCTTTTTGCACCAGCAGCATGCGGCGCACGTCGGGGTGGTGGATGATGCTCACCGGCTCTTGGCTGTCGCTGCCCAATTCGCGGCTTTGCACGCGCTCTTGCGCATAGGCGAGCGCATTTTGATAAGCGCGCTCGGCCACGGCATGGCCCTCGATGCCCACGCCCAAGCGGGCGTGTTTCATCATGGTAAACATATAGGCCAGGCCTTTGCCGGCGCGGCCGATCAAATAGCCTTCTGCGTCGTCAAACTGCATCACGCAGGTAGGGCTGGCGTGGATGCCGAGCTTGTGCTCCAACCCCACCACGCTCACCGGGTTGCGCGCGCCCAAGCTGCCATCGGCGTTCACCAGATATTTGGGCACGATAAACATCGAAATGCCTTGCACGCCCGGCGGCGCATCGGGAAGGCGCGCCAGCACCAAATGAACAATATTTTCGGTGATTTCCTGCTCGCCCCAAGTGATGAAGATTTTTTGGCCGCTGATGGCATAAGCGCCGTTGTCTTTGGGCACAGCCTTCACCGCCACCTGTGCCAAATCGGTGCCGGCGCCCGGCTCTGTGAGGTTCATGGTGCCGCTCCAAGCGCCTTCACACATTTTGGGCAAGTAAACCTGTTTTTGCTCATCGTCGGCATGGTTGAACAAAGCTTCAATCGCGCCGATGGTGAGCATGGGCAAAAGCGAGAGCGATAAATTGGCGGCACACCACATTTCTTCGCATGCGGCCGACACCACCGCCGGCAGCCCCTGGCCGCCATATTCAGCCGGCGCGCGCAAGCCCGCCCAGCCCGCATCGCGGTATTCGTGATAAGCATTCACCAAATCGGGGTGGGTTTCTACTTTGCCGTTTGTCAATTTTGCGCCGTGCAAATCGCCGGTGCGGTTGGTGGGTGCGAGCACTTGCTCGGCAAAGCGCGCCGCTTCTTCCAACACCGCATCCACGGTGTCGGCATCGAGGCCGTCTGAAGCGGGCAGGGCGAGAATTTCGGGAAGCTTGCCATGCACTTGCAGGGCAAAACGCAATTCGTTGATGGGGGCTTGGTAATTCATGCTTTCTCCATGATCAATAAAATATTGTTTTTGTGTGGTGTGGTGTGGCGCTTACTTTAGCCGCAATCGCACCGCTTGCAAAGGCTGCGGCAAGGCTTTTTTGGAGCAAGCAGCCTAAACTTTGCGCGGCCACAAAGAAGCGGCGATGTTGTGTGGTGTTGTTGCGGACAATCTGCCTGAGGCCGTCTGAAAGTTTTCAGACGGCCTCAGGCAGAAAAGCCGGTTCAAACCGCCACGGCGGATGACAAAAAAGCCCAAGGCCGCTATGCTTTCACCTTTGTGTTTTCCCGATTAAAGACGATTCATGAACATCACCCAAACCATCGCCGCCGAATTAAACGCCACCG
>RCMY010003606.1_pt1 | contig 13660 bp, 15 predicted proteins | sample 2041341 | NCBI WGS metagenome assembly RCMY01 (sample SAMN09708234, study PRJNA481090) | Marine sediment metagenome, whole genome shotgun sequencing project. | reverse complement strand
AAGACCGAAGGTTCTAGCTGCCACTCTTGCCTTCCGAAGATATAACCGACGGAAACCAAATAGCGGCGAAGGTTATCTATGACCGGAATATTGTCGTTTGCCTTTCCGTAACGGTAGAGGTTACGCTTGCTGCTCAACAAATTGTTAATCGCAAGATGGGCATAGAATTCCATTAGATTATACGAAAATCCGATATCCGTGTTAAAGTAGCTTTCACTGAGTTTTATACCCGAGATGGCATCATCGGGCAAAACCGACTGAAATTCCGATTCATCAAGACTGCTCTGAAGATATGTCGGACTGATTCCAAAGGAAAGCTGGTTCAAGTTACGCACATCGCCCCCCAATTTCAAGTGATGGGCATAGGTCAGTTTAAGTCCGGTTTGGGCGTGATACCCGTTGGCATCGTTGAAGACAATAGCGCCTACCCCACTGTTGCTTTCCCCGATTCGCGAATGGACGTTTATAGTCTGTAAGTTGGGAGCATCGTCTACGCTGAACCATTGCATTCTTGCGGTCGCCCTTATTTTTGTCCCTTGGCCAATACCCGCCATCGATGGATAGACCAGATAATAGTTGTCGGACAGGTAATCAAAATAAACGGGAATACCTTCTTGGGCAAGTGATCGGCCACCAATAGCCAGAAACGCAAGTAGTATTAAAAATCGATTTTTCATCTAAAAGCGGGAGATATAAACGCGTCTCGCGGTATTCTAGCACCAATGACCCGTTCAATGATTTAATTCTTGAATCGGTTAAATATAAAGTATAACGAACGAATTACAACAATAGTATATTCACAAATACCGGGAATCAGGTAGGCAATTGTACGTAACATCGGTAGGCATGAAAAAATATCCGTTTATTTTGCGATTGTTTTAAGCGGCCGTTTCCAAACAGTCTCTGAATTACTTTGTACCTTTGCGACAAACAGAAAGGAAGCTATGAAAGAGTATAATATCACTGTTGTAAAGACCAATAATCCGACCATAATAAAGTTCGAGACGAACCATTTTTTGACCAAAGGCAAAAATTATGAGTTCAAGAACATTGACGACGCCAAAAACTCACCTTTGGCGCAGCAGTTGTTCCATCTTCCCTTCATAAAGACCGTATACGTCTCCGGCAATTTTATCGGTTTGGAACGTTTCGATATTGTCGAATGGGACGATGTGAAGGACGAGGTCGCCCAGCAATTGGTGGAATATTTAAATGCGGGAGAACCGGTAGTGCTTGAAGAGGCTCCCGTGCAAAAAGTCGCAGTAACCGTGTATGCGGAGGTAACGCCTAACCCGGCCGTGATGAAATTTGTCGCCAATAAGGCTATAGTGCCCACAGCGTTTGAGTTCAAAAACATCGATGAGGCTCAAAACTCGGAATTGGCCAAACAACTTTTTCATTTTCCTTTTGTAAAGGAAATTTTTATCGATCTCAACTATATTTCGGTCAGTAAATACGATATGGCGGAGTGGGACGATATAACGCTGGAACTCCGTGAATTCATCCGTGATTATTTGGCCGATGGCAAAGAAGTAGTTTCCGAAGAGGCCGTTCCCCAAGCATCGGAAACAAACAAAGTTCCGGCAGCTGAAACGCTCAAACTCGATGATACCTCACAACAAATTGTCGACATCTTGGAGGAATACGTCAAACCTGCGGTCGCCAGTGACGGCGGCAACATTCTTTTTAAATCGTATGAATCGGATAGCAAAACGGTCAATGTAATTCTTCAGGGAGCCTGCAGCGGTTGCCCCTCCTCTACTTTTACGTTGAAAAACGGAATTGAGACCATGCTTAAGAACATGATGGGGGACAAAGTGAACGAAGTGGTAGCACTTAATGGATGACCTAGTCAAAATATAAAATCGAATCCCAATTCAAAACGAGTCCTTTTTAAAAGGCTTTCCATTCAAATTTGTTCATTTAATTCATTATATTGGACCAAATCTAAAAACAAGTATATTATGGCAGTTTTAAAAGTTATAGAAGTATTGGCGAATTCAGATAAGAGCTGGGAAGATGCCGCGAAAAATGCGGTTGCGCACGCCTCGAAATCGGTAAAGAATATCAAATCAGTTTACATCAACGAGCATAGTGCCACCGTTTCCGACGGAAAACTGACAAACTATCGGGTAAACGTTAAAATTACATTCGAAGTCAATTAATACTTTCTTCACAGAACCTATGGCATCCTTTTTTTTTGGGGTGCTTTTTTTATGGCCGGTATGAGGCCAACCCTAGTTGAATGGTCTTTTATTAATGGCAAAGGTAATTTTGGCCAAGTTCGCTGTTTTGACTTTAGTTAGCTTGACGACCAACTGCTTCTTTCTAAGGTAAGGGAATATTGAAGAAATGAAAAAATTCCCACCATTGGAGGAATTCACAAAAAAGACACAAAAAGACTTTTAGATTCCCTATACCTAGAAAATGATATAAAAAAAATTTATGAACGAATTTTCAGATTACCAAGAAAACATTGACAAAGCGGTCGATTGGGCCTGGGCCACTTTACCGGGTCTTGCCATCAACTTGATTACTGCACTGCTCATTCTAGTTATCGGATTATATATTATCCGGTTTCTCAATAAAATGATCCGTAAATTTTTCCAGAAAAAGGATTATGATCTTGCATTGGAGTCTTTCTTGCAGAGCTTTATCAGTATCGCCTTAAAAATACTGCTGTTCGTATTGGTCATCACACAGCTGGGGGTGCAATCATCGTCCCTTATTGCGATTATCGGTGCGGCGGGTCTGGCCATCGGCTTGGCCTTGCAAGGTTCTTTGTCCAATTTTGCCGGTGGTGTTTTAATATTGCTTTTCAAACCTTTCAAGGTTGGTGATTTTATTTCAGCGCAGGGAATTGACGGGTCCGTTATGGAAATCACGATTTTCTACACCAAATTAACCACTTTCGGCAATCAAGTAGCCATAATTCCCAACGGTAAATTGTCCAACGACAATTTAATCAACTACAACACCCTATCCGCAAGAAGGGACAATATCAAGGTCGGTATCGGTTACGGCTCCAATATTAAGGATGCCAAAGATATTCTATTGCAGATTTGTGAGGACAATGAGAATATTTCAAAGGAACCCATACCAGAGGTGTATGTCGATGGATTGGGAGATAGCTCGGTAAACCTCACCCTGCGGTTTTGGGCGGATACCAGCGTATATTGGCCTGCACACTTCTATGTGATGGAGGAGACTAAAAGTCGATTTGACGCTGCTGGAATCGAGATTCCGTTTCCGCAACGCGATGTGCATATGAAGGGGGAAGCTTTGAAAGCCTAATAAATGTAGTTTGGTCAATCGCTTTTCAAAATGCGCTATACGCTCAATATGGCTTATGAAATAGCATGAAATTGGTCATTTCTTCTTTTGAAGAATAAAGTCCTTTAGATAATAGGGTTCGAAGTAGGCGACATTTTCAAATTCGCCTATCTCGAATTTTTTATGGGATAAGGTCACCATTTCCCTTGCGGATGGCACTACGGAGGTATCAAAGCTAAAATTGGGATGCTGTAAAAGTTCCTTACATTTCTCGGCACCGTTGCCCAGTAGTAGTACCTTCCCTTTTTCAACGTATTCGAAAAAGGAATTTCCGTCGATAATTTCGGCCTTGGTTTCCCTGATTTGGCTTATACCTTGGTCGAATACGGCGGAATAAACCTCCATCCGTCGAGCGTCCAAAACGGGAATACTAAAATCGGCGGTTCCACACTTCACTTGGTGGACCATATTTTCTAAAGTGGGAATAGAAATCAGGGGTACATCCAAGGAAAAACACAAGCCTTTGGCCGCGGACACCCCGATACGTAGTCCGGTGTAAGACCCTGGTCCTTTACTGACCGCTACGGCATCTACTGCGGAAAGCTTTAGCTTGGCATTCTTTAAGACCTCTTCGATAAAAATATGCAGCTGTTCGGAATGGGAATAGTTGGGCGTATCGTGCTCTTTGATAGCCAGGAGTTTTCCGTCTTTGGCAAGGCTTACCGAGCAGTTCGTGGTGGCAGTTTCTAGATTTAAGATTATAGGCATAACCGTTCTAATTCAAATCAATCGGCACCCCAAAATAGAATTCAAGTACCTTTATCCTGAAAATATAGTCGTATTTGGTACGGACGACCTCGGCTTCGGCGTTTTCTACGCGGGACTGCGCCTGGCTGAAATCAAAGGCGTTCATCAGGCCCACATCGTAACGCTCTTTGGAGTAGTCATAGGCCAAACGTCTGGCATCGGCCGTCTTTTGGGCGGCATAATAGGCTTTTGCAAAACTTTTAACATCGACGTAGGCTTGGTTGATGTTTGTCTCCAAATCAAGTTTTTCTTGCTCCATCTGCACTTCTGCCTTTCGCACGTTGATTTCTGCTCTTTTCACATTGTTTCTTACGCTAAAACCGTTGAAAATCGGGATGTTCAATTGGGCACCGTACGAAATTCCATCATTCAGCCAAAGTTGATCGCCAAAACTTTCCGCTTCCAACATCCCTGTTATGTTGTTAAAACGTTCTTGATCCGAGTAGCGGGTGTTGTAATTGAAAAAAGCGCCCAAAGTGGGGTATTTTGCCCCTTTCGCTATGGCCAAGTCTTTCACTGCCAAATCGACATTTGATTTTGAAAATTTGATATCATTTCTAAAGGTCAAGGCCTCGGCAAATATTTCTTTGGCAGAATTATTGAGAATATCCGACGGCGGCACTTCATAATCGGCCTCCGCTATCTGAAAATTCTCATAATCCGTTATCTGTAAAAGCTGTGCTAGGTTGATGGTCGAAATCAAGACCAAATTTTCGGTGTTGACAATCTGCTGTTCCAGATTCGCTGCGGTGGCCTCGACTTCCAACAAATCACCCTTTGGCACTACGCCCGCATTGACCAGTTCCGTGGTACGCTTCAGGTCTTGTTCGGTTATGGCGTACTGGGCCTTGAATACGATGAGGGTTTCTTTGTTAGACAATATCTGTAAATAGGCGTTGGCCACAGTAAGACGAATATCGTCCTTCAGATTATCTAACCGATATTGGTTGGCAATGGCATTTAATTTGGCCCGGTTAAGCCTATGGATGTTTTGAAGTCCGTCGAACAATGTTACCGAAGACGTCAGGTCACCTGTTGCGGTGAATATGGTGGTAGTCACGGGCTGGTTATTCGTAGGATCGAACGAAAGACCGGTATTTCCCGATGCGCTCATCCTAGCGTTGGCATTTGGCAGAAAAGCACCCACGGCATCGGATCTATCGATCATTGCATTTTGCAGATCCAGTTCGTATTGCTCAATGGTCAGGTTGTTTTCAACGGCATAGACCACACATTCTTCCAGCGTCCATTTTTTTTGCTGTGCCGTGATAGTGCTTATCGTGAACAACAGCAGTAAAGCGGTGATTCTAAAGTTCATTTTTGATTCTTTTGAGTATTACCTGTCCACAGGCAGATTGATTGATGATTTTTAGTTTCGGCCTTCGTCATCTTCCGACTTTGGCTTGTTCCAGATTTTTATCTTATCGTTTTCGGAAACCCCGGAAAGTACCTCAACAAAGATTCCATCGGAAACCCCGGTCTCTATGTCCCGTTTTTCGAACGTATCCTCTCCGGTCATTACTTCTACAAACGGTTTCTCTGTTTCGGGATCGAACTGTAGCAAGGATTCCTTTATAGCAAGGACACTGTCCTTTTTTTCAAGAACGATAGCTGCATTGGCACTGTAGCCCGCGCGAATGGCAAAGGTGGTATCCACCGCAATATCGCCCTCGATCTTAAACTGCACGGCGCCTTGATCTTCGATGCCTTTGGGCGCTATGAATTTAAGCTTGGCATCGAGTTCCTTATCCTGAACCGCACCCATAGTAATGTTCAAGGGCATACCCGTTGTCAGCTTGCCCACTTCGGCCTCGTCTACCTTGCCTTCAAAAATCATCTTTCCCAAATTGGCTATGGTGGCAATCGTAGTACCGTCGTTAAAATTATTACTTTCTATGACCTGGTCACCCTCTTCGACCGGTATTTCCAAAATGGTACCATCAACGGTCGCCCTAATATTAGTATTGGCACTTGACGAACCGCCCGCCGAACCTTGGCGTATTATCTGATAGTCGGCTCTCGCATTATCCAATTCCTGTTTCGCCTGATCGTACTGCAACTGTAGCGTATTAAAATCTTGGCTTGCTATGACTCCTTTATCAAACAGGGTCTTATTACGATCGTATTCGATTTTAACATTATTCAAACCAAGCTCTGCATTTCTCACCCTGCCCCTGGACTGGTTTAATGCCTGTTCATTGGGTACCACCTTTATAACGGCTATCAAATCGCCCGACTTGGCCTCTTGACCTTCTTCCATGTATATTTTTTGGATAATACCTGATATCTGCGGTTTTATTTCAACCTCTTCCTGGGGAATAACCTTGCCCGTGGCCACCACTTTATTAATAATCGTCTCTTTGGTCGGTTGGGCGGTCTTATAAAGTTCAACGGGCTTGCTGTTCGATTTAATGACCCATGCCACGGCAAAAAGAAGGGCAACCACAAACAGGGTTATCAAGGTATATTTTACATATTTGTTCATTTGTCTTTATAGTTAATTGGTTAATCAATCTTCTCTTAATGCGTCGATAGGTTTAATTTTGGTAGCCCTATTGGCGGGTATCAATCCTATTAAAATACTTAATACGGCCATTAATATAAAAGATGCAATGACCTGAACCATACTTACCGTTGGATTGACAAATGGGGCATCGGTTTTACCGGCCACTTGGGTATTCAGAATATAAAGGAAAACCACGGCAATAATAAAACCTACCGCCCCGGCAACGGTAGTCAGTACAACGGATTCCAAGATTATCTGTCGTTTTATGACTTTCGGTGTGGCGCCCAAGGCCCTTCTGACCCCAATTTCCTTGGTACGTTCCTTCACCGTGATCAACAGGATATTACTTACCGCAATCACACCCGCCAATAAGGTAAATATACCCACGAAAAAGGCAAAGCCCTGTAAAACGGTGGTAAAAGCGGAAATGGCGGTAAATATTTGGGAAAAGTCGAAAGAGCCTATGGCGCGGTTGTCATCAGGATGGATGTCATATTTCTTTTTCAAAAGGTCCTTGATTTTGGTCTCCGCTACCGCAACGGGATATTGGGGTTTTATCAGCACAGCCATCCAGCCGACCTCATCTCCCGAACCGAAGGAACGCTGAAAGGTGGTAAACGGGATGATGACTGCATTTTCACCGTCAAAATCGAAATCCCCACTTTTCTCATAGACCCCTACCACCGTAAAATAAATGTTGTTGACACTAATCTGTTTTCCGATGGCACTGATACCTGCGTCGAATAAAAGCTCGTAGGTTTCCAGACCGATTACTGCGACTTTCTTGGCATTATCAACATCGTTCTGGTTTATAAACCTTCCCTCTACAATTTTCTTTTTGTTGATTCTGTCTATGGTGGCAAAGTCACCAAACACCCTAGACCCGCTGGTCTTTCCCTCACGCTTTACAGTCGTTGCCTCTTGAAAGCCGCCCAGTTCTATCCTTGGGGATATGATTTCCACTTCATCTACTTGCCGGTTCAAAAGGGCGATATCGTCCATTTCATATTTCACCCGTCGTCCTCTTTCAAAACCTTTGTAGGGCATCGAGGTTTCCTGTCCCCATACAAAAAGACTATTGGAGGCCTTCCCGGCAAAGATTTTGTCAAATCCGTTTATCATACCGGTGGCAGAACCCAGAAGCAGTATCAAGATGATGATGGCGAAGATAACGCCAAGGGTCGTCAGCACCGTACGCAGTATATTTTTGGTCAGCGTACTGAAAACCTCATCCCATAAATCTCTATCAAATAACCACATATCAATCAGCGCTTAGTGCTACAATCGGTTTAACTTTTGCCGCCCTTCTTGCCGGAACGAACCCGGCGACTACCCCTGCAATAACGAGAACTAAAGTTGCTACGATTACCGTCGAAAGCTCTACGGACGGATTTTTGAAGGCGGGAGTATCGATAAATGGTCCAACTAAGGCCAAAATACCCATGGCGAACAACAACCCCATAAATCCGGATATCGTAGTTATGAAAATGGACTCAAAAAGAACCAATTTCAGTATTTGTGCAGGTCTGGCCCCCAAAGCTTTGCGAATACCTATTTCCTTAGTACGCTCCTTTATAATAAATACTAGAATGTTGCCTATGCCTACAATGCCAGCTATCAATATTAGAAACCCCACCCCTATACTCATAGCCGAAAGCAATCCTGTAAAGTTAGAAATATCGGAGAACCCCTTTGCGAAATTACGGATGCCGATAGCTGCCTGATCATCGGGACTAATAGTATACCTTCTTTTGAACACCATTTCCATGCGATCGGAAAATTCAAGGGCTTCGGTAAAGTTTAACTTGGGATTATACGTCATGGCAATGGAACTGATATCGTCGGTATTGCCGAAGATGCGTTGCAAGGTGGTATACGGTGCATAAATCATACGTTCGGACCTGTCGTCGTCGTCGTCTGTAAAAATGCCGACGACCCTAAAGGTAATGCCGTTGACCTCAAAAAATTTTCCCAAGGGATCTTCATCCTTGTAGAGATCTTTCACGACCATCCTTCCCAAGACCATAACCTTGGCCTTGTTCCGAACATCGGCCTCGGTGAGCTGCCTGCCCTTGGACAAATCTGTTTTTTCGATATACTGGTGTTCGGCATTTACTCCTTCAACGGAATAACTTCCCGTCTCTTGCTTGTACCGGGCCGAGACCTGTTGGTTGAATTTTGGGGATAGATATTCTACATATTCGGGAAAGTTGCCGGCAATGTAATTGATATCGTCATTTTTGAACTGTATCCTTCTTCCCGCCTCATAGCCGCCGTAGGGTTCGGAGGTAGTCCTGGCAAAAACAAAAATTGAATTGGCGGCATCATCGCCGAACTGGCCCTCGAATCCGTTTTGCATCCCGTTGACCGAGGCCAACAGCAACACAAGAATAAAGATGCCCCAAGCAACCGAAAATCCTGTCAAAAAGGTACGGAGCTTATTGCTTCGGATACTGTGAAAGATTTCTTGCCAAATATCCCTATCAAACATATTGCGAAGCCCTTACCTGTTCTACCTTTATATCCTCTACGATTACACCGTCCTTGAGATGTACGATACGCTTGCACATATGGGCGATATCCTCTTCATGAGTCACTACCAATATCGTATTCCCGTCATCGTTTATTTTTTGGATAAGATCCATCACTTCATAGGAAGTCTTACTATCCAAGGCACCCGTGGGCTCATCGGCCATCAACACTTTAGGTTCTGCCGCCATGGCTCTAGCAATGGCAACACGCTGTTTTTGCCCTCCCGAAAGCTCGTTCGGCAAATGCCCTGCCCAATCCCTAAGTCCCACTTGTTCAAGATATTTCAATGCTTTTTCCTCCCTTTCTTTTCTACCTACGCCTTGATAGTACAACGGTAGTGCAACGTTTTCCATGGCGGTCTTATAGTTTATTAAATTGAAGGATTGAAATACAAAACCCAAAAATTTATTCCGGTAGTTCGCCGCCTTCGTCTCGTTTAAGTTTTTAATAGGAACACCATCCAAGGTGTACGATCCCTCGTCCAACTCATCCAACATGCCCAAAATATTTAATAACGTAGATTTTCCCGATCCCGAAGACCCCATAATAGCCACAAGCTCACCTTCGGCTATGTTAAAATTCAACCCTTTTAAGACGTGTAGGGTGTTGGTACCCATCTTATAGGATTTGTGAAGGTCCTTGATTTCGATCATGTTGGATTTGTTTGTGGTTGTCACTTTTACTATTCAGGCCATAAGACCAGTAAGTTCTTTAATTGTTACAAGTTATACTGTAAATGTTGTGTTAAAAATCAGCAATAAGATTTGGGGTACACTAATTTATATGTTAGTCTTAGCTTTTCGGTGCCCGTTCGAGATCTACTTTTGAGATAACATCTTTATTAAAGAGTCCCTTTTTTCTTTGCAGGTTCCGCAGTTGGTCGTCTAAGGCAATCTTTGCCTCGTCAATGGAATTGCGTGCGTCGTTCAGAGCATTCAAATTAAATACTACCTTAATGCGAAAAAGCAAATCTCCCAATTTCACATAGTCGCCGCCTTCCACGAAAATTTCTTCTATTACTCCAGAAATGTTGGGTTTGATAAGTACTTCCAATAGCGGAAGGATACTTCCCGTCGCCACCGTTTTTTTGATGATGGTTTTTTTGGATGGCTTTTCGGTTTCGTAGACCACCGGGTCTTCGGCATTTTTTTGGTAGAGGTAGTACATCGCACCGCCGAAGGTCGGGACTATTAGTAATAGGATGATTCGAGTAATCGATTTTTTCATAATGACTTTACCAATTACGGCTACTTGTTGCGCCTTTCCTCATCAAGATAATTTAAAAAACGGCCCTTATGCATCATAGCGTTCTCGATGAACTGAATGCTTGGTGAAGTACCCAAGACTTCATAAATGAGGGCCTCGTCGCCATAGGTCGTGGTCGCACTATCTATACCAACGCGCTGCGATGTATATTGTGTTTTCGCGCCCATTTGCTCTACAACTCCATGATAGTCCCGATTGCGAATTTGTATCCGCCGACCGGGATTCAAACCTTTGTATTCTTTGGATGTAGTTCCCGCCCAGGCTCAAACACTTGTAGAGGCATCGCCTTCGAATTCCTCGGCAATACCATTGCGCATGCCTTGACCGAAACCCAATAAAATTACAAGGATGAATATTCCGGAAGCTACGGAAAGTCCCGTGAGAAAAGTCCGTAATCTATTTTTACGGATGGTATCGAAAATTTCTTGCCATCTTTCGATGTCGAACATGAAGTCGATGGTTACTGAACCCGTGAAGAGCTCTTTGATTGATGAATACGGCGGGGGATACCACAGACTAAAAGACGCTGAAAACTAGAATTTGTTACGCCCAAAGACCTTAAAAAAATGTTAAACCTTTTGAACGGTATTGGGATTCATCTTTTTATATACAAAATACCCTAATACAGCTATCGCTATATAAGGTATAGCCATAAGATAGACGATACCATTGTTAATGCCTTCGGCCGCGGCAGTATCGCCACTGCTTTCAAGTGCGGCCCGGCACATGGCGCATTGGGCTTCCGATACTTCCGGGAATAGGAAAAATGCTATCGTTACAACAACTAAAACAATCTTTTTCATACCTCTAATTTACATAATATGGAGAAATCATCAAATAAATCACTACCCCTGAAATCGCCACATACAACCAAATGGGAAAAGTGATTCTGGCCCACTTCCGGTGACTTTTAAAGTTCTTTAGATAAGCAAAAGTAAACGTCTTAAGCACCAATGGAATTATAACTATGGATAAAACGATATGCGACAGTAGAATAAAAAAGTATATATAGCGAATGACCCCTTCCCCACCATAAGTTGTCGATTCAGCAGTCATATGATATGCAATATACATCACCAAAAAAAGCACCGACAAGCCTATACAAGTCGTCATCAGATTTTGGTGTAGCCGACGCTTACCGTTTAGAATGGCCCAAAGAGCAATGATCAGAAGGAATGCGGTAAGGGCGTTTATAGAAGCATATATCAATGGTAAAAAGCCCAATCGTTCAACATTCGGTATTTTAACGGTGAATAATACCGCGACCACTATTGGAATCACTATTGACACCACAGTAATCAGGGTATTCAGCTTTTTTTCTTTTTGCCTATCGAGGTCCATTATTCTTCCAACAGTTTTTTGATATCCTTTTTTAAAATGGAAATCTGTTCTTTTTCGCCATGGTCGTTCTCACCTTGCGCCTCGGTAATTGCTCCTCTATAATATACGATCGGATTGCCGTACCCATCAGTTCTCGATCGGAGATATCCTTGTTTATCGACCAATGCAAACAACCCTGAATGCTCGAATCCCCCAGGGGCATCGGCATTTTCAGCGGCCAAAATATTGAAGCCTTTATTGGCCAATTGGTAAATTTTCTCTTTGTCGCCAGTCATCAAATGCCAATCGAGATTCTGAACACCATGCTTCTCGGCGTAGTTTTTCAAAACCTTGGGGGTATCATACTCCGGAGTAATCGAAAAAGAGGCGATTCCGAAGTCATCTTTGTCTTCAAATTCCTCTTGAAGATCCAGCATGTTTTCAGTCATTATCGGGCATATAGATGGACATCTGGTGAAGAAAAACTCGACTACAAAGACCTTTCCCCTATAATCTTGGTCCGTAATCAGTAAACTATCTTGGTTGATCAATTCAAACGATGGTACTTTTCGCTTTTTCCCATCGTAGGTGACATATGCCAAAGTGCCGGCTTTGCTGCCAACGCTCATCCTATCATTTTGTACAATGGTACCACTCTTTATCCGGTCGATTATTGTAGGTATAACAATAATGCCAAAGATTAGAATAATTAAGGATACCCAGATGTAGGTATATTTTTTGTTCATAGCCTTTATTCAGCATGATAAAACATGAAAATAACAAACCGCCCACTGTTATTTTTCCTGCACATTACTTCTCTCTCTCCACGTTGTTCTTTTTCAATGCCATTCGATATTCGGCCAGAATAATCTTTACGTCATCTACCATTTTGTTGCTGAGCTCAGCTACGGAGGCCGTATTGAAACCGAATGAATTGGCATCGTTTTCATCGTTCATCCTTCCCCGCAAATTCATATCCTTATCAATAATAAAAACATAGGGGGTGGCCAAGTTATCGTTCAGGGCCAAATCAGTTTTTAATCCGGCAAAGAAGTGTTTTATGTCCGGCTCTTCAGCATAGATAAAATTCCATTTTTTTATATCGACCAGTTGGCCTAGCTCCTTTTTCAGTTCCGTTATTTCAGACTCATTACCCTTCGAAACCAGCATGACAAATTGAAGGTCGTTGAACTCGAAAAAACGTTTGTATACTTTTTGGTTAAGGTTAAAGGCATTGCCCTTTTTCTGTTCAATGTCGTCACCTAAGAATCCGAGGATGGTAATCTTATTTTTTAGAGTCATTGTTTCATCCATACCGGACACATCACCTACGGCTTCGGTAAGCACGGGTAGTTTCCCGAAATTGGTGACTCCCGAAGCAAAAAAGAGATAGGCCACAATGGGCAGAACGAATAAAATAATGAGAACAATTGTCTTTTTCATAGCCGCTACAAAAGTAAAAAAGACGGCTGTGAAACCGTCTTAGTATGCTGTTAAATTAAGGGTATCCCCAGAAAACCTACTTTTTGCAATTTAATTAGAGCATATTTTAAAACTCAACATTCAATAAGGCCTGGTCCATTCTTAGAAATTCCACTTGACGTATCCGTCACGAAATACATTATAGATGTAATCGGCCTCGAAAAGTAGAATAAAAATCAAATAGGAAATAAGGAAAACGGCGGTCCAGACCACTGCTCTGCGCAATGCATTTGTCTCATCCCGAAGATGCATAAAATCCCATGCGATATAATACGCTTTTACCAAGGTCAAAATGATGAATATCCAGTTGAGTGCCTTCATCCCCATAATGTAGGAATGGGTAAGTACACGTGGTTTTGTAATACCCAAAAAAACCTCTATGGCGGTTACCACGGTCAAGAAGATAAGTACGCCCCAAATCTTTTGGACGTTGGTCTTGAATTTTAAGGCTCCCCTGAAAATTTCCAGTTTATG
>RCMY010003602.1_pt1 | contig 13672 bp, 10 predicted proteins | sample 2041341 | NCBI WGS metagenome assembly RCMY01 (sample SAMN09708234, study PRJNA481090) | Marine sediment metagenome, whole genome shotgun sequencing project. | reverse complement strand
CTATCCGCACGGCTATGACCGCATCGTGGTACACGTCGAGACGCCCGACGGGCCACTCGAAGCTGTGGCGTACGTCGGAACGGTGGCGTTCGTCGACGACAGCTGTCTGCCATCTGAGCGGTACCTCAACCTCTTGGTGAGTGGAGCGACCGACGCCGGACTCGACCCGTCCTACATTGACCGGATTCGACATCACGCGATCCTTCCACCCTGGAACTATCCGCCGTTCGAGCATCCTCCTGGCGACTACCCGTCGTATGTCTCCGCGACGCTTGCCGAGCGCACCTCGCTGACCGCCGTCGGTGGCGCGGTGTTCGACATGAGCCGGGCGCGCCCCCAGCACGACTACGTGCGGCAGTGGTTCGGTGGCAAGGACATGACCCTGTTTCATGTTCATCGCCATGATTCGAGCGACGGAACCGAAACCCTCGACGACGTCGCAAACGGCCGTCTGAACGTCGGTCAGGCCGCCTACGTAAATGCCTACTTACACGAGTGCGCCCGCGAGTACGACTACGTCGGACGTTACGACTTCGGTGAGGGCCTCGCCGCCGGTACAGGGCCACGTTGGCGTTCACCTACACTCCGACGATGACCAGTTTTCCTGCTGCGTTGCCCTGCGGAGCGATCGAAGAGATCGTTTCCGACGTCTTCTTTGTCTCCGGGCAGATCATCACCAACTTTCCGGAGTTCCCGAACGTCGAATGGCACTTCGACCGCAACATGACGGTGATTCGAGAAGGCGATGAGCTCACGCTCGTCAACAGCGTGCGGCTCGACGACGATGGGCTCGGCGCGCTCGAGAAGCTCGGAACGGTGAAACATCTGGTTCGAATCGGTGCCCTTCACGGCCGCGACGACGCGTTCTACATCGATCGATACTCGCCGCAGTTCTGGGCGATGCCCGGCATCGAGCCGGACGGCGTTTCAGTCGACGCACGACTCACAGCCGACGGCGCCACCCCGTTCTCCGGGTGCACCGTGTTCGAATTCCGTACGACGAAGAACCCGGAGGGGATCCTCATTGTCGACCGCGCCGGCGGCATCGCGGTTGCCTGCGATGCCCTGCAGAACTGGGTGACACCGTCGTCGTTCTTCAACGACGAGACAACGGCGTTGATGACCGAACTCGGGTTCTTCCAACCCGCCAACTTCGGACCGTTGTTCATGATGCGCAGCGTTCCTGAGGCGGCGGACTTCGAGCGTCTACTCGAACATGAATTCGTCCACGCCTTGTGCGGCCACGGCGAGCCACTTCGCAACACCGCGCACGAAGACTTCGCCGCAACGATGCGCCGCGTCTTCGACACTTGAACCCTCGAAAGCGGCGAGTGAGGAAGGGAAACGAGCGTGGAACTGCCCGGCTACGAGATCGGTGAGCGGCTCACTATCTCGCCCGTACTGGACGTTCATCTGGCGACGCGCCAAGCCGACGGAGCACCGATGGTGGTCAAAGCGCTGAGCTCGCGCTACCCGCGTCGAGAACACGTCGCCGCGCTCGAGCGTGAGTTCCATCTGACGCGTCGACTGGCGGCGGTCGACGGGGTCATTGCCGTCGACTCGCTCGTGAAGTTCGGGCAAGGGGGCCTGGCGATGGTCTCGGAGGGATTCGGCCACTCGCTAGCGGCAGAACTCGGCGAGCGCGAACGTGTCCCGCTGGCGATCGATCGCGTGCTGACCATCGCCATCCAACTCGCCCGGATACTGGGTGAGTTGCACGAGCACGACGTGGTGCACAAGAACATTTCACCGTCGAGCGTGTTGGTGGACGGTGACGACGACGTGCGGGTCGTCGACTTCTCGATCGCATCTGAACTGGGCAACGAACACCAGGGTACGAGCACGTCACGACGACTCGAAGGGTCATTCCCGTACCTCTCGCCAGAGCAGACAGGGCGGATGAATCGGGGTGTCGACTACCGATCCGACTTCTACTCGCTCGGCGTCACCCTGTTCGAGTTGCTCACCGCCACGTTGCCATTCGAGGCGACCCACCCGCTGCAGTGGGTTCACCAGCACATCTGCGCGCCGGTACCGAAGGCGGGCGCGGTCAACGCCGAGGTGCCGCAACAGGTTTCGTCGATCGTCGCGAAATTGATGTCGAAGGACGCCAAGGATCGCTACCAGAGCGCACACGGTTTGATGGTCGATCTCGACCTGTGTCGATCGCAACATCGTGATGGCGGGATCATCGTCGACTTCCCGCTCGCCGAACAGGATGTCTCACGTCGGTTCCATATCCCCCAGCAACTCGTGGGCCGCGACGCTGCATTGTCGCAACTGCTCGGCCTGTTCGAGATTGTCGCAGCTGGCGGCGTCGAGTTCTGCACTGTCGTCGGTGACTCCGGAATCGGCAAGACGGCGATCGTTAACGAGATGGGTGCCACGCTCGTCCGTGATCAGGGATACCTCATCCACGGCAAGTTCGACCAGTTCCGTAGCAACACCGCATTCTCGGCGCTTGCGTCCGCCTTCCGCGACCTGATCGCCCACTTCCTCACAGAGTCGCCCAAACGGCTCGAAGCGCTGCGCGCTGGCCTGATCGACGCGTTGGGCTCGAACGCACAGCTGATCGTCGACATCGTGCCAGACCTCGAGAAAATGATCGGGGAGCAACCCAGCGTGCCCGATCTACCGCCCACCGAGGCGCAGAACAGGTTCCGGCTGGTGTTCGCCAAGTTCGTTCGAGTCGTGGCGACGAAAGACCATCCACTCGTGGTCTTCCTCGACGATCTGCAGTGGAGCGATGCGCCGACGCTCGAGTTGATCCGCCACCTCTTGGCGTCCCGTGAGATCGGTCACCTGTTGTTGATCGGCGCCTACCGGCCCGACGAGGTCGATGTCGGCCATCCTCTGAACCTCGCACTGAAGGAAATCTCGGCAACCCAGGAGGTGCACCGGATCGAACTCGGGCCACTTGATGCTGCCGATGTGGAGACGATCGTCGCCGCCACGGTGCGGTGCGACGAGTCGAGCTGCGTCGACCTTGCCGACCTGCTGCATCGGACTGCTCACGGCAACCCCTTCTTCATCAACGAACTCCTGCAGAACCTCCACGACGAGGGCCTCATCGTCTTCGATCCGAATCGAGGGGTGTGGACATGGGACATTGAGCGAGTTGTGCGCTCCGGGATCACCGACAACATCGCAGAGTTCATGGTTGCCAACTTGCGTCGGCTTCCGGCCGCCACTCAACGCGCCTTGCAACTTGCGGCATGCATCGGTAACCGGTTCGATCTCGAAACGCTGTCGGTCATTGCCGAAACCTCGACGCACGAGATCGCCGATGTTCTACTCGTCGCGCTGAAGCGCAACATGGTCATCCCGCTCGATGATGACTATCAGCTCGTCGGCCGCAGCACCGACGGAGGTGATCCGACTGACCGCGCGATCAATCCGACGTACGCCTTCCATCACGACCGCGTCCAACAGGCCGCGTACCAACTCATCGACGAGGACCGACGTCAGGAGACGCATCTGCGGATCGGGCGCTCGGTTCAGGAACACGCCGTCGGCGACGCTGTCCTCGACGAGCGGCTGATCGAGATCGTCACCCACCTCAACCAGGGGCGTAATCTGATCACGAGCGATGACGAGCGCCGACACCTCGCCGAACTCAACCTGGGCGCCGGCATCCGCGCGAAGCGCTCGTCGGCCTACAACTCGGCCCTGCAGTTTCTCTCGATCGGGATCGAGTTGATGTCTGCCGATGCGTGGGAGCGCGACTACACGATGTCGATGGCACTGAGATCGGAGTACCAGCAGTGCTCCTATCTGGTCGGCCATCACGATGAGGCCAACGATCAGATCGAACTGATACTGCGGCGCGCCCGCACCGACATCGAGCGGGCCGAGGTCCTCGCCCTCCGAACGCGCCAGTACGCCACGCTCGGTCGGATGCCGGAGTCGATCGAAGCAGCGATTGAAGGCCTCGAACTGCTCGGCATCGATTTCCCGCTCAAGCCGACAACTGAGGACATCGCAGCGGAAGTGTTGCTCGTGGCGCAGAACCTCGGGACACGCGATGTCGAAGATCTGATTCACGCACCGCAGATGACCGAAGGCAGCGAACTGGTGGCCGTGCGCCTGCTCATGGAGATCTTCCCGGCCGCCTTCTTGTCTGGGAGTGGAGATCTCTTCCCGTTCCTCGTACTCAAGTCCGTCAACATCTCGCTGACACGCGGCCGGAGCCCCGAATCAGCCTTCGCTTACGCCGCCTACGGCATGTTGTTGTGCGGCGGGCTCCAGCAACCGGCACTCGGCTTCCGATACGGAAAACTGGCCGTCGCGATGAACGAGCAGTTCGATGACATCGCGCTCAAGTCACGGGTGCTGTATCTCAATGCGATGTTCATCCACCATTGGAGCGCCCACTGGTCGACACTGTCACCGTGGTTCCGACGGGGAATCGAGGCCGGGTATCAGTCCGGTGACCTCCTCTACCTGGCGTACAACGCACAGGACTGCATCATCTGGGATCCGACGCTCGAACTCGAAGCGGCTGCGGCCCAGCACCGCGAGTACCTCGAGATCGTTCGGGAATGCGAATACCAGGACTCGTTCGACTCGGGGACCTTGTTCCTGCAGATGCAGCTGAACTTCCTCGGCCGAACCGAAGACGAGTGTTCGTTGAGCGACAACCTGTTCGACGAAGACAAATGTGTTCAGGGCATGCGCGAACGGAAGTTCATGACCGGCGTCGCCAACTACCACATCTACAAGACCGAGGTCTGTGTGATGTATGGCCGCTACGACGTGGCCTACGGGCACGTGCTTGAGCAAGACCAGTTGGTGGCCTCGACGATGAGTCTGCCGCAGTCGGTGCGGTACTGCCTGACAGCGTTCCTGACGATGGCGGGCCGCTATCCGGACTTGGACTCAACCGAGCAGGCGCAGGTCGACCAGCGGCTCAACCAGGACATCGACCAGATGACACGGTGGGCGGATAATTGTCCCGTCAACTTCCTCCACCTGAAACTGTTGATGGAGGCGGAACGGCACAGGCTCGCAGGTGACGTCAACGATGCGCTCGCGACGTACGACGGGGCGATCGATCGAGCGCACGCTGCCGGATTTGTTCGCGACGAGGCAATGAGCAATGAACTCGCCGCCAGGTGCTTGCTTGCAGCCGGGCGGACCAAGGCCGCCGAAGGATACTTGCGTGCTGCTCACCACCTGTTCGACCGCTGGGGTGCCAGCCGAAAGACCGCGCAGATGACGCGCGAGTTCGGGAGCGTCTTGGTGGCGGACGTGGCCGGCTCAGACTCGGTCTCACTCTCGACCGATGCCGGCGTCGGTCAGATTGCCGAGTCGTCACTCGACATGGAATCGGTGATTCGAGCCTCACAGGCGATCTCGGGGGAACTGATCCTCGACAACTTGTGGAACACGACGCTTCCCCTGTTACTGGAGAGTGCCGGGGGGCAACGGTGCTGCGTCGTGATCAGGCGCCACGCCGAGCTCACGATCGAGGCTCAGGCGACTGCGCCGGGCCTCGAGAACGTGCGGCCCCCGTTCGCGATCGACGACGACGCTGATGAGATCATGGCACCGCTGTCGGTGATCAACTTCGTGTGTCGCACCGGCGAGGCGGTCGTCGCCGACGATCCCGCCGAGGCCGGCCGGTTTTCACGCGACACCTATCTGGTCAATACCCGACCCCGATCGGTGTTGTGTGTGCCAATCTCACGCCCCGGACGTTTTGAAGGCGCGTTGTACATCGAGAACAGCGTGGCCAGCGGTGTGTTCACGGAGGCTCGAATCGAGGTGATCAAACTGCTCGCTGCGCAGGCATTGATCTCGCTCGACAATGCGGGTCTCTATCAGGACCAGGTGCGTCTGACCCAGGCGCAGAGCCGGTTCGTGCCGCGCCAGTTCCTTGAGCACCTCGAACATGACGACATCTCGGCAGTCGGCCTCGGCGAACACATCACGAAGGACATGAGTGTGATGTTCGCCGATCTTCGGGGGTTCACACCGCTGGTTGAGATGATGCATCCGCGCGACGTCGTGCAGCTGCTCAACAGGTACTTCGTCAGCCTGGAGCCGCCGATCACGGGTGCTGGCGGGTTCATCGATTCCTTCGCTGGCGACGAGGTCATGGCGTTGTTCGACGGCGCCGCGGACAAGGCGGTCGAAGCCGGGATCGGCATGAGTCGTGCGCTCGACGAATTCAATGCGCGATCTGCCGAATCGGGCGATCCGCAACTCCGTTTCGGGATCGGAGTGAACACCGGCCCACTCCTGCTTGGCACAGTCGGCACGCACGACCGGATCCAGTGCACTGTCGTCGGTGACACGGTCAACGCAGCAGCGCGAATCGAGCAACTCACCAAGGTCTACTTCGCTCGATTCCTGATCGGTCAACACACCCATGATCGGCTCCAACGACCGGATCAGTTCTCGGTGCGCGCCATCGATCGGGTCGCCGTAAAGGGAAAAACCAAACCGTTCGACATCTACGAAGTTCTCGACGCGGAGTCGCCCGCTCGGCGGGCGGCGAAGGAGGCGAGCCGCGAGGCCCTCGACACGATTATCGACACGTATCGGGCACGACGCTTTCGAGACGCCTTGGCGATGGCTCGCGAGGCTGTGGCCCTCGATCCGCACGACGGGGTATTTGCGCTGTACGTCGACCGCTGTTCGCGATTCGTCGACAATCCTCCGCCTGACTCCTGGGCTGGCGTCGAAGACCTCTGACTGACCTCCAGCCGGTCTCAGCCTTCGGTGAACTCGGCGACCTGCTCCTCGAAGATCTCGTCGACCTCGTGCTGCCGGTTCGCCCATCTCGCGGTCACGTTCTGCAGGGTCGCCAGCGGGTCGTCATCCTGATGCTCGGCCATGTGCGCCTGCCAACCGGCGGCGACCAGGTCCTGCATGAGCACTTGCCTGAAATCGGTGGGAGGCTCCTCGGGGTCGGGCGTGGGGCTGTAGTACATGAACTTCGCCGGATGGTTGGCGCACAGAACCGGCGTGGGCGGCCCGTCGTTCATGAACGGGATCGAGAACAACGACAGCACCTGGATCGAGGTGTTGTCGGAGTTCAGGTCGACCGGGTTCAGTTTCTGTTGGAGATAGTCGATGACCGGTCCGCCGTACGCGACGATGGGCTGTGTCGTCGCACCACTGCTGCTCGCTTCGAGAAAGACGTTGAGCATCTGTGGCAGGTAGGTCTCGGTGAAGACGTCCTGGACCGACTTGATGGCGTCGGCACCCGCTCCTCCGCCGTCGGCCGCGATCGGAACGAGGTCGACGATCCGTTCGAGTAGTGAGTTTTGAGCACCGTCGTATCCGTTGTAACCGAGCAGATTTTCCCAGCGACGGTTCGTGGCCGAATAGAGGTAGTCCATGTAGTCCAGCGTGCCGCTGGGCGGGTAGTGGAGAAGCTGGATCGACTTGGTGCGTTCCATCGCCAGCCCGAACGGGGGCAGGAAGTGGACGTCCTTGGAGAGTTTGTCTTGATGTTGTTCGTACAGGTCCTTCGCCGTACCGACCGCTTTCAGGTACCCCTGATACCGCGTGGCGTAGCTGTCGAGGTCGAGGTCGTCGGTCGGACACGAGATGCTGACGGTGTAGGGATCGGACTGATCAGACACCTTCGCCCACGCCCCGTAATGGAGGTCGCGCAGCAGGCTCTGATTGATCCCGTGGGCGATGCAGTGCCCGAGCGTGGCCGCTTTTGGTTTGAACGGGAAGATCCGCTCCAGTGCCTCTTCGCTGCCGATCGCGAATCCGACCGCCGCGTGGTGATCCTCGGTTGCCATGTCGGCCCTCCTCATGTGTACGAACCTGAAGCGGCAGCGTGTCACATCTGCGACGTCGCCCGATCACGTCGGAAAAAGTGAGGGTTGAGCACCGACAGCGCGAGCCCGGTCCGGAGTCGCCACCGAACGTCATCGCGGTCCGCGATGGCGTGTCGGGTTCCGGGCGGGAGCGATGGGCCCGCCGTGGGATCGGTGGCTGGAGACGAGTCAGGCGATGGCGGCGTGGGCGCGGGCGCGCAGGTCGCTGACGGCGTGTTCGAGACCTTCGGGATCACGGTAGAGCGCACTGCCGGCAATGAGCACGTTGGCGCCGGCAGCAGCAGCGCCGGCAATCGTGTCGGGGCTGATTCCACCGTCGACTTCGAGGTCGATCTCGTTGCTGCGACCTGAGGCCTCGATCATCGCTCGGACTTCGGCGATCTTCGGTTCCATCGTCGAGATGTACTTCTGGCCCCCGAAGCCGGGGTTGACGGTCATGACGAGGACGAGGTCGACGAGATCGAGCACGTGCTCGATGGCCGATGCCGGCGTGGCCGGGTTCAGTGCCACCGCAGCGTTCCCGCCGAGTTCGTTGATGTTGCCGAGTGTCCGGTGGAGGTGCGTGCAGGCCTCGGCGTGGACGATGAGTCGGGCACATCCGGCGTCGATGTAGTCCTTGGCCATCACGTCGGGCGTGTAGACCATCATGTGCGCTTCGAAGGGCACAGTGCAGTGCTTGCGGGCCGACTTGATGACGTCAGGGCCGAAGGTCAGGTTTGGGACGAACTGGCCGTCCATCACATCCCATTGGATGAGATCGACACCGGCTGCTTCGAGCGCAGCGACTTCTTCGCCGAGCTTGGAAAAGTCGGCGGGCAGGACGGATGGGACGATCTGAATCGGGCGGGCCACGGCGGAGAAACTAGCGGGGCGTCAGTTGCCGCCTGGAATCTGTCCGAGCGACACCTGGTCAGCGGCCCTGTCCGTTTTCAACCCGAGGGGAAACGGACCCGATCAGTTCTTGGTCGAGTTCGCATCGTTCCACTCGTCGTCGGCCGTTTCCCAGATGTCGTTACGGCTCGCCGAGGTTGCTTTCCAGTTCTCGGCCTCGGCTTTGCTCCCGTACGGGCCGAGCGTCTGGTCGCCGGGGCCACGATTGTCGGCACGCACCGCAACCTTCTTGTCGAGGTCCCAGTACCAATCGGCGTCGGCGGTCTCGAACTTCTGGTCACCGGTGTTGTCTCCCATCCGGTCAGTCTGTCACGACTGACAATGCCAGCGCTGCCTCCTAGCCTGGAACCCATGACGCTCACCGTTCGACCTGATCGCCTCGTCGCCGGTGGCGACGCCATGGCCCGCGACATCGACGGCCGGGTGGTCTTCGTCCGGGGCGCCTTGCCCGGTGAGGAAGTCACCGTCGAGATCGAATCGGCCAAGAAGGACTTTGCCCGCGGTACGGTCATCGACGTCATCGAAGCCTCGCCTGACCGCATCGAGCCTCAGTGCTACCACCGACGTGCCGGCTGCGGAGGTTGCGGATGGATGCACATCGATCCGTTCGCCCAACTCGAGGCGAAGACCGAGATCGTGCGCGAATCGCTCCGACGGATCGGTCGTCTCGATCCTGGTCTCGTCGACGGAATCGTCGACATGGGCGGCGCCGTGACCCCGTTCCGTTACCGCACGACCATCCGTGTCGTTAGCGCTCCTGATGGCGGACTCGGATTCCGCGAGGAAGGCACCAACACCGTGCTGCCGCTCAACAGCTGCGATGTCGCCGACCTCGCGCTCTCGGACCTGCTGCCCGCCCTGTCGATTGCACCTGGCGTTGAAGTGACGTTGCGCACCTCGGTCTCAACGGGAGCGATCACTGCGCGGTGGGCCAAGCCGAAGGGCAAGGCGGGGACCGGCCTCGTGAGCGGGATCCCCGAGCATGTCCACATCGGCGACCGTGCGTTCCTCACCGAGGTCGTCGACGGACATGAGCTGCGCGTGTCCGCGGGTTCGTTCTTCCAGTCCGGCCTCGAAGCAGCTGAACTCCTCGTTGATGCAGTACGTCGCGCCGCACCAGAACTCGCCACTGCGGGCCACGCCGTCGATGCCTACGGCGGTGTCGGGCTGTTCGCTGCGACGGTGATGGCCGACGTGGGCAAGGTCACCCTCATCGAGTCGGCCAAATCGTCGTGCTTCGATGCCGAACACAACCTGGCCGGGCGCGATGCCAACGTCGTCCGCAAGGAAGTCGGTACCTGGCAAGCATCGGATGGTCGCCCGATTGACGTCATCGTCGCCGATCCGGCCCGGCCCGGCCTTGGGAAGCCCGGCGTGAACGCACTGATCTCTGCGGCACCGGCGCCGATCGTGCTGGTGAACTGTGACCCGGTCTCGTTGGCCCGAGACACCATGTTGCTCGCCGCTGCCGGGTATCAACCTGAGCGTGTCGAGGTGCTTGACCTCTTCCCGCAGACCCCCCACGTCGAAACAGTCACGAGGTTCACGAAGCAGTGACTTGGTGCCGGTTGCGCAGAACTGAGCGCCGAGGGCGTTCAGCGCGTCACCGCAGTGATGCGGGCTTCCGTCCGGTCAAGGAACTCGACACGGGCAGCCTCGGAGCACCGGTCGACGCCGTAGAGCGCCATCCAGTCGACTCGACAGAGCGGGTGACACATGGCCCGAAGCGCACGCGTCAGTGTCCGTTTGCCGCCTTCGCCTTCGAGCACGTTGATGTGTTTCGGTGAGCCGTGGGTCGTCACCGCCACGATGCGCTGCACGTTGCGAAGCTTCGGCTGCAACCGCTTTGCCCCGGCGGGAAGGTCCCAGGCGACGCCGCTCACCCAGACCCGATCAAACCAGCCCTTCAACATCGCTGGCTGGCCTGCCCACCACGTCGGGTAGACCAAGATGAGCGTGTCGCACCACTGCAACGCCGCAGCGTGTTCAGCAATCGTTGGATCGGTGCCCGCTTCGAGGTGCGTCGCTCGCTCGGCAGCGCTGAACTCGGGGACGAAACCATCGCCATACAGATCGAACAGACGAACCTCGGCCCCGGTTGCTTCGAGCCCGGCCAGTACTCGATCACGGGCAGCGGCAACGAGCGAGGTCGGCGATGGGTGGCAGTACACGACGAGTGCTTTGGCCGAAGTCGAACGATTGGGTCGGCGGAAGGCAACAGCGAGGCGTGGCATCAGTAGCCGGCCAAGGTGCGTTCGACCGATGCCAGGAACTCGCGACGTTGATGATCGGTGGAGGTGTCGACGGCGTAGAGACCAAGCCACTGAGTCCGGGTTCGGGGGCCGCAGCTCAGCCGCAACGCTCTGCTGATCGTCCGTCGTCCGTTGTCGTTGATGGCGCGCACTGCGGTGCGCGGAGACCCGTAGGTCGAGATCCCGACGAGGTGCCGCAGGTTCGTGAGGCCAGGTCGGACTTTGCCGCGCTCATTGAAGACGAATCCGACTCCCGGCACCATCACGCGTTCCAACCAGCCTTTCAGGATGGCAGGCAAGCCGCTCCACCACGTTGGGTAGACGAGTACGAGGGCCTGCGCTGCCCGTACGAGTTCGGCATGCTCGGCTGCGAGCGGATCGAGGAGGGGGGTTTCGCTGTGATACGCCTCGCGCTCGGCGCCGCTCATCGCTGCTCGGAAGCCGGCCGCGTACAGGTCCAGCACGGTGACCGCGTATCCGGCAGCGTGCAGTCCTGCTTCAGCGCGTGCAGCCGCCGCGTGAGTCAGGCTGTCGGCGCACGGATGGGCGATGACGACGACAGCGAGCACGGGCCCATCTTGACGGGTGGAGCGTTGCGATGCCAACCCTCCTGATCGCGAGACCTCGGCCGAGGCCGGCGCGTCAGTCGACGGCTGCCGACGCCCTGTCGGCGTGAGTGAGCTGGTCTGAGCGGAGGGTGAAGAACTGCGTTGCCGCAACGAAGAACAGGAGGCACGCGAACATGATGTTCGACACCGACGAGCTGATGCTGTCCGCGATCATGCCGCCGAGCACGGCCATCGCTGCACCACACCCGCCAGCGACTCCCGCCACCTTGAAGTCCACGAAGGCTGTCTTGCGGTTCCGAATCGTCCCGACGATCGAGGTGGGAACGATCACTGCGACGGAGGTGCCCTTGGCGAAAACGGGAGCCATCCCGAGAAAGACGACCATGGCCGGAACCATCACCACGCCACCGCCGATGCCGAGGAGGCCCGAGAGCGTCCCCGTGGCGAGCCCGATGACGACGAGGAGAACCGCCGTGAGCAGCGTGAGGTCGTCGCGGCCCGTTGTCTCGGATGTGGTGATCAATCGAATCGCCGTGGCGAGCACCGTGACGATGAAGACGATCGTGATCGTCCGCTTGGGCAGGATCGTCAGGAGCTTCGTGCCGATGACCGCACCGCCCACCGTGCCGACCGTGAGGAGCGCGGCAACGGCCCAGTCAACGTTCCCGTTGTAGCCGTAGGTACTCAGGCTCGCGAGCGCGATCGGGAGCGTGGCAGCGAGCGAGGTGCCGTTCGCCAGCCGTCGGTCCAGCTTCACCACGAGGACTAGACCGGGAACGATGATCAGCCCGCCACCAACACCGAAGAGGCCTCCCAACACTCCCGCAGCGATGCCGACGAGAGCGACGATCCGCAGGTCCGGCGGTGCCGCAGATGTTGCCGGTGATGCGATGGCGGCGTCAGCGGGCACGAACTGACGATAGAGCGTCTGCGCCGGACGAACACGATTCGCGAACGCGGTACGGTTCGGAATGGCCAAGATCACAGACATCGAAGGAATCGGCGCCGCGTGCGCCAAGAAGCTGGCGGGGGCCGGGGTCAGTACGACTGGGCAGCTCCTCAAGATGGCGGCCGATTCGGTCGGTCGAAAGGATCTCGCGAAGCAAGCCGACATCACGACCAAGCAAGTTCTGGAGTGGGTGAACCGGGCTGACCTGATGCGCATCAGCGGTGTGGGGACTCAGTACAGCGATCTGCTCGAGGCGTCCGGGGTCGACACCGTCGTGGAGCTCGCTCAACGCAATGCGGCAAACCTCTACGAGAAGATGGTCGACGTGAACGCAGCGAAGCGGCTCGTCCGCCAGGTTCCGTCGGCCGCGCAGGTTGCCGGCTGGGTCGCGCAAGCCGCAAAGCTGCCTCGCGTCATCTCTCACTGATTGCGTCTCACACTGGCCCGCTCCGGTCCGCCCGATCCTGAGGGGCTGGACGTCGCCGATTACCGTCGATGGCAATGAGTGCCCCTGACCTCTTCGCCCACGACGACATCCTTGCTGCCGACCCCGTCGGCGACGACGGGTCTCCGCTCGAAGTGCTGCACGATCGTGAGTATCGGGTTCGGGCCTTTCGGCTTGCGTCCGATCGTGTGCTGATCCGGGGTGGCATCCGCGACCAGAAGCCACCGGGGCTCTACCTCGACATTGATCCCGACCCGCTCACGATTCACCACATGCAGGTCGACATCGAGGTGTCGTACCCGTCGATGGAGATCGTCGCGGCCAATGTCCACATGGAGGTGCACCCGAACACCGAGTGCACGCGGATCGAACCGCACTACAACAATCTGGTCGGCCTGTCGATCGCCCGTGGCTTCACGCACAAGGTGCGCGAGTTGTTCGGTGGGCCCCGGGCGTGCACCCACACGACGGCCCTGCTCCAGGCGATGCTGATCTTCGGCACCGTGATGATGGTCCTCTTGATGTCAGCATTGGTCACACCATTTGGTGTCATTGCTGCCGTGTATCTACGCGAGTACGCACGGCAAGGTACCTTGGTACGCATCATTCGAATTGCTGTGAACAACTTAGCCGGTGTGCCATCAATCGTTTACGGCGTCTTTGGCCTGGGATTCTTCGTGTACTTTCTGGGTGGCAGTATAGATGAGCTGTTTTTTCCGCAGGCGTTACCCGCACCAACATTTGGGACGCCGGGCTTGCTGTGG
>RCMY010003601.1_pt1 | contig 13675 bp, 10 predicted proteins | sample 2041341 | NCBI WGS metagenome assembly RCMY01 (sample SAMN09708234, study PRJNA481090) | Marine sediment metagenome, whole genome shotgun sequencing project. | reverse complement strand
CGCCGATGGTACTGCCCGTAAGGGTGGGAGAGTAGGATGCCGCCTTACCTCGGGGTCCCGGTCAAGCAATTGATCGGGACCCTTTTTTTTATGGCCCGAACCCAAAAAATTGGGAATAGGGCTAATGCCCTTATTTCTATAAGCCACAAGCCACCAGCGACCAAGTCCCAAAACCCAACTATATGACACCAAGTCGCCAAACCACCAACCACCAACCACCATCCACCGAACCACCGAACCACCGAACCACCGAACCACCAAACCACCAAACCACCAAACCACCAAACCACCAACCACCAGCCATCAGCCATCAGCTTCGGATCATTTTTGTGCAATACATCGTATTCAGTATTTAGAACCCATGTGTTTTATGCATCACTTGGCATTTTTTTATCATGGTCGGTGTATAGTCCATTCATTCTTCATGTATTTGGACGTGGTCTGACTGCTTATAGCTAAATTTGTAGTAGTCCCTAAAAAAATTGCTTTTGAAATTACAAAGGATTTATATGAAAGCGGGAGTTTTCATGGCATTGTTATGCGCTGTATTAATAGGCTGTACCCCATCCTTTGAGGAACCGGATATTTCACTGGAAGCTTACAAAGTTGAACAAGGTTTCGAACTACAAATGTTGGCTGCCGAGCCACTGTTGCAAGCTCCTGTAGCTATCGATTTTGATAACAAGGGAAGAATATGGGTTGCCGAAATGTCCGGCTATATGAATAATATAGAGGGCAAAGGCGAGGACAAACCTACGGGTGCCATCCGAATTTTACAAGATTTGGACAATGATGGCGTTATGGATCATTCCAAAGTGTTTTTGGACAGTCTTGTAATGCCTAGGGCTTTGGCATTCGTTTATGGTGGCTTGCTCTACGCCGAGCCGCCTAACCTATGGTTTGTAGAAATAGAGAACGACCTACCTGGAAAGCGAACCTTGGTCGATTCGTTATACGCCCCTGAGGGGAATCCCGAACATCAATCCAACGGGTTGTTGCTCAATATCGATAATTGGATATACAATGCAAAACATGGCTATAGATACCAGCTCAAAAATGGGGAATGGCAAAAGGAACCTACGACGGTGCGCGGGCAGTGGGGCATAACGCATGACAATTTCGGAAGGCTTTATTTTAACCATAACGCAAGACAACTTTTGGGAGATTATGTTTTGCCCAATCGGTTGATACGCAACGAGTATATGGAGCCTAAGCAAGGTTTAAACCGACTTTTGACCGACGATCAAAGAGTATATCCATTACACCCCGCCAGTGTAAATCGTGGCTATGCCCCCGGGGTTTTGGATAATGACAGCCTTTTGAAAGAGGTCACTTCGGCTTCCGGGCCTTTGGTATATCGCGGTGGAACTTTCCCCGAGGGCTATGACCAAAACGTATTTGTATGTGTGCCCGAGGCCAATCTGATCAAGAGAAATATCTTGACTTTTCATGGTGATAGCATAAGTGCGAAACAAGCTTGGCAAGAAAAAGAATTTTTGGCTTCTACCGATGAAGGTTTTAGGCCGGTAAGCTTGTATAATGGTCCTGATGGGAGTCTCTACGTGGTAGATATGCATATAGGCGTGATTCAACATTATGCATTTTTGAGTCCCTACCTAAAAAAAGAGGCACAAAAAAAGCAATTGGATACCATAACAGGATACGGACGAATTCTGAAGATAAAAAATAAGGACACGCAAACCTTGAAAATACCTGATTTTGAAAATCTGTCCGGAACGGAATTGGTGGAGTTGCTTAAAGATAAAAATGGATGGATCCGGGACCGCGCCCAACACTACCTGATTTTCAAAGATAAAAAGGAAGCGAAGCCCGAACTTAAAAAATTGGTTTTGGATACCCATAATCCGCTGGCACAAATACATGGGTTGTATGCACTAAAAGGATTGGATGCGCTCTCGTTCGATTTGTTGAAGTCAGCTGCGGAAGAAGGCGATTCCGATGTTAGTTCCCACGCTATTGTCCTATTAGAGGATTTTGTATCCAAAGAAAATGTCAAAGAGACCCAAAAACTTTTTCAGAATCTACTGGCCAAGAACGATAAATCTATCGATTTGTATTTAGCAACCACGGTCGGCATCTGGGCAAAAGCTTCCAAAGAAGATTTCTTTCCTTTATTGGATACACTCCTCGGCTCCTATAAAGATAATCCGATAGTTATGGAAGCCCTTTTAAGCGGTATGGGCGATTCGAAAGAAGGCTTGTTGGCCAGCTTGAAAGGCAATCCAAATTTCAAGGATAGTGACTTAGAAACTAGAATGACAAATAGCATAGATCGAAAAAAACAGGAAAAGCCTAATCCAATTTTCACCAATGCCGCAGTCACTATGGATACGCGTACGAAAGGTGCAAAACTCTTCCGTCAAATCTGTTCGGCTTGCCACGGAATAAATGGGGAAGGTGCCGACGGCGTAGCTCCGCCATTAATGAACTCGGAGTACGTAGCGAAATCACCTGAAAGATTGGGATTGATCATCCTGCACGGCTTGTCGGGCCCGGTTCATGTTAATGGCAAGCGATACAAGTTCAATCAGGCGATGCCCGGCCTAAATGGTAACCCTAACCTATCGGACAAAGATATCTCTGACCTTATCACCTATGTGACCAACGCATTTTCCATAACGCCTCATTGGCTAAAACCTAAAAAAATAAAAGAGCTCCGCGAGAAGAAATCAGAACATGGTGGAGAATATACCGAAGAGGAATTGCAGCAGTATTCGGAATGAGAGAAATCAGAACCGAGACAAAAGTACTTCCCTCTTCCTCTATCTCAGGTTTAAGCCTAACTGGCAAAGAGAGCAAAACCCATAAGGTCGTGTTATCTTTCTTTCCCGCTGCTTCTATCAAAGCTTAGTTTCGGGCCACCACCTTACCTCTTGACTTTCATCGGACTATCATCACATTTCAAATCACCGACAACATACTGCATCCCATCTAAAAAGAATTGCAACAGTTCGGGGTTGTCCATGCTCTGGGCGTTGTGGGAGGGAGAGCTATAGAAAACCCTTCCCTTACCATGCTTTTTGATCCAGGCAACATAGTTTACCTTATCCTTCACAGGATTTTTCAATCCTTCCAGTTGATCCACTTCTATGTACAGCAAGGGCCTAAAGTTTAGATCGGCATAGGCGTTCTTGAAAAAGTAAGGTTCATCGATATGGGTAAAACCATCCCCTTTAAAGGCCTGTACCAAAGCATGCTTTGGATCTACTTCCTTTACATGCATTTTCTGTTGTTTCGGATGATAGTCAAAGCTGCCCCCGGTGAGTTTGCTGAATGCCTCGGAATTATTCTGTACCGTAATAGCACCGTGCATGATCATCAACCCTCCGCCCTCTGCAACATAATCCATAAGATTCTGTTCATATTCGGCCGCTCTTTTAGTGATTTCACTATCTGTTAAGGTTGTGTTTTGTCGTAAAAGATCGGCAAAAAGGTCGCGATCAGTACCACTAGGGTTGGAATTGTTGAGAATAACAGCCGCGTATTTTTTAAGATTTTCCTTTTCAAAGTTCTCGATATCATAGCCATTACGGATTTCAAAAACATCACTTTTTTTGGCCAAGATCTTTAGTATTTCAATATTATGTGGAATCGCCCAGTGATAAAAACCCGTTGCTTTTGAGAAAACGAGTATTTTCTTCTTTTCCACGTTTTTGACTGTCGGTTCCGAAGGAGCAAGATTTTCTATTTTGGCCAGCCATTCTTCGGTAATTTCAATAGGCTCTAGTTGTTGAGCGGTAGCCATTCCACAGAGTAGAAGCATGAGAATAATAAATGATGTTCTTGACATGGTATTTATTTTTTGTATTGATATATTATTTGGTAAAGTAGTTCTTATAAATAAAGCGCAACAAAATTTTCGTTAAATTTATCGAATAACCAACAATACTATGGCATTGAGGTTCGTTTTTTTGGGCTTGACCTGTTTATTGATGTTGTTCATTTCTTGTTCGGAGGAAAAAGGAGCGTTCTATTTTACAATAAAAGACGATGTCACCACTGTAGTCGGTCAACCCATATCCATCGATTTAAAACAGCTTAAGGATGCAGGCATAAATCTCGAAAGGCCTCTCCAAATCAATCAAGAAATCGATGGGAAAGAAGTGCGGCTCGATTATCAGATAGATTCTGCCAACGGCATTTTTTGGTTCGTTCATGCTGCCGGGGAAAATACAGACAGTGATATATCGTATCGCATTGAGAATCTTACGAAACCAAGAAAATTAGTTTTTCCTGTCTACGGACGTAAAAAAAAGGGGGATTTACAACTGATTTTGGGCAAGAACCCTGCCTTGACCTATCGTTACGAAATGACCTATCCGCCGGAAGGAGTGGATTCAGTATATAAAAAATCTGGATACATTCATCCGATACGTACGCCAAAGGGAGATACGCTTTCCCGAATTCAACCCTCTGACCATTATCACCATTACGGTATGTGGGGACCTTGGACACACACCCAAATCGACAGCCAACAGGTCGATTTTTGGAACTTGGGAGACCGTAAAGGTACGGTGCTTTTTAAGGAATTTAAGGATACCGAATCCGGAGAAATTTTCGCTTCCTTCAACGCCGTACAAGAGCATATCGACCTATTGACCCAAAAAGAGCCACAAGTTGCCCTAAACGAAAATTTGGAAGTGACCCTATGGGACCTGAAACGTGAAGATCGCTACATGTTCGATTATAACAGCACTTTTAGTTCCCCTTTGGCAGAAGGAATCCTTTTTGAGGCCTATCGCTATGGTGGCGGCATCGGCATGCGCTTTACCGAACGCTGGAAGGCGGACAATTGTTCCGTATTGACTTCCGAAGGTAACGATAGATTGACCGCCGATGGTACCAGTGCGAGATGGTGTATCGTCAGCGGCGAATCAGCGGATGGACAGGGCAAAAACGGCATCCTCTTTATGAGCCATCCCGATAACCGCGCACATCCTGAACCGATGCGGGTCTGGCCCATCGATGCGAACGGCGGGCGAGGCGATATGTTTTTCGAGTTCTGTCCTATCCGACATGAAGAATGGCAAATCGAACCGGATACATCCTATGAACTAAAATATAGAATGGTAGTTTTTGACGGGGAATTGTCACCAGAGGAAGCGGAGGCGTACTGGCAGGGTTTTGCCCATCCGCAGAAAATTCAAGTCCTGCGAGATTGAAGCTCTTTTTTAAACAGCCTTTTTAGCAGGACAAATTAAAAGTGCAATCGCTGCAGTACCGGTGTTGCAGGTTCAAAGTTTTTACCTTGGATCTTGAACGTTTTGGCACATTTAAACCTTAAACGAACGCCACGCCAAACTCGAAATAATCCAAAATTAAAATTAAATCCAAAGCTATGCAACGAAGAAAATTTATCAATAGAACTACTTTAGGAACCGCCGCATTGGTAGGTTTTCCCAGTATTGTGCCCGCCCATGTGATGGGCAAGACCGCCCCGAGCAATAAAATCAATATCGGCCAAATTGGCTGTGGACGTATTGCCCGGAGCCATGATCTGGCGGACACCTTAAAATTCGATCAAGCTAGGATTGTGGCCGTTAGCGACCTAGATTCAAAAAGGGCGGCCGGTGCCAAGACTTTGGTCGATTCTTTTTATAAAAAGAAGACCGGTAAGGATAAGTACATGGACACAAAAATCTATGATGATTATAAAGAAATGCTTTTAAAAAAGGATATCGATGCCGTAATGATCAGCACCCCTGATCATTGGCATTCCCAGCCTGCCATGGAAGCTGCCTTGGCGGGAAAGGATATTTATCTGCAAAAGCCGACATCGTTGACCGTAAAGGAAGGCCAGCAACTTCGTAAAGCAGTTCAGGATACCGGGGTTATTTTGCAAGTCGGGACCCAGCAAAGGGCGATGCCCCAGTTCCGCCGTGCCGCCGAATTGGTTCGTAACGGCCGTATCGGAAAAGTTCATACCGTTAAAATCGGACTTCCTGGTGATCCTGCCGGTCCAGAGGCACCGGAGATGCCAGTGCCTGCCAACCTGAATTTTGATATGTGGTTGGGTTCAACACCCGAGGTGCCCTATACCGAAATAGGCGTTCACCCCCAAGACGGATATAGCCGACCGGGATGGCTTCGCATACGCAACTATGGTGCAGGCATGATCACCGGATGGGGCCAGCACCACTACGATTCCGCAGCTTGGGGTATGGATACCGAATTGACCGGACCCATTTCGGTCGAAGCCCTGGCTGAATTTCCCAAATCGGGACTCTGGAACGTTCACGGTGATTTCTTTGTTAAGCACCAATATGCAAACGGAATGACGGTTTACACGAGTGGAGGCTATCCCAATGGTATACACTATATCGGTGAAGATGGCTGGATTTTTGTATCCCGTGGCGATTATCAGGCCTCGGCGACCGATCCGGTAGACAAAGAAAATAGTAATAAAGCATTGAACGCTTCCGATCCCAAGATTTTGGAATCCGAAATAGCGGAGAACGAGACGCATTTGTACAAAATTGATGATCAGCACGGCAATTGGTTGGAGTGTATCAAGACACGAAAACCACCGATATCACCCATCGAAAAAGGACATAAAGCCTGTGTGACCTGCCTGATCAGCGATATCGCTATGCAGTATCCCCGTAAATTCGAATGGGATCCGGATAAGGAATTGTTTATTAACGATGATGAGGCCAACGCCCTCTTACATCGAGAACAACGTAAGCCTTATGGTACCGATTACGTAAAAGTTTAATTTGAAAGGCTCACCGAATGTGCCTTCAAAGTTACCTTGTCGTAAGGCTGGCCCAGTCAAGAAGGTCACCCCGATTGCCCGCCTGCCGGCCCCTAATAGGAATGAAGAAGTCGGACAGATAGTCGAACGACCAATCACCAAGCACCAAACACAAAAGCACCAAACACAAAAGCACCAAATTCCAAGCACCAAATTCCAAGCACCAAATTCCAAATTCCAAATTACAAATGAATCATACTAGTCTATTGCTACTTATTCTTCTCTGCCTATCCTGTGGGGATCAAAAGCAAACCGAAAAAATGGCTGACGAAGAAACGTCGTCCAAAGTCAAGTTGATGACTCTGGACCCTGGCCATTTTCATGCGGCCTTGGTGCATAAGACAATGTATCCACAGGTCGACTCCACTATGTATGTATTTGCGCCCGAAGGTCCGGAGGTGATCGATTTTTTGAACAAAATCGAGCAATACAATACACGGCCTGATTCCCCGACCGCTTGGAACGTCGAATCCTATTTTGGTGATGATTTCGCTGAGAAGATGATAGCCGACAAACCCGGTAACGTAATGATTGTTGCCGGAAAGAACTCCAAAAAAATTGACTACGTGTTGGCAGCGGTCAATGCAGGATTGAACGTGTATGCCGACAAACCTCTAGTAATCAATCCCGAAGGTTTTGAAAAATTGAAGGAGGCTTTTCGCAAGGCCGATGAGAACGGGGTCTTGATTTACGACATCATGACCGAGCGTTTCGAATCTACAACAGGATTGCAAAAACTGTTTTCTACCTTGCCCGATGTTTTTGGGGAATTGGTCGAAGGCAGTATAGATGAGCCAGCGATCGTCAAAGAGAGCGTGCATCATTTTTTTAAATATGTATCCAGAAATCCGTTGGTACGTCCACCTTGGTTCTTTGATATAACCGAAGAAGGCGAGGGCATTGTAGATGTAACCACCCATTTGGTCGATTTAGTACAATGGGCAGCTTTTCCGGGACAGATTATAGATAGCACCGATATCGAGATGGTGAGCGCAAAGCGTTGGCCGACCGTTTTGACAGAGGAGGAATTCCAAAAAGTAACGGGACTGAATTCTTATCCCGATTATTTACAATCAGCTATTACGAACGATAAGTTGAACGTATATTCCAATGGGGAAATGATTTACAAAATCAAGGATAAATTCGCCAAGGTTTCCGTAATCTGGAATTACGAAGCCCCTGAAGGTACTGGCGACACACATTACAGCATTATGCGAGGTACGAAAAGCAATCTGGTAATCAGGCAGGGTGCGGAAGAAAAATATAAACCAGTGCTATACATTGAATCCAATGGAAATGAAAGTTTGGAACCAGCGCTACAAGCTGCCCTTGAAAATGAGGTAGCCAAAACGTTTCCGGGAACAACTACGGAAAAGTTGTCCGCCACCCAGTTTAAAATCAACATCCCCGAAGCATTCAAAGTAGGCCACGAGGCTCATTTCGGACAGGTAACGGAAAACTTTCTGAAGTATTTGGAAACCGGAAAACTTCCCCAATGGGAGGTGCCGAATATGGTTGCCAAATATTATACCACCATTGAGGGATATAAGATGGCGAAGGAAAAATAGTTTATAAAGGAAGATTTTTAATGCTGCTGCTCCTCACCTACAACAAATACGCCATTCCAATTCCCAAAATAATCACTACAATCTTTCGTAGATTGAACTGATGGCCTTCCGAAGTTTCAAAAAGTATAACGGTCGAAATATGGAGAAAAACTCCTATGACCAAAGCAGTTATGGGAACGTAGTACGTCTCAGCAAAATCTGAATGTACGGCAATATAACTTCCAAGAGGCGTCATTAATGAGAAGACGATAATAAAGAGCAAGGCTTTTCCAAATTTGATTTTAGAATTCAGTAAAAAAATACTAAGAATAAGCGCTATGGGTATTTTGTGAATGAGAACGCCGTAAAGAATAGTATTGTGCTTTTCGATGGGGAAACCTTCCAAGAGGGAGTGGACACATAAGCTGACGAACAAAAGTATCGGTAAGTCGGTATTTCCTTCATCTAAATGTACATGGCCATGTTCTGCGCCTTTCGAGAAGAATTCCAAAAATACCTGAAGCAATATGCCCAACATCACAAAAACGCCAACGGTCTTGGCATCTGCTTTTTTGTAGACCTCGGGCAAGAGTTCGAAAACGGTAAGCGCCAGTAAAAAGGCACCACTAAAAGCCAAAAGTAGCTTAAAATGGTTTTTATTCTTCGGTTTGGTTATAAACACGAAGGCAAAACTTAATAGAACGGCAAGAATAAGAAGAAGGTAGTTCATTATTGATGTACTAGCTGGTATTTAAAGTTTCTGGTCGGGGGGATTTATCCCGGCTGATGGGTTAAAATTAACGTATTTTTGCGATTAAGAGAATGATAATGATGAACAAGAATTTTAAGATGGTCGCCAAGACCATGTTCGGTTTCGAGGAAATCTTGGCCAAGGAAATACGAAATCTGGGCTGTGCGAACGTTAAAGAAGGCATTCGCAGCGTCACATTCGAAGGCGATACCGGTTTTATGTACAAGGCCAACCTCTGTCTTCGAACCGCGATTAAGATTATTAAGCCTATCCATACTTTTTCGGTACGTAACGACGATGAACTCTACAAAAAAATCTACGCGATGGAGTGGTCGGAATTTCTATCCGTTGACACCACTTTTGCCATAGATACCACGGTAAATTCCGATAATTTCACCCATTCGCTGTATGTTTCCCAAAAAGTAAAGGATGCCATCGTCGACAAGTTTAGGGAGATGGATGGAAGTCGTCCGGATGTGGACGTGAAAACGCCTGATTTACGAATTAACGTACATATAAATGACGAATTTTGCACCGTAAGTCTGGACAGCTCTGGAAGTTCTTTACACCACAGGGGCTATCGAACGGCCACCAATATTGCCCCGATAAACGAAGTATTGGCAGCGGGATTGCTGTTGCTCAGTGGATGGGATGGCCAATGCGATTTTCTGGATCCCATGTGTGGCAGTGGCACCATTTTAACCGAGGCAGCAATGATTGCCTGTAATATTCCCGCGAACATCAACCGCAAGGAATTCGCCTTCGAGAAATGGCACGATTTCGATCAAGATCTCTATGATAAGATCGTCGATGTCAGCCTGAACAAGGCTCGGGAATTCCATTATAAAATTGTGGGATACGATAAAGCACCATCAGCAGTGCGTAAAGCGCAGGATAATATCGAAAATGCCAATCTATCGGAGTACATCACCATAGCACGCAAGGATTTCTTCAAGACTGAAAAATTTACCGAAAAGAAACTGCACATGGTCTTTAACCCACCGTACGGGGAGCGGCTCAGCTTAGACATGGAGGAGTTTTATGGCGCGATAGGTGACACGTTAAAGCAAAACTATCCGGGAACGGAAGCTTGGTTTATTACTTCAAACCTTGAGGCGCTTAAGTATGTGGGACTTCGAACATCCCGAAAAATTAAGGTGTTCAACAGCCATTTGGAATCTCGTTTGGTAAAGTATGTGATGTACGAGGGTAGCAAGAAAGCGAAGCACCAGGATTAGGTTTGTAACAAAACTTAGGGTTCATCACCATCATCTATGGGAATATCTTCGGTGGGGGAATCCTCGCTGGGGGAATCCTCGCTAGGGGAGTTTTCGCTAGGGAAGCCCTCGGAAGGAATGCCCTCAGTGGGCTCATCTTCTGAGGGAGGGGCGACCTTTTCATTCATTTTAGCTTTAGCAACATTTGCTTTTTTGTACAAGGGAATAAGATAGGTAATCGAATAATTATAGCCTACCCCAAATTTACTACCCTCGGTGACCTTATTAAAGCCTGGAATGAATTGGTTTTGAAAGTTTTCTGGGTTTTTATTGCTGACCAAAATACCTAAGCGTACGCTCCCCCCAAAATAAAGGTTTTTAACCATTTCCGCCTTGATGCCCACTACGAATTCGAGCCATGCGGCGTGTAGTCCTTTAAATTCCAATTCTTCCTGTGAACCGAAAGCAAAATCATTTGGATTCCAATACCGGTCGGTATCGAATATTTTATAATCGTTTACGGTCTGGCTGAAAGTGCTATAGGCGAAGCGGCCACCTATAAAGATCATATTCTGTTCGCCATACCAGTTGCCGTAAGTGTTAAAATCGATTCCGGTCTTTAAATAACTGCCCGAGGCCGTAAAGTTATAGAGTTCGCCCTCGACACTTTCCACTTCGTTGCCCAAACCGACCCCAATGGTCTTTTTTTCGTTGCCCAATTCGGCAGCAACATAAAGTTTATGGGTGAGTCGGTAATCGCCTACGATTTCAAGACCAGTATAATTATCCTCTAAAAATGATACAAGAATACGGCTCATATCGATACCAGCGCGAAGTCCGTAAGGTTGCTTGTATTCCACGGTGTCCTTTCGATTTAGGTCGATCGGCCGGTCCTGTGCGTACCCTGATGTACCCCCTAAAATAAAGAACAGACTAATGAAGTATCTTGACATGGGTTGTAGCTGAGTTTTCGATAAGGGCAGTGTCTATGATAATGGCTTTAATCCATAGAGAATCCGAATTTTTAATGGTAAGTGCCGCCTGCAGGTTCTCGTAATTGACAACATAGCCGCAGGCTCTCGATTTAAACACTTCCTTTGCGCCGTAGTTAAAGCTAATGGTGTCCGTATTCTTGTCAGTTATACTAAGCGCGCGTTTTAGCGTAAAAGTCGTGCTCGTAGCGTTCGGACGCAAGGGAAGAATAATAGAATCTAATGCAATATTGGGAATGGTATCTCGAACCCCCATCTCATCAAGACCAATAACCACTAGATTCTGTACATCTTTCAGCTGGGTGGTGTCATTCGCATCATAAAACTGGATGACCAACCGCGGAGTATCGGCATCGATACAGATATCATCTTTTTCGCAGGCCGAAAAAGCGAGAATGCCAAGCAGAATGACAAGGGGGAATTTAAATTTGCTCATTAAAGGGATGCATTATCGCGTTTTATTTTGCCTACGCTCCAAAAGTACAACATTTTCAACATGATGGGTCTGTGGAAACATATCTACCGGCTGTACTTTGGTTACGGTATAAAGAGCTGCCATCAGTTCAAGATCGCGGGCTTGGGTAGCGCTATTACAGCTTACGTAGACGACTTTTTTGGGGGATATGTTCAAAATCTGCTGTACTACGCTCTTGTGCATGCCGTCTCTTGGAGGATCCGTAATCAGTACATCGGGAGTTCCATTGGCTTGGATGAAGTCCGTATTGAAAACGTTTTTCATATCCCCTACGAAAAATTCTAGATTGGTTATTCCGTTGTTTTTGGCGTTCGTTTTGGCGTCGGCTATCGCTTCGGGCACCGATTCGATGCCGATAACTTTTTTAGCTTTTTTAGCAATGAATTGTGCAATCGTGCCGGTACCGGTATATAGGTCATAAACGAGTTCATCACCTTTTAGACCTGCATAATCCCGTGTCACTTTATAAAGTTCGTAAGCCTGGTCGGAATTCGTTTGATAGAAGGATTTGGCATTTATTTTAAACCGGAGACCCTCCATCTCCTCGAAAATATGGTCCCGACCAGAATGACAAATGATTTCCTGGTCGTAAATGGTATCATTTGCCTTTTGATTGATGACGTATAATAGCGAGGTGATTTCGGGGAATGTTTCCTGAAGATGGTTCAATAGTAAGTTCCGTTTCTTTTTATCCTCCTCGAAAAATTGTACCATCACCATAATTTCCCCGGTGGATGCCGTACGGATCATCAAGGTACGCAGCAATCCATGTTGATGCCTTGGGTTGAAAAAAGATAACTCGTTATCAATGGCAAAATTCCTGGTTTCTAGACGGATGGCGTTGGATGGATCTTCTTGTAGGTGGCATTTTTTAATGTCCAAAATTTTATCCCACATCCCGGGAATATGAAATCCGAGCGCGTCCTTATCCGTAATCTCTTTGTCGGATTGTATCTCACTTAAAGTCAACCAACGGCTATCCGAAAAGGAAAACTCCATTTTGTTCCGATAGAAATACTGTTTTTTGGAACCTATGATGGGCGAAACTTCGGGGAGTTCTAGGTGTCCGATGCGCCTTAGATTGTTTTCCACTTCCTTCTGCTTATAGAACAATTGGTGCTCATAACCCATATCTTGCCACTTACAGCCGCCGCAAACCCCAAAATGCTGGCATTCAGGGGCGACACGTTTGTCGGATAACGAATGAAAATGCGTGGCGACCCCCTCGAAATAAGCCTTTCTTTTTTTGGTCGTCATTACGTCGACCACATCGCCCGGTACGGTATTGGTCAAAAAAATGACCCGGCCATCCGGAGCCTTACCCACCGTTTTTCCTTTGGCACCCGCATCGATGACCTCCACATTCTCAAATACCTGTCGTCGCTGTTTTTTTCGCATGGGGCAAAAATAGGATGTTTCATTCGTTTTTCCGTACTTTTACAGCTCTACAGGGATGATTTCTCTCCTACGCTGAATTTTCGAAGCTCGAAAGGAAAAAGGTATAGAAGGAATTACTGAAGTCACATTGGGACTGTTTTGAAACTAGGTCTAAAGATTTTAAAATAGGCTCGTAAAGTAATTTTATCATGTCAGTTTTAGAACAAATCAATTCTGAAGATGCGATAGCATTGGAGGCTAAACACGGAGCACACAATTACCATCCATTACCCGTGGTATTGAATAGGGGAGAGGGCGTTTATGTCTGGGATGTGGAAGGCAAAAAGTATTATGATTTTCTTTCCGCTTACTCGGCGGTAAACCAGGGACATTGCCACCCGAAGATCGTGGACGCAATGACTCGACAGGCGCAGACCTTGACCTTGACCTCAAGGGCGTTTTATAACGATATGCTCGGCCAATTCGAGAAATTCGCGACCGAAACCTTTCATTTCGACAAATTGTTGCCCATGAATACTGG
>RCMY010003600.1_pt1 | contig 13678 bp, 11 predicted proteins | sample 2041341 | NCBI WGS metagenome assembly RCMY01 (sample SAMN09708234, study PRJNA481090) | Marine sediment metagenome, whole genome shotgun sequencing project. | reverse complement strand
GGATAACGAAAAAGTTTTAGTTGTAAAACAAAATCAAGCTTTTTCTGAGAATATTCCTTTGCCAAATCTAGGGGCAATTCTTAAATATCTATTCAATTTTTATTTCAATTTAGGAAGAGGATTTTTCAAGGAACTTGAATCACGTTTCGGAAGACACTCTAATAGTTGGACAGTTTTTATTGGGAAAGGAAATTTTTTGGAATCGGATTTATCAAATTTGGTATCCGTAAAGAAGCCGAAAAGTGAATTTTGGGCAGATCCTTTTTTATTTGAACATAAAAATGATACATACGTATTTTTTGAAAGGTTACCATATAGTACAGGAAGAGGTGTAATTTCTTGTGGGAAAGTGCAAGGTAATGATTTGATTGAGGTTCAAGATGTTTTGGATTTGGGATATCATCTGTCATACCCCTTTGTTTTTCAAGAAGAAGGTGAAATTTTTATGATGCCCGAAACTAATGCAAACAATCGACTAGAAATACATAAATGCATTCAATTTCCCGATAAATGGGAACTGTACCGAACTGCTTTTGAAGGAGAGAAGGTGGCAGATTCCTTTTTTTATACGGATAATTTGGAACAAAAATGGTTGTTTTTAAATAAATCTAGTGGTCCTGATACCTCTATGGATAATGAACTTTATATTTATAGAGTAGATTCTATAAACTTAAACAAAATAGAACAACATAAACAAAATCCCATACATATTGATAGTAGAGTAGCACGAAATGGTGGTTCAATTTTTAGTTACAAAGATAGAATTTATAGGCCATCTCAAAGGAATGTGGATGGAGTTTATGGTAAAGCTCTAAACATTAATCGAATTGAAAAACTGACAATTGATGAGTATGTTGAGAAAACTATAAAAGAAGTTCAACCAAATTTTCAAAAAGGATTGAAGAGCATTCATCATTTACATCAACTAGAAGACATATTTGTTTTTGATGCTGCTTTTTGAAGAAACTAGCTGAACTTTGAAAATTATTTTGATCAATTAAAGTACTTCTAAATATTTTATATAAATGAAAGTTGGAATTTTTATTAAAGATTTTGAAAGATTAGAAAACTGGGAATTGAGGATCATTCAAAATGTTATGAATAGTCCAAATTTAGAATTAACCTTATTAATTAAAGATGGAAGGATTAATAATAGTAAGAAAGACTCAAATAGAAATCATAATATCCAATTATCGACAATTTCAAAGCTCTTTGGTGAAATCTTATTTAAACTCCAATTAAATATAGAGAAAAAAATTATTTATAAGGTTAATCAATATACTGAAAGTTCAGAGATAATTCGTTATTTAGAAAATATTCCAACTATTAATTTAAAATCTATTTACAAAGGAGGTTCCGATGTTTTTTCTGATGAAGATGTTGATACCATAAAAAGTTTTAATTTAGATATTTTGCTTAAACATGAATTTAATACGATTAATGGAGAAGTATTAAACGCAGCAAAACATGGTGTCTGGTTATTAAATTTCTCTGAATTCTCAAAGAACAATTGTGATCAAGCTGGATTTCAGGAAATTATTATGAAACAATCTTTTGTTGTTGTTTCATTATTAAAATTAACTCAAGATATTGAAAGACCTTTAATTATAGATAAGGCCTATTATAATCTAGATCATCATTGGTCATTTTTTAAAACAAATAACCTAATTAAGGAATCTTCGGTATCATTTTTATTTAAAAATCTTAAAGAATTAATGAGAGGGGGAAATTTGGATTTAGGAACTGTAGATTCAACATTTAATACTAATAATTTCGTTCCAAATATTAGAAACATAGTTAATTACCTTTTTATTTATTACAGTAATTTATTGAAAATTTTTTCCAAAAAAGTATTTTCCCTATTTGGGAAAAGGTATGAATGCTGGACCCTTTTTATTGGTAGCGGACATTTTTTAGAGTCCAATTTAAATAAGGTAAATCCTATTAAATTACCAAAAGGAGTTTTTTGGGCCGACCCTTTTTTATTCAAATATCAAGATAGGACATATGTTTTTTTTGAAAATTTTTCTTATAAAGAAAAAAAAGGAAAAATTTCGTGTGGAGTAATTAAAAATAATGAAGTAGTTGATGTTATTGATATTTTAGATTTAAGTTACCATTTGTCCTATCCGTTTATTTTTGAAGAGGATGGAGAGATATATTTAATGCCCGAAACAAGTGCAAATAATAGGTTGGAAATATATAAATGTATTAATTTCCCTAATCAATGGGAATTATTTTCTACAGCATTCGAAGGGGAAGCTGTTGTTGATGCTTTTTTCTTTAATGATAATTTAAAACAAAAGTGGTTATTTATAAATAAAATAACAGCTCCAAATACATCATTTGATAATGAGCTTTATATATATAAAGTTGATTCCCTAAAATTAAATACGATTGAGCCTCATAAACAAAATCCTGTTATTATTGATTCAAAAATTGCTAGGAATGGAGGTGGTATTTTTAAATATAAAAATGAATTATATAGACCATCTCAAAGGAACACAGATGGTATATATGGAAAAGCCTTGAATATAAATCAAATTGAAAAACTCACTATGGATGAGTACAGTGAGAAAACCGTAATGACAATTGAACCAAATTTCAGAAAAGGGTTAATGTCTATGCATCATTTACATCAAATTGAAGATTTTTTTGTTTTTGATGCGGGATATAAAAAAATATGATCAAATTCTTAAATTTTTATAAGCATATTATTTTTTTTAATTAAGAAATTTGATGCTAAACAGTTTTATATTTTAATAAATAATTTTGAAAAAATCATTTGAACTTTTTGGGGAGAAACTTGGCATAAAGAGTTTTCGCACTAAAAATATTACAAAGCATGTTATTATTTCTTTTCTTTTCAAAGGAGGGAATATATTATCGTCATTTTTATTGGTTCCAATTACCATTAACTATTTAAATACTGAGAATTACGGAATTTGGTTGACGTTAAGCTCCTTTATTGCTTGGTTTTCTTTTTTTGATATTGGGTTAGGCCATGGGTTGCGAAATAAATTTGCAGAGGCAAAAGCCAAAAATGAACTAACCTTGGCTAAAGCATACGTTAGCTCTGCTTACTATACTATTGGCGCTGTTTGTATTTTATTAATTATAATATTTTTTTTGATAAATTTTTTTATTGATTGGACCGTTTTTTTTAACACCAGTGTTTCGCTTAAAAAAGAGCTCGGAATTTTAATGCCAATTGTATTTACTTTTTTTTGCTTACAATTGGTAGTTAAATTAATTACCACAATATATACGGCTGATCAAAATTCCTCTATGGAAGGTAAAATAAGTTTTTTTACTTCAATTAGTTCCTTAATTTTTATTTGGATAATTACTCAAACAACAAAGAGTTCGTTGTTATTGTTTGGAGCTATTTATTCGGCTTTACCACTTTTGATATTAATTGCACTAAATTTTATAGCTTTTTCTGGGACCTATAAAAAATATAAGCCTTCATTTTATCTTTGGGACAGAAAATATTTAAAAGACATTTTTGGACTTGGTTTTAAATTTTTTGTTATTCAAATGTCTGGAATAATCCTTTTTTCAACAGATAATTTAATAATAACTAACATTTATAGTCCAGAAAAAGTGGTGCCATATAGTTTGGCCTATAAATATTTTAGCGTATCAAATATGATTATTTCTATAATCTTAACCCCATATTGGTCATCAATCACAGAGGCTTACGCAATGGGTGATTTTGAGTGGATAAAAAAATCCATGAATAACTTGGTTAAAATTTCGTTAGGTGCAATAATAATAATTGTGGTAATGCTGATCTTATCGCCTTTTGTTTATAAAATATGGATTGGAAACGAAGTTCAAATTTCATTTACTCTATCTTCATTCATGTCACTTTTTTTTGCATTAACAGTGTTCTATGCACCTTATACTTACTTTATTAATGGAACAGGAAAAGTAACAATTCAATTGTTTTCATTATTATTTATGGCAATTATAAATATTCCTTTATCAATTTTTCTTGCAAAGGGATTAGATTTGGGTATATCTGGAGTTATTCTTGCAACGATAATATGTTTAATACCTCATGTCATATTATCGCCTATACAATATTTAAAAATTATTAATAATCGCGCAAATGGAGTTTGGAATAAATAATTTAGTCAAATCAATTAGTCCTTTAGTCATTGCACGTCAGATTAGACGATATATGGACTTAAGTATGAATAAAGGAAAGAATTTGAAGCTGCCACTTAGTTATAATATTCAGAACACGAAATTTGGAAAAAATAATTATATAGGGGAAAATGTAACAATAAATAATTCTTCAATGGATGATTATTCTTATATAAACATGAATTCAATAATAAGAAATACTGTTATTGGAAAGTTTTGTTCAATTGGCTCAAATGTTCAAATTGTTCTAGGTAAGCACCCCATTGATTTCGTTTCAATTCATCCTGCGTTTTATTCTAATAATAAATTTTTCACCACTTTCTCTGATAAAAACTATTTAAATGAATATGATAAGGTTGAAATTGGAAATGACGTTTGGATAGCGGAAGGTGTAGTGATTCCGGGTGGTATTACTATTGGCAATGGGGCAATTGTAATGGCAAGGGCAGTTGTCACAAAAAATGTTGAACCTTTTTCTATCGTCGGTGGCATACCCGCAAGGCACATTAAATACCGCTTTGAAAAAGATATTGCTGACAAATTAAATGCAATAGAGTGGTGGAATTGGGAAGAATCGTTTTTGAAAGAAAATTTTAGACTTTTCCATGACCCAATAAAATTATTGGATTATTTATCAAAATTAAAGTAGAATTATACCCTGTTAAATTTAAAAACATTCAATTTGTTAGAAATTATGAGAAGTGTAATTCCGAAATTTTTTAAAATGGATTTTCTAATAGAAATTAATTCTAATTTTTAAAATAATAGATATTATCGTATGGGTAAAAAACTAAATGCTATTCATGTAGGTATGTCTGGTTTTCCTTTTGGAAATGCTTCCATAAATAAATGCCTAACAGTTTATAAGTTGTTAGATATCCAAAATGTCCATGTATTATGTATAAATAATAAAGCACTGCACTCTGAGAATATTCCAGTAAAAATTAGAAAGATTGGAATTTATGAAGATGTGAGTTATCAATATACAACACCATCTCCATACAGACCCGAATCCTTTTTGAAAAGAAGGTATTATAATTTAATAGGGAGAGTGAATGAATTTATTTTATTGAACAAAATTGCAATAAAAAATAAAATAGATATAATGTTTTACTATCCAAATGGGAGTTTTATTGAGATATTATATTATAGAGTTCTTTCAAAGCTTTATGGTTTTCCATTAGTTTCTCATTATGTTGAATATCGCTCAGTTTTTAAGGGTAATCAAAATTTTTGGATTAGAAAAAATATTATTTATTTTGATAAATATTTCATAAAATTTGTAGATGGTATTTTCCCTATCAGTGAATTTTTGATAAAACATATTAATGAAAGAGGTTTCAAAGGAAAATATCTTAAAATACCACCGCTAGTTGACTATAATAAATTTTCAGACTTTCAAAAAAACATTCAATTAAAAAAGTATTTTTTATATGCCGGAGATCTAGTATACTTAGAAAGCATAAACCTAATTTTGAACGCATTCAAATATATTGAAGATGATGATTTTGATTTGTATCTGGTTTTGAAAGGTTCAAAATCTGATATGATAAATATGAAAGAAAAAATTAGTAGCCACTCTAAAAAAAGACATATTAAAATATTTACTAATTTAGAATATGAACATCTCTTAGAGCTTTTTTTTGGAGCAAAAGCGTTATTAATTCCTCTTAATAATAGAATTCAAGATGTGGCAAGATTTCCTCATAAAATAGCGGAATATACGGCTACCGGAAATCCAATCATAAGTACAAATTATGGAGAAGTACAATACTATTTCAAAGATAATGTAAACGCTTTAATTGCCAAAAATGATGATGCGTTTGAATTCTCAGAGAAAATGAATTTTGTTTGCACTCATCCCGAAGAAGCCGTTAAAATAGGTTTAAAAGGCTATAAAACAGGATTAATGTATTTTGACAGTAATAATTATGGAACATCGATAAAGCATTTCATAAAAGACTTAATTAAAAATTAGGTAAAATTCATAATAAATGAAAAAAATAAAGTTAAGTCGAAAATTATTACTCGACTATCTTTTTGTATTTATTTTGGTTATTTACGCAGGTAAGGCTACGGTTTTTGTGCGTTCACTGGAATCTTGGGAAAATATTTTAGGTTTAATTTTACCAATAATTTTCACACTTTATTTGGCTTATGTTAAAAGGGTGAAATTTTCAAAAGGATTTTATTTTCTATTTATTGGTTTTTTTGCATATTTTGTATTGTCAAGTATAAAATTTAATCAAATTCACCCACGTTTTTTTGGAATCTATTTAATTAATTTTTATATAGCTTATGTCGCTATTCGTTCATTCAAAATGCGTTTTTTTATTTATTATGAAAACGTAATATATTTTCTTTGTATTATTTCATTATTATTTTGGGTGGTAAATTTTTTAGTTCCAAGTCAATTAGCTTCGTTCTTGAGGGTGGTCAGTTTTTCAGAGCCTGGAGCTCCTAATGTTGAATCCAATATTATTTTTTATACTTTAAATGTTCAAAATGAAGATTCACTAGCATTTTCTAGAAATGCTGGTTTTGCTTGGGAACCAGGTGCATTTTCAGTTTTTATCAATTTTGCAATTTTTATTAATTTAGCGATAAATCGATTTAAGTTAAAAGGAAATAAGAAAATTTTAATTTTTATTATAGCACTTCTCACTACATTTTCAACAACTGGATATGGTATTTTTATGTTACTCGTATTATTTTATGTTTACAACCACAATATTAAATATAGAGTATTTCTTTTCCCGATAGCAATTCTTTTAGGGTTTTATTTAATGAGTTTACCATTCATGAGTGAAAAATTAATTGATGTTTCTAAAGAAAGTACCGATGAGTTATTGGAGAATTCGATTTTATATGATAAACAATATAGTCCACAACGAATAACTTCTTTCATGATAGATTTTCAAGATTTTATGAATAATCCTATATTGGGTTATGGAGGTCATCAAGAAGAGAGGTGGACGAATAAATTGGGGGCGGATATATCTTCGATTTCTGGAATTGGTAAAATTCTAGCTAAATTTGGAATTATTGGAACAGTGTTCTTTTTTATAGGACTATTTTATAGTTCAAAATTTTTAAAATCAAATTTCCGTTTTAAAGGTTGGTTATTCCCTTTTCTATTAATATTATTGACTTCAGTAAGTTATTCATTAATTGAAGACCCTCTTTTTATGTGTTTTTGGTTAGTTGTTCTTTTTTATCCCAAAACAAAATTTAAGAAGAGTTATTCTGTCGTAATGGTTAAAAATTAAGACATATTTTATTATAAATTATCTAATTGGCTTATCTTAAAATTGAAACAATAAGTAAATCAGATCTATAATTTTTTAAAATAGGATTTTTTCCAGATTTAAAAAATAAATAATTATTTAAGTAAATTATGAAAAAAATTAGATTATTATTTTTTTTAGAATCACTTCGTGCTGGTGGAAAGGAACGACGAGCAGTAGAGTTATTTCATTTTTTAAAACAAAATACAAATTATGAAATACAAATAGTTCTTACCGAAAAGAATATCCACTACAAGTATATACTGAAACTTGAAATACCGATTCATTATTTAGAGAGAAAACATTTAAAAAAAGATCCAACGCTTTTTTTTAAGTTTTTCAAGATTGCAAAATCCTTTAAACCGGATGTAATTCATTCCTGGGGTGGTATGACTACTTTATATGCGATTCCAACGGCAAAGTATTTAAAAATCCCATTGATAAATGGTCAAGTTGCAGATTCAATTTCAAAAGAATACCGTTCTAACTTAATGAATTTGATTTGGAATATTAACCATTACTTTTCAGATCATATACTTTCAAATTCAAAATCAGGATTAAAGGCGTATAAAGTTAAAGCTGAAAAGGGCAGTGTTATTTATAATGGTATTCGATTAGAAAGATTTGAAAATTTAAATGATAAGAAAATTGTTAGAAAAATCTTTGGTATAGAAACGCGATATGCTATAGTAATGGTTGCCAGTTTTGGTAAATATAAAGATTATAAATTATTCTTTAACGTAGCAAAAAAAGTTTGTAAAATTCGAAATGATGTGACGTTTTTAGCGGTGGGTGAAGGAGAAATGAAGAAAAAATTTGTTAAAGAATATGAATCAAATCAAATTTTATTTACTGGAAAAATTACTAATGTTGAAGTGTTAATAAATGCTTGTGATATAGGGGTATTATTTTCACAACTATCAACAGGTGAAGGTATTTCAAATGCAATTATGGAGTATATGGCTCTCTCTAAACCCGTAATTGCTACAGACGCTGGCGGAACCAACGAACTTGTGCAAAACAATATATCAGGGTTTTTAGTAAATAATGATAAGAGTGTTATTGTTAAACACATTATTAACTTATTAGATAACCCTAATTTAAGAATTGAAATGGGTCTGAAAGGTCGAGATATTATTGAAAATGGCTTTACCATTGATGAAATGGGTGAAGGTTTTTTAAATTTTTATAAAAGTGTTGTATGAAAGATTTTTTAATTATTGAAGGTTGTAATTTTGTTGATTGTCCGGTAGGAGGTCAATTATCATTTGCAAAACAGTTACTCGAGGTTTATGGAGATAATGTTGGACTTGTTGGAATAACTGAAAGAAATGATATCCCAATTGGTAAATGGACAAAATTACAAATAGGTGAAAAAGAAATGGATTTTTTTGCATATCGAAAGGCATCTTGTTCTGGTGAAAAACCTATCATACCAGGTCGTATTTCTGGATACTTATCTATAAGAAAGTATAGAAAAGCAATTTTAAGTAAGAATAAAAAAGCACTTACCCAAGCGCCTGAATTATTGATTGCCATCAAAGATTGGGGATGGGATAGTTTATGTTATGAATTTCCGGGAGTAGAAAACCCATTATTAATGCCAAGATTTAAATGGGGGAAACCTTTTGCAAACCTTTATGAAAAACAACTATTTAGAGCATTACAAAAAGTTGATGTTATTTTGGCAAGTGCAGGTTTTGAGGCAATTCAGAATCTGGTAAAACGAAGTAAAGGATTATTAAAAATTGAGGAGGTTATTCAGTTTCCTACAAGAGTAGATACAAATTTTTTTAAGCCCATTAAAATTGATAAAGTAAATGATCTGGATATCCACCACTCAGATTTGATTTTGGTAACATGTGGAAGAATTAACGAGGTAAAGGGATGGGATTTGCTAATAGAAGCATTTATAATATTAAAAAAGACTAAAAAAAATGTACAACTTTATTTTGTTGGTGATGGAGAAGATAGAGAGAAACTTGAGGAAAAAATTAATTTGAATAATTTATCAACTTCAGTCCATATTACTGGTTATCAATCGGCCAATGATGTTGTGAAATGGCTAAATATTGCTGATTTAGTTTTAGTGGGATCTCATAAAGAAGGATGGTCTATTTCTATGTTGGAAACGTTAGCTTGCGGCAAACCAATTGTTTCAACCAATGTTAGTGGAGCAAAGGAAATGATTGCTGAAGGTGAAAATGGTTATATTATTAATTCAAGAGATGCGAACACTTTTTCGAAGGCCATTGCTAAAGGTTTAGAACTCAAAAATGTTAAGATAAAATCATTGGAAATAGCCTCAAAATATGCCTTATCAACTTTGAAAACCGATTTAGACAAATATTGGACTAGAGAATAAGAATTAATTTTTTTCAAATAGTCTTGGTACTTGGTTTTTAAGAAGCTAGAACATTTTAAATTTCAAAAATGAATAAAAGTGAAGTTATAGAGAAGGGTTATGATTTGATGTCACAATCTAGTGTCGCAATTTGCTCTATTATCCGTAATGCAGATAGATCTCTTAAGAGAAACATTCCTCTTGTTGAAGAATTAAGATCAAAATTTAAGAATAGCTCTGTTATTATTTTTGAAAATGATAGTAACGATAATACAAAATCAATTTTAAAGAATTGGAGTGAGAATTTTGATAATGTTATGATTGAATGTGAAAATTTTAATCAGAATACAATACCAAAAAATGATTTGAACGGGGTTAATAAATTCTTTTCTAAAGAAAGAATTTCTAAAATGGTTCAATATCGAAATCAATATTTGGATAAACTAAGAGATCTTAATTATAACTATGATTATGTAATTGTCATGGATATAGATATAGAAAATTTCTCATTAAATGGAATCGCCCATTCATTTGGTTTAGTAAATCAATGGGATGTAGTGACTGCAAATGGTTATTCATATTCATCCTCTTTAAAAAGAAGATATCATGATACTTATGCTTTGGTCGAAATTGGAAGAGAATTGGAAGGACAAACGGAACAAATCATCTTCACTAATCAAAAAAAGTGGTCTTTTCTTAGAGCTGGACTTCCTATGATACCTGTTTATTCTGCATTTGGAGGCTTGGCAATTTATCCCTATCATCTATTGAAAAATAAAAAGTATGAAGTTGTTGAAAATTTAGACAAAAGAGTTGCAATTAGATGCGAGCATTTTGCCCTTCATCAACGAATTCATATTGAAGATAATTGTAAAATATTTATAAATCCAGAGATGGAAGTGTTTTACGAAAAAATCACTTTTTCTAAAGTTAAGGGTTTGATTTCAAGAAAAATAGCAAAATTATTTGAGAAATGATATTTGTCGTTTTTTTTTATAATTTAATTTAGAATATTAATGTTTATTTTATTTTTAAATGGATTTAAAAACAATTTTAAAGAACAACGTTTATTCATCAAATCTTTCAAACTTAGTTATAAGTAAAAAGTGTATAATAAATACTATCAATCCTCATTCGTATTGCGTTGCAAAAAATGATTTAGTTTTTCTAAATGCATTATTGAGTAGTGATATATTATTACCTGATGGTTCTGGAATTGTTTTGGCAGCAAGGATTTTGACGGATAAAAAAATTAACAAAATAGCAGGTTCAGATATCCATCTACATTTATTGGAAGAAGCAAATTTAAATCATAACAGAATATTTTATTTAGGTTCTACCAATAGCACGCTAGAGTTAATTAAAATAAGAATTTCAAAAGAATTTCCGAACATAGTAGTGTCCTACTATTCACCACCTTACAAAGAGTATCTTTCTGAAGAAGATACTGCTGCCATCATTTCTGCCGTTAATAAGTTTGCACCGAATATTTTATTTGTTGGTATGACTGCACCAAAACAAGAGAAATGGGTTTATCAAAATAAAGATAAATTAAATTCAAATGTTATCACATCTATTGGCGCTGTATTTGATTTTTATGCAGGAACCATTAAGCGACCAAATAAGATATGGATAAAATTTGGCTTAGAATGGTTTCCTCGTTTTTTAAAGGAACCAAAACGTTTGTGGAGAAGAAATTTCATATCCACTCCAATGTTTTTATGGGAAGTTTTTAAAGAAAAAATAAATGGTAATTAGCGAAACTTTCAACTTTACTTTTTAAAATTAATAATAAAATAATAATGACAAAAGAACATATTGAAGAACCATGGTATAAGGGTAAAATCATTTTATTGGTAAAAGAAATTGTTTTCAATGTTTTTTCATTTGAATTTATTAAAGCGATAGTAGAAAATTTTTTGTATTATGTTCATGAACATGTCGCTTGGAGAAGGGAACTAAAAGGAAAGCCAAAATTTTTAAGAATTCATCCGACAACATCGATTAGAAATGCTCAAAATATTTCATTTGGTAAAAATGTAAGAATAACTATGAATTGCTGTATATGGGCTGAACATAACTCCAAGATACTTTTTGGCGATAATATTTTAGTCGGACCTGGTGTGAAAATGTTTTGTGGCAATCATGGAACCAAACTTTGTGATATTCCCATGACCTACCAAGAAAGAGTGGAATCCGATATTATAATTGAAGATGATGTATGGATAGGTGCTAATTCCGTAATAACTTCAGGTGTAAATATTGGAAAAGGAAGTATAGTTGCTGCTGGCTCAGTCGTTACAAAAAATATACCAAATAATGCTATTGTAGGAGGTGTCCCGGCAAAAGTTATTAAATATAGAAATTAATATGGATATTCATGATTTGAAGAGTGGTATTACTAATTTACGATATTATGGGAATCGTTCTGTCGAGAATACATTATTTTATGGTGGTAAAATTGCAGGAAGGTTTATTTTTCCTGTCCTCTTGATTTTAGGGAAAGAGGGGAATCGGGAGTCAAATTATCCGGAAAGCGAATTGAAAAACAAGTTCACAATTTTTTTTGAACAACTTTGGTATATACTAAAAACAGGTGAGGTAAATAAGTATTACTACATTTTTGGATTTGACAGAAAATTCAAAAATGACTTTAAGAATTATGTTCCATGGCTCGTTTTTACAAATGCTCGCAATCGAAAAAATCAATTGCCATCGCACCCTTTATACGATCCTTATAATTTTGTTTGTATGCTGCGTGATAAATTTGTTTTTGAGGCTTTTTGCAATAGGGTAGGTATAAACACTCCCATAAATATTGGAATGATTAAAGATTCCCTTTTTTTTATTCTGAACAACCAGAAATCAATTCCATTACGTGATATTGTCCAATTAGAAATGAATGCTTTTTTAAAAAGAAATATAAGTTGTGGCGGTGGTATGGGGGGAGATGTGATGCCTTTCCGAATTGAAAATGGACTTATATACATAAATAATAATTTGGTCGAAATTGATCAACTTTTAAATATAATTGGTCTCGATTCCTGGGTTGTTCAAGAACGGATAGTAAATCAACATGAAGCATTGAATAATCTCCATCCAAATTCGATTAATACGATACGAATAGTTACGGTTAACACTGGAGAAAAAATCGACGTTTTAACTGCAAATCTTCGTATTGGAGCAAATGGAAGGTATGCAGATAATATTTCTTCAGGGGGGATTGCCGTTAATATAGTTGATGGAAAACTTCTTAAATATGGTTACTACAAGCCAGGTGCCGGGATTATTACCGATAAACATCCTAACTCAAAAATAATTTTTGAAAATTATGAGATTCCATTATGGCCTAAAGTTATAGATACAGTTAAAAATGCACATAGATTGTTTTATGGATTACATACGGTTGGATGGGATGTTTGTATTACAGATGATGGGATTAAAATAATTGAAGGAAATGATAATTGGGATACCATTGACGCTCAGTTTTTGGGAGAAGGTAAAGATCTATATATAAAATATTTTAAAAATTAATCAAATTTTTGGAAATAAGATTTTTAACACAGATCACTTTCAAACAAATTAGATTTAAAATTGGTCTTTTAAGCAGTGTATAGGTTTATAATTTTTTTTTAAATTCTTGAAATATGGATATTAATAGTTTAAAAAGTGGAATAACCTATTTGAGACATTACGGCAATCGCTCTGTTGAATTTGTTTTATTATATGGTGGTAAGATGGCCGGTAGGTTTATTTTTCCAATGATGCTTATTTTAGGTAAAGAAGGAGATAGAACATCCTATTATCCAGAATGTGAGTTGAAAAGTAAAACCAGAATTTTCTTTGAGCAATTGTGGTATATGTTAAAAACAGGTGAACTTAATAAGTATTA
>RCMY010003599.1_pt1 | contig 13678 bp, 10 predicted proteins | sample 2041341 | NCBI WGS metagenome assembly RCMY01 (sample SAMN09708234, study PRJNA481090) | Marine sediment metagenome, whole genome shotgun sequencing project. | reverse complement strand
CACATGGTTTCGTAGCGCTTGCCGAGGTCGGTGGTCTCTACCAGTGATGCGCCGCCGACGCATTCAGTGACGTCTTCGCCGGTCAACTCCACGTGGATACCGCCAGGTTGGGTGCCAGCCTCCTTGTGGGCGGCGAAGAAGCCGGCCACTTCGCCGACGACATGTTCGAAGTCGCGCGTTTTGTGGCCAGTGTCGGCGGTGAAGGTGTTGCCGTGCATCGGGTCACATGCCCACACAACGGGATGGCCGGATTCCTTGACGGCTTTGAGCAGCGGCGGGAGGCCTTCGGCCACCTTCTCGTGCCCCATGCGACTGATGAGGGTGAGGCGTCCAGCTGAGCGGTCGGGGTCCAATGCATCACAGAGTGCGACGACCTCCTCGGGCGTGGCGGCGGGGCCGATCTTGCAGCCGATGGGATTGTGGATGCCCCGGAAGAACTCGATATGGGCACCGTCCAACTGGCGAGTGCGCTCACCGATCCACACCATGTGAGCCGAGCAGTTGTACCAGTCGCCGGTGAGGGAGTCCTTGCGGGTCAGTGCTTCTTCGTACTGCAAGATGAGCGCTTCGTGACTGGTGAAGAAGTCGGCTTCGTGGATCTCGGGGTGGTTCGATGAAACGCCTGCCGCCTCCATGAAACGGAGTGCCCGGGTGATCTCCTCACCCAACTGTGAGTAGCGCTGACCCGAGGGGCTGCTGGCCACGAATTCGGAATTCCACGCATTGACCCGATGCAGATCGGCGAAACCGCCCTTGGTGAAGGCCCGAAGCAGGTTCAGGGTCGAAGCACTCTGGTTGTACGCCTGGATCAGGCGGTCAGGATTGGGCCGGCGGTCGGCATCGGAGAACGGAAGGTCATTGACCATGTGGCCGAGGAAACTGGGCAGTTCAGTTCCGTCGACGGTTTCGGTTGGATTAGAACGGGGCTTGGCGAATTGGCCAGCGATCCGTCCTACTTTGACTGCCGGTACACCGGAGGAATACGTGAGGACGACGGCCATTTGCAGGATGACGCGTAGCTTGTCACGGATCTGATCGGCGACGAAGCCGTCGAAACTCTCGGCGCAGTCACCAGCCTGGAGCAGGAACGCCTCGCCCCGGCTCACTTTGGCCAGCCGGTCCCGGAGGTCGCGGGTTTCGCCGGCGAAGACGAGTGGAGGGAGCGTGGCGAGGGTTTTCTCAACCCGCTCGAGCTCGTCCTTCTCGGGCCACAACGGCTGCTGCAGGGCCTCGAAGGTGCGCCAAGAATCCGGTGTCCAGTTCACGCCTACCAGTCTAGTTGCGCCCGATCCCTGACTCCGTCGTAAATCGGCCGTTGCTGGGCCCAAAACGCAACAATGGCCGCCCCGGTTTGGGGCGGCCAGCGTCAAAGAGGGGGAGATCAGGCTGCGTCGAAGTCGGCCATCACGTCGCCTGCCTGGTCGCGAACGGCGCTAACGGCCCGCTTCACCAGACGGCGAGCAGCCTCTGCGGTCACTCCCAGTTCTTCGCCAACTTCGCGATAGCTGCGCTTGCGGCCATCGTTCAGGCCAAAGCGTTGCTCAACGGCATAGCGGGCACGCTCGTCGAGCACGTCCAGCAGACCCGTAACCATGTTCTCCTCGGCCCGCGCCATGACCTCGACCTCGGGGCCGGGGTTGGAGTCGGGGAGGAGGTCCACAAGCTCGTTGCTGTCGTCATCACCGATGGTGCGATCGAGCGACGTTGGAGTGGTGAGGCGGTGGAGGCGGGCGTGCTCATCATCGAGTTCGTCACCGTCGCCGGAAACCTGGCGGAGGGCAGCCCGCAGTGAAGCGGAGCGGTCACCCGGCAGGCGAACAAGGCTGGCCTTCTGGTCAAGAGCACGGCCTATGGCCTGACGGATCCAGAACGTGGCGTAGGTGCTGAACTTGAAGCCTTTGCGCCAGTCGAACTTGTCGACTGCGTGCTCAAGGCCAAGGTTTCCTTCCTGGATGAGGTCCAGGAGTTCCATAGAAGGAGGCAGGGGATAGCGGCGGGCAACGCTTACCACTAGGCGGAGGTTCGCCCGGATGAAGCGATCCTTGGCCCGGGCGGCAGCCCGAACGGACCGCCGGTTTTCGGCGGTGTTGTTGCCGTTCTCCACATCGATGCCGGCGTCGCGGCCTTTTTCGATGATCTGGCTCAGCTCCCGCTCCTCGATGGCGGTAAGCAGCGGCACTAGGCCGATTTCGTTTAAGTATTGACCTACTGAGTCACTCATTTAGCGCGTCTCTAACTCTCGTGGCGGGTTGAAGGGAGTGGGGGAAGAAATCCGTGTAAGCAAGGGGCGGGTAATATTGCAAACACTCTTTACATAAACGCTTTTGTGCCGATTTGTAGTCCATCTCGTGGATACGTTGTTGTGCACGTGGGATTCTGCAAAGACCAAGCGTCATTAGTACTACAGAGCGTTCCATCCCGTCGAGTGACATCCGTCACATACGGGAGGTATTTCTGTTCCGGAGAGCTAGCGAAAGCCCGTAATGTCCCCGCAATCCGCCCCCGCAGCTTCAGGCGGAGAGCCGCCCCGCCGGCGGGTTGGGTTGCTTGGCGGCACCTTTGACCCTCCCCACATTGGGCACGTTCTTACTGGTCAGAGAGTTGGTGAGGCGCTTGGACTGGACGAGGTTTGGTTCGTCGTAGCCCATGACCCATGGCAGAAAAGCGACATTCGGGTGGTGACGCCGTCAGCGATTCGCCTACGGATGACGGAGGCAGCGTGTTATGCGTCACGTCAAGCCTCGCGACCGCTCGCGACGCCAATTCTGCGGGTGAGCGACGTGGAACTGGAAGCCGGAGGACCGAGCTATAGCGCTGACACGCTCAGAACTCTCTCCGCGCGCTACACCGATGATTCGTTCTCGCTGATCGTGGGTTCTGACACAGCAGCACAGCTGCAAACATGGCAGGATTCGGCGTGGTTACGGGAGAACGCCAGTTTCGTTGTGGCTCAGCGGGGTGGCGATGCATCGGAGCCCACCCCGGGTTTTCAAACCACAGTTGTGGCCGTGCCCCGGCTGGAGGTCTCTAGCTCGGAGATCCGGAACCGGATCGGCGCCGGGTTGACGGTAAAACACATGGTGCCCGATGAAGTGCTTGGCCTTATCCGGGCCCACGGCTTGTATCACGTCCCTCCTGCGCTGCGAGTGGATGAGGTGTGACAGTGAACGCCGCGAGCGCCCGGCAACAGAGGTTTCCCCGGCAGAGTTTCTCGGGGCGAGTCCGGCGAATCTTTATCCTGGCCGAAGTAATGCTGCTCGTCGCCGTTCCGGCCCTGGGCTACTTCGGCTTCCGCACGCTGTTGGACTCCCGCACCGGGACGTTTGTGGAGAATCCGGGTCCGGCCGATCCCGGCTGGCAGGCGCTGGTCGATCCCTCGCCCCTCACTGCGGTTGTGGAAATTGACCACGACGACAGAGTCACCGGCATCGCCGTGCTTGCCGAACAGGGGCTAACCCTGAATGGGGGAGCGGTGATCCTTGTCCCCGCCGAACTCAACGTCGGTGACCGAATTCTGGGCTCCCTGGCCCCCAAGGATGCCGTGGACCAGGTCGAAGCGGTGTTGAAGTTACGAATCCCGGTTATTGAAGTAGTGGGGCAGGACCGTTGGGCCGAGATCCTTCAGGGAACGACCTACAGCCTCCAAAATCCGGATCCAGTGGCTGACGCCGACGGCGATGTGGTCTTCCCGGTTGGCGAGGTCGACGTAGGGGGCGGCCGAGCGGCGCTCTTCCTTGGCCGAAGCGTTCCCGGTGCAGATTCCCTCGCCACCCTTGTTCGCCGCGAGCTGTTCTGGAATGGACTCCTGCAGAATCCTCCGCCGGTGGGGACAGATGCCCTGAGCCGGCAATTCGAGTCCATAGCAAGCGGGTCCCACGAGGTGTCGATCCTGCCTTTCGATCGTGGCGCCGCCGGTGCTCCGGCGCCCGACACAGCAGGAATTGAGGAACTCGTCAACCGCCTCGTACCGTTCCCGGCCGGAGCGAGCGACGGCGATCGGCTTCGAATCGACATTGTCGACCGCACCGGCGCCGCTGATCTTGATGCTGTGGCTAACACGCTAGGGAGTCGCGGCCTGGAGGTTGTATCGATCGGAAACAGCAGCAGTTTCGGTAGCGGCCCGACCGTGCTTTGGGTTAGTCCAGAATTCGGCGCAGTTGAGGAACTGCAAGTGGACCTGCCGGGCATTGCGGTTGTGTCAGACTCGGCCCTGTCACGGCGCGATCCGATTGTCCTGCGTCTCGGTGATGATTACCAGGACGTCCTGGGCTTTCCGGCCTCGCCCTGAGGGCCGTGAACACTCTAGGGCCGACCGCTTAAGCGGACTGGGCCTCAAAGCGCGGGACGTCGGACCACAGACGCTCGAGGTTGTAGTAGCTGCGGGCCTCAGTGTGGAACACGTGGACAACGAACCCGCCAAAATCCATCAGCACCCAAGTAAGGCTGTCGAGGCCCTCCACTCGGATCGGCTTAACTCCGGCTTGAATAGTCAGTTCGGCCTCGATGTTCTCGACAATGGCTCGGACCTGACGGGGATTGGTACCGCTGGTCACCATGAACCAATCGGTGATGCCCATAACGTCGCCCACGAAAAATGCTTCGGTGTTTTCGGCCTTTCGATCATCAGCAGCTGCGATCGCCATAGCAACATGCTTGCGGAGCTCCGCATCCTGGAAGGCACGCTCTTGCTCTTTTTCTGACAGTCTGTTCTCTGACAGGGTTACATCTCCAGATCGGATCCGGCCGGACGGGCCAGGACATTAGACATCCGCCGCCGGCTACCGCTGGACGGTCATCGCGTGGAGCTTAGGAGAATTGAACTCCTGACCTCTTCCATGCCATGGAAGCGCTCTACCAACTGAGCTAAAGCCCCAATCGTCGCCTACGTGGTGACGTGGATCCGCAAGGTTAGCAAACCTGCCAGGTAACTCAACGTCAAATATGGGGGTCCCCGTGGATCCGACTCAGCATCACTCGTGAGCGATGCGGCATCGTGCGCTGCTTAACAAGCGGAGGATCGCGCCGATAGGCCGATGTGAATGCGATCGCCGCCAACGAACTCGGGGTTGACGAAACCACCCAGTCTGAACCAACACGCTGGTCCCCGGCCGATGACCTCCTGGTCTGGACCGTCTCCCGGATCAACGGTGGACGCCGTCACGGCGTGGAACCTGATTGCCATGTGGTCTACGCCCTGACACCGACCCATTTCGTGGAACAAACCCGGCGTTACCGCGCTTCGGCCCAGAAGTGCATCGACCTACTCTTGTCAGGCAAGAGCGCCGGCCGGACCCAGCGCAAAATCGAACTGAACACCGTCATGGCACTGCATTCGAATCCCGAGTCCGGTCGTCTGTCGATTCGGACGCTCAATGGAACGCACTACCTCGAACCCGTGAACAGTGAGGAGGCCAGCATTCTACGGGAGATCGCCGGCGAGATCGACGTACGGATCCCGCCGGGTGGAGCTCGTTTCCTCGGTACTATCGCCTTCGGTGATGAGCCTCGCACGTATTCCGCCGAGGAGGACCGCCGAGCTGCGGTGGCCGTGGACCATGCACGGGCCGAGGACGAATCCGACACCACCAAACCCCCGCGCTATGAGCTGCCGATAGCGCCGGTGGCGCTGCCGCCCCACGTACGGGACTACCCCGAACCGACCCAGCCAGTCGAAGCGCCAGGGTCACACGCCGTTCCGGTCTCGCCCTATGCCGCCGAACCGATGCACGACCCGGTCTCGCCCTATGCCGCCGAACCGATGCAAGCTGTGCCTGCGTCGCAAGCGGGTGAATCCCCTTACGCCGTATCGCCGGGCTCGGAATGGGTGTACGAAGAGTCTCCCTACGTTGCGGCTCCAACGGTCGAGTCGGCTTCGGCCGAGGCTTCTGCCGTGTCGATGGCCGGATCTCGACCTGCACCGCAAGCTGTGGATGCCCGGCTCACCCCCCAGAGCGTCAGTGAGTACAGCCAGTCTGCTTACACGGCGCCCAGTGACACCGCTCCTGCTTACACGGTTCCCAATGACACGGCTCCTGCTTACACGGCTCCTGCTTACACGGCTCCCAATGACACGGCTCCCAATGACACGGCTCCGAACCGAAGTGGTTCCGACGTTCCATCTGACATCACTGTCACTGGCGGCGTGGCAATCACATTCCAACCCGCGACCGGCGAAGCACCGGCGGCCGCGCCTCGGCACACGCCCGACGCTGCCACCATCGCCCGCATCCAAGAATCTCCCTATATAGCGAAGCAGGCGCCTACCACGGAGTGGCAGGCCTCGCTCGCCGGCGGGTCTGGGGCGGCAGGCTTCGCAGCTCCTAGCCAGCCCACAGAGGCAAGCGTCTCTCCGGACCCCTCGATCACAGTTGGATCGACGTTCACTCCAGAACCGACCACACCGGCTGCGGTGCCGTCGGCCCAAGCACAGCCGGCCGAGGCGATCGAGCGTCGGCAAGTTGCCGACCCAGCCTTCCCAGCGTCCTTTGATCGGCGAGAAGAGCAGCCATTCCGTCAGCAGATGGCCGAGGGTCCCGCCGACCCTGCCCCCTACACGGCGCCGGTTGAGCAGCCCCCCGCTGTGTTCGCCGGAGGCGGGGACCAGGCAATCACCGCATCGGAGATGTACACCGAGCAGCCCAATACTCGGGTCGCAACCCCTCCCGCGACCCAGGCTTCCGCCTCAGCCGAACCGGGTCCTGGAGCGAATAGCCGCAACGAGGATTCACCGTATCCGTCGGTCTTTGATCGTCGTAGCCTGCGAACCGCCACCGAGGAAGTACCTGGCTGGATTGCGCCCGACGCCGAACCATCGGATCAGGAAGCGACGGCTGAGGAGCCCGTGATGCCGACTGGACCACCTGTCATTGGACCGCCCGTGGCCGGCTCATCCGGACCGTCAACAATTTCTGGTGGCGGCGCCATCGGCTTCAATCCGGACTTCGACGTCAACCCATTCCGGTAGGGCACACTCGCTACAGAAAAGCGGCATGCTAGGGGGCCATGCCTACTCCACTCGGTCCCAACGTTCCGATCGATTCGGTGTCCTTCGCCCAGCTCATGGACTTGGATCACCATGGTCCCGATACCTTCGTTGGCATTGCGCCGCAGTATCCGTGGGGGCGGCTCTTTGGGGGACAGGTCCTGGCCCAGGCACTCCGTGCTGCCCTGCACACGGTCGAGCCGGCCTTCCGTCCGCATTCGTTGCATGCCTACTTCATTCGGGGTGGCACGGATGAGGAACCGGTTCGTTTCGAGGTGGAACGGCTCCGGAACGGCCGCTCCTTCATCGCCCGGAGCGTTGTTGCCCGCCAGAGCAGCGGGGCAATCCTGCACCTGTCTGCATCCTTCCAGATCGAAGAGCCGGACGCCCCTGACGTTGCGCCGCTGAAAAAGCCCGCCGCGGACCCGCCGGATTCGGTGAAGGATGAGGGTTGGGGGAACCTCACAGAGCGGCGCATGGTTGCTAGGGATAATGGGCACGTGCAGATGTGGATCCGGATGGCGGAAACGCCGACCTTTGACGATCCGGGTCTGGCCGCTTGCGCGCTCGCCTTCCTCTCCGACACCGTTATGAGCGAACCACCCCGGTCACTCCACCCCACGCAGGTTCGGCGCTCTGAACGCGCCGACGCCTTTATCGGGGCCAGCCTCGATCACGCCATGCATTTCCATCGGCCTTCGGTGCCGACCGAGTGGGTCCTGGCGGACTCTCAGGCCCAGACACTGGTGGGATCGCGTGGGTTCACGGTCAGCCAGCTTTTCTCCGAATCGGGAATGCATGTGGCCACGTGCTCCCAAGAGGTTCTCATTCGGGAGCGGACTCGCTGAGCTTGGCACAACCGTTGCTTAAGCTCGCCAGGAACAGGCCGATCATAGAAGGGACCGTCGCAGCGCCTGTGCGCTGCGTCCGATTTCCCTTTCTTTGAAGGAATCCCCTATGGCGTTTCGCCGCTCAACCGAGGAACCCCAGGTCCGACCTGTGGAAGAACCGACCGAGGAAGCCTCCGCTCATACCGACGGCCTTACCGGCCTCCCTGATCGCTGGCAGTTGGAGGAGTGGATTTCCCATCAACTCGTCCGGAATCGTCGGACGGGTGACCGCTTCGGCATGTTTCTTGTTTCGGTGGCCAACCTGATTGAGATCAACTCCGGCTATGGCTCGGCAGTTGGCGACGAGGTTCTCCAGGCCGTGGCAGAATCCTTGGGCCGCAAGGTCGGTGGCCGTGGGCAGTTGGCGCGCTACCTCGGTTCGGAGTTCGCCGTCGTGTGGCCCGGAATCTTTGGTTCCGACGAGATGGACCGGATCGCCAGCGATCTGATTGAGAGCCTTCCACAGCAGGTCACGTTCGAGGCCTTCGTCGTACCCGTTGAGGTTGCCGTTTCTGGCGTTCTGTCGGACCCGGACCTGAGCGAGCGGTTGCTGCTGGTCGATTCCGAGGCAGCACTGGCGGAGGCGCGAGCGAAGAAGTCCAACCGAATTGTCGTTCGCGACGAAACCTACGGAGCCCGGCGTAAGCCCGACGTTCTTGCGGTTCGCCTCCAGCGTGCGTTTGACAACAATGAATTCCAGCTCTACTACCAACCGATTGTCTCGATGAGTTCGGGAACTGTGGTCGGCTTCGAAGCCGTGCTCCGCTGGCTCTCACCCGATGCTGGCCCCAACGGAGCAGAACTTATTGCCCCGGGTGCTTTCCTTGATGCGCTGCGGGCGTCACCCATTGTGGTCCCCATGCACGCGTGGGTCCTGCGTCAGTGCACCCGCCACACCAGCAACTGGTCACGTCGGCTCAACACCCCCAGCCTTTTTGGCTCGACCAACCTCGATGCCAGCTTTGTTCGCGATGAGCGTTTTGTGAACGTGGTACTCGACGCAATCCATGAGAGCAACCTTCGCCCAACGCAGGTCCTGCTGGATGTGAATGGCCACACCGCCGGCCCGCAACTTAACCTCCTCTGGCCCTCGCTGCAGGAATTGAAGGCTGAGGGCGTCGGAATCGCGCTGGAAGACTTTGGAATCGGGTATGGCTCCCCGGACCTACTGCGGCGCTGCCGTTTCGATGTAATTCGATTGCCTCGCGTCCTGATCAAGGGTCTCGGTCTGGCCGAGGAGGATCGCGTAATCGTTACCTCCCTCATCCGCATGGCCCATGACCTCGGCTGTTACGTCATCGCCGAGGGCGTAGAAACCGCAGCCCAAGCGTCGATTCTCCGTGAGGCCGATTGCGATCTCGCGCAGGGTTTCCTCTTCGGTAAACCCGCCCCGGACACCCAGATCAGCCGCGACCTTGAGCTCATTGCTAAACAGGCCAAGGTCGCTATCGAGTAGCTGTCATGAGGCTCTGCTTAGCCTTTGCGGGCCTCGGCGGCGATGCCTTCAGCGTCGAGACCGAGGGCCGCAAGAATGGTGTCGGCATTGCCGTGGGAGATGTAGGTCGTGGGCACGCCCATGATGTGGATCTTGCACTGGTCGCTGATCTCATCGGCGATCGCTGAACCGATGCCCCCGTGGCGATAGCCATCCTCGGCGGTGATCACGAAGTCGTGGCGGGCCGCATCCTGGAGCATTAGGGGATCCAACGGCAGGGCGGCCCGGGGATCCCAAACTGTCGCGTCGATCCCTTCGGCAGACAGCAGGTCTGCCGCTTCCATAGCGATGTTGAACATCTTCCCCACGCCGATCAGACAGATCGTGCCGTCACCGGAACGGGCCTTGCGCGCCTCAAGGCCCCGGCCGACGTCGCCCTTTGGTCGGTGGGCGGCCCGGGTCTTGGGCCACCGGATACAGACTGGCCCACGATCGAGGCTGTAGGCGTCGTCAAGCATCCGCTTCAGCTCCTCGTAGCTGCTTGGGCAGAGAATGGTCATGTTCGGAACCTTCGACATCAGCACAAGGTCCAGGACGCCGTGGTGAGAGGGGCCGTCGTCACCAGTGATGCCGGCCCGATCCAGGCAGAAGATCACCGGCTGCTCATGGAGGCCGACGTCAAGGTTCACCTGGTCAAACGCACGGGTGAGGAAGGTCGAATACAGCGCTACTACTGGACGCAAGCCGCCCATCGCCAACCCCGCGGCGAATGTGACTGCATGCTGTTCAGCGATCCCGACGTCGAACATGCGGTCAGGGAACCGGTCGGCAAATTCCAGGAGCCCGGTCGAATCGGGCATGGCTGCGGTGATGGCAACGACATCGTCGTGAGCCTCACCGAGTTCGACGATGGCCTTGGCAAATGCATCGGTATAGCTACCGGCTTTCATCTCCGAGGTGTCGTGCATGTTCTTTATTTCGTCGTTCTCCGCCGGTGCGTATCCCCGTCCCTTGTGAGTGAGGACATGCAAGACCACTGGGCCTTCGAATTCGGCTGCGTTTATCAGCGCATTTTCAACGGACTTGACCTGGTGTCCGTCGAAGGGTCCCATGTACCGCACGCCGAGTTGTTCGAAAAATGCCTTTGGCTCAAACGCCTCTCGGACCGCCGCTTTCCATGCCCTGACAGCACTATGGGCCGCGGGCCCGACAAGCGGGAGGGTCTCGGTGAAAGATTCAAATCGACGTTGGCGGGCCATATAGACCGGGTTGGAGCGGATCTTCACCAGCGAATCGGACAGCAACGACACAGTGGGTGCATATGACCGGCCGTTGTCGTTCAGCACGATCGTGACGTCGGACCCCGAATGACCAAGGTTGTTCAGTCCCTCAAACGCCATCCCGCCTGTCATTGAACCATCTCCGATCACGGCCACTACGCGGCGGTTGACACCGGCAGCCTTGAATGAGGTGGCGAGCCCGTGGGCGTAGCTGAGCGCGGTGCTGGCGTGGCTGTTCTCGATCCAGTCATGATCGGATTCCGCGCGGCTGGGATAACCGCTCATGCCGCCAGCCTGACGGAGATTGTCGAAACCTTTCATCCGTCCCGTGAGCAGCTTGTGCACGTAGGCCTGGTGGCCGGTGTCCCAGAGGATCACGTCGTGAGGAGATTGGAGGATCCGATGCAGGGCGATGGTGAGTTCGACCGCTCCGAGATTGGAGCCGATGTGACCGCCTGTTCGGGTGACTGTCTCGACGATGAAGTCCCGGATCTCGACACAGAGCTGATCCAACTCCTCATAGGAGAGCCGACGCAGGTCCGCCGGATCCTCGATCGTCGGGAGTATGGGGGAGGTGGAATCCACTGCGGTTCACCGTAGCAGTTGCCATGTCAGCCTCTCCTTGCGCAGTGCTTCGGTGATCAACGAAGCGTCGTAGGATGTTGGGATGGCACAATTGATTGCAGAGGACACGCTTGCTGAGCTCTTGTCGGCGGGGCGGGCGGCCGGCGCTGATTTCGTGGAAGTTTTTGTCGAAGATGTCGAGCGGCGCTCGGTAAATCTGGATGACCAGCGGATCGAGAACCTTGCCTCCAGTCGGGATCTGGGCGCCGGCATCCGGGCGCTCGTCGGTGAGCGGATTGGCTTCGCCCACACATCGGACCTCTCCATCGAAGCTCTCCTCGAAGCGGTCGCCACGGCAACTGCAGCCGCCGTGGGCACTTCTGTTGCCGTCGCCGGTGAAGCGGCCACGGGCTACGAGGTCGAGGGATCTTCAGTGCAGACAATCGAAAAGCCACCGGCGGATGTTGACGCCGCCACCAAGGTGGCGCTTGTTCGTTCAGCTGATGCAGCGGCCCGAGCAGTGGACGAAATGATCACCCAGGTTTCGGCTCGCTACGCCGAAACCCGCCGGCAGATACAAGTGGCCAACTCTGACGGCGTGCGGTCAGTGGATAGCCAGACCCGCACACTCTTCAGCGTCACGGCCATTGCCTCGGGTGACACCGGCCAGCAGACCGGCTCCGAGACGGTCGGCCTGTCGATCGGCTTCGAGTTATTTGACCGGAACGACGTCCGGGAACTGGCCCAGCGAGCGGCCAACCGCGCTATCACGAAAGTGAACGCCCGGCCGGCACCGTCGGGAACGATGACTGTGGTGATCGGGCCCGGATCGGGGGGCGTGCTCTTCCACGAGGCCTGCGGTCATGGTTTGGAGGCAGACCTTGTCAATAAGGGAGCGTCCGCGTTCGCCGGCCGAGTCGGCGAGAAGGTGGCCTCAAGCCTGGTAACGATCATCGACGACGGCACCATGGCGGATGAATGGGGCCGTTACGCAGTGGACGATGAGGGCCAACCCGGTGCCCGCAATGTCCTCATAGAGAACGGCATCCTGAAGGACTACATGTGGGACGGGCTACGAGCGCGGGCTGCGGGCCGGCCTAGTTCGGGCAATGGGCGCCGCCAGAGCTACCGTCACCTGCCGATGGTCCGGATGACCAACACCTATCTCGCGGCCGGTGATCAGACCCCGGAGGAGATAATCGGGGGAGTGGACCATGGCGTCTACGTGGCTCGGCTCGGTGGGGGGCAAGTCAATACCGCATCCGGCGATTTCGTCTTCGGCATGACGGAGGCCTACATGATCGAGAACGGCAAGATCACGGATCCCATCCGCGAAGGCCAGTTGATTGGCAACGGTCCGAAGGTTCTCCAAATGATCGATGCGGTCGGCAACGACTTCGAGATGGGTCCCCCCGGTACCTGTGGCAAGGACGGGCAGGGCGTTCCGGTCGGTGATGGCGTGCCGACCCTCCGCGTGACCGAACTCACCATCGGCGGCACCTCATCGTGAGCAGGAACAGCAACGCACCGGCGACAGCAACCACCGACCCCCAAGCTCTGCTGGTTCTGGCGGAGGAGATCCTCGACCATGCGCTGCCTGGTGAGCAGATGGAAGTGGCCGTGTCGGCAGGACACTCCAATTCGGTCAAGGTCTATGGCGGTGAAGTGGAGAGCTATACCGCTGCCGACAGCAGTGGCGCCGGTATCCGCATCATCACCGAGGGTCGGGAAGGGTTCGCCAGTGCCGGCACTCTGGATCGCAACATTCTCACCACGCTGGTGGCCGACGCTCGAGCCAATGCTGCCTATGCCGAACGCGACGACAACGCAGGAATCGCTGAACCCGACGGACAGGCGGCCATCGTGATGGACCTGTGGCGATCTGAGGTGCTCGACATCACCGCAGCCGAACGGATCGAGCGGGCCACTGTCCTGGAGCGCCGCGTGCTCGATGGCCATCCTGCAATCTCCGGGGTCCGGACCGCGTCGTACTCTGATTCCGCAGGGGCGGCGGCGCTGGTCTCCACCGCGGGAATTCGGGCGGCCGATCGCTCCACCGGCGTTAGCGCCATGGTGCAGGCTCTGGCTGTGGACGGTGATCGCAGCCAAACTGGATTCGGTTGGCACGGCGGACGCGCACCCGGCGACGTCGATATGGATCACATCGTCGAACGGGCGGTGAGCAGGGCCACCGATCTGATCGGAGCGACCAAGCCCGAATCCGCGACGGTGGATCTGGTCCTCGATCCCCACCTCACCGCCACGATCCTCGGCTTGACCGCCGGAACGCTAAGTGGAGATCGGATCGTGAAAAAGCGCTCGCCATTCGTGGGCCGCGCCGGCGAAACCATTGCGTCACCCTTGCTCACAATGGTCGATGACCCGACCGACCCTGCGTCTCTGGCTGCTGAATCTACTGACGGAGAAGGCATCGCTTGCCGTCCGGTACCCCTCATCAGCGGTGGCGTTCTGGACGGTTTCGTGTGGGACAGCTACAACGCGCGGAAGGCAGGAGTGAAATCTACTG
>RCMY010003598.1_pt1 | contig 13681 bp, 11 predicted proteins | sample 2041341 | NCBI WGS metagenome assembly RCMY01 (sample SAMN09708234, study PRJNA481090) | Marine sediment metagenome, whole genome shotgun sequencing project. | reverse complement strand
GTCCTCATCGTCGGCTTCGCGGCCTTCAACTCGGCCTAGGGGAGCTGGAACGGGGTGAGCTGCTCGCGGGTGGTGCCGTTGCCGACAGTTCCCAAATGGTTCGCACCCCAGCGCCAGCCGGTGTGATCAGTGCGTACCCCGCAGGTGGTGGGCGAGTTGGTGAGACGATGACGCACGTGAGTGAGTCCTCGAGGCGCTGGCCGCAGTGGGTGTACGGCGGCGGCACCGACCCCGATCCCCGATGGAGTTTCGCTAATGAGCGCACCTTCCTGGCCTGGATCCGAACCGCGCTGGCTCTGATTGCCGGTGGGGTGGCGTTGGACGCCTTCGACGTCCCGATGGCTGAGGACCTCAAGAAGCCCCTAACGATCCTGCTGCTGGTCCTCGGGCTCGGTTGCGCGATCTCCGCGTGGATCCGCTGGGCCCGGGCTGAGCGAGCCATGCGACGTGGCGAACCACTGCCCTCGTCGTCCTACACAGCGGCCCTTGCCGCTGCGGTCGGCCTCGCGGCGCTGCTGCTCATCGTCGGACTTTGGTGAACGACTCCCCATGAACGTTCGGGACCCTGGTCTGGCGAACGAGCGAAGCCTGCTCGCCTGGCAACGCACGGCACTGTCCCTCGCCGTGGGCTCTGCGGTGTTGCTGCGGCTCACCTTCGAAGAACTCAATGTGGTGGCCGTTGTCGGCTGTGGCCTCTCCTTGGCCCTTGCGACCTGGGTCTTTCTCGAGAGCAAGCTGCGGTATGCCCAGGCTGCCGGTGTGCGCGGCAGATTCCGGCATCGAGGTGGGCGTGCCGTTTCGTTCCTCGCCGTGGCCACAGTGCTGCTCGCGACGACCGAGTTGCTGGTCGTTCTGTGACGGCCAGCTAGTAGGTATCCCCGCCGACAGAGCACGACGTTGTGACGGAAGTGCGTGAGCAATCCTCACCGAGAAAGGTGGGGCTCAGAACTGGCGAGTTCTTCTCCGTGAGCGTCGCCTTCGATGTCGATGGTGGGCAGCAGCCGGTCGAGCCACCCGGGCAGCCACCACGCGCTGCTCCCGAGAAGGCTCATCACTGCGGGCACCAGGGTCAGGCGGACCAGGAACGCATCGATGAGTACCCCGACAGCTAGGGCGAAGCCGAACTGTTTGATGGTGGCATCGTCGGTGAAAACGAAGCTGGCGAACACCGAGACCATGATGATCGCGGCGGCGACGACAACGTGACTGGCGTTCTCGAATCCGCGCACGATGGCACGCTGGGCGGGCAGCCCGGTGGCGTGGGCTTCGCGCATGGAACTGACGAGAAAGACCTGGTAGTCCATGGCGAGCCCGTACAGGATTCCGGTCACCATGATCGGCAGGAAGCTGAGCAGCGGACCGCCGGTGTCGAGGCCGACCAGTCCGATGAACCAGCCCCATTGGAAGACGGCGGTCGTGACTCCGAAGGTCGCCGCGATGCTGAGCAGGAAGCCGGCCGTGGCCTTGATCGGTATCACTACCGAGCGGAACACGAGCAGCAGCAGGAGCAAGGACAGTCCGACGATGATCGTGAGGTACTTGGGCAACGCCGCGCTGAGGCGGTCGGTGATGTCGAGGTTGACCGCGGTCAATCCGGTGACGCCGAAGGTGGCCTGGGTCTGGGTGGCGATCGGATTCGCCGGGTCTCGTAGCGTTTCGACCAGCGCAGAGGTGCGGTCATCATCGGGGCCCTGAGCCGGTATGACGGTGATCATGGCCAGGGTGCGGTCGGGGTTGGTTCCCATGAGGGTCGCCGAGGCGACGTCGTCGGTGCTGCTCAGGCTGGTGACGATGTGGCCCAGTGCGGCTTGGTCGAAGGATGCGCCGACCTCGGGGTGGGCGACGACGATGAGTGGTGCGTTGTAGCCCTCGCCGAAGCCGCGGGTGATCGCCTCATAGCTCTGCCGCGAGGTGCTCTCCTGGGCAGCAGTCCCACCCGTGGGCATTCCGAGGTCCATGCCCGGGGCGGGGATCGCGGCCAGCCCCAGGATCACGACCACGCCGCCGACTGCGAACCAGGGGCGTCGGACGAGGAGTTCGACCCAGCGGTTCGTGGTGGGCTTCCCCCTCGGGCGGGTGGTCGCACTCGCTTTCGCCCGGGCCTGGGGCGAGCAGACCCTCTCGCCGAGTATCCCGAGCAGCGCGGGAAGAAGGGTGAGGGCGATGAGCACGGCTAGGGCGACAGTGGTGGCTGCCACCAGGGCCATCGTGGTGAGGAACCCGATCCCGATGACGGTCATCCCGACCAGGGCGATGACGACCGTCGACCCGGCGAAGGCGACGGCGCTCCCAGCTGTGGCGAGGGCGCGGGCCGTTGCCTCGCCAGAGGAGAGGCCCTCGGCGAGGATCAGTCGTCGCTGCCGGTGAAGGATGAACAGGGCGTAGTCGATCCCGACCGCGAGTCCGATCATCAGTGCCAGGGCTGGGGTGGCGGTGGTCAAGGTGATGGACGAGGAGAGGGCGAAAGCGCCGCCGACCCCGATCCCGACACCGACCAGGGCCGTGAGGATCGGTAGGCCTGCGGCCCACAGCGATCCGAGGGTGACGAACAGTACGAACAGGGCGATGATGAGCCCGATCGCCTCGTGTCCGCCGATCGGTGGATGCATCGAGTCGAGGGAGTCACTGGGCAGCACCGTGACCCCCGTATCGGCGACTGCGGTCTGCGCGAGGGTGACGATGTTCTCGGTCGTACCTTCAGGCAGTGAGTCGACCTGGGTGGTGAACTGCATCTGGAGCATGGCAACACTGCCGTCGGAGGAGACGAGGACGCCCGGGACGGGCGAGCCGGCGACCAGGAGCGGCCGGGAGCCAGTCGTCGCGTTGCCGTCGCCCTCACCTGTGCTCTTGGTCGCATCGGGCGGACTCGTGGTCGGAGCCGTCCCGTCTGTCGCGGTGGCGGCCACTGCGGATCGGTTCACGATCTCGGGGAGTGCGCCGATCTCTGTGCCGGCAGTGGCGATTGCTTTCGCGCGCTGACCGCTGTCGAGGGTCTCCCCTTCGGGGACGGTGAAAACGAGCGTGCCTTGTCCGCCGCTGGCAGCGGGCAGGTCCTCGCGCAACTGGTCCAGCACCCGCTGGCTCGGAGTTCCGTCGATGGTCATGCTCGAGGAGATGTGTCCGTCACTTGTGACCGCGAGACCGAGGGCGCCGCCGAGGACGATGAGCCAGATGAGGACGAAGGCCCAGGGTCGTCGGTGGGCCAGCGCCCCGAGTCGATGAAGAAGAGTGGACATCACAACGCGCCTCTTTCGGGATGGGTCGATCTCTACGGCGACCGAGTGATCGCCGCGTGCCGGTCGGTGGCGGAGCACTAGTGGTGGGTCAGAAGCCCTCGCGAAGGTGGGTGAATGTCAGGTCGACGAAGTCTTCGAGGGTCATTTCGTCCCGGGTGTCGTTCGCGGCGTCGCGGGACGAAGCGGCGTCCTGACCCGGGGATGCCGGCAGGCGCACCGGGATATGTCCGTCCAGCACGCAGGTCAGGGCTCCGTAGGCGGCGCCGACGAGGAGGTGGGCGTAGATCCGACTCCCGCGCCCGTCGACTCGGGCCAGGACTGCGTCACGCGCGGTCTCGCGGATGCTTCGCTGGACCTCCAGCAGATGGGGGCGTAGCGGTGGATGTTGCTCGGCCAGAACGCGCAGATCGCGCAGCGTGAGCAGCAGGCCATCGCTTAGCTGTTGTCGGGCCACGGCCTGCAGCCAGTCGATCAAGGGGAGGTCTTCGTCGGGGACCGTGTCGAGCGCGCGGCGTACCCGCTCACCGGCAATCGCGACGATGGCCTCTTCCTTCCCGGCGAAGTGGTTCGCAAAGGTCCGCCTTGAATACCCCGCTCGGGTCGCCACTTCGTCGATGGTGAAGCCGTCGACGCCACGCTCATGGGCGAGATCGAAGGCGGCCTGTGCCAAGGCGCGGGCAGTGTCACGTCGCTTGGTCTCTCGCAAACTCATCTCGGCCATGACCCAAGAGTGCCATGTTGTTGCCCAATGGGCAAGGTTGCCTAGTGGGCAATTCTGCTAGGGTTGGCGGTATGGCTTGCCCAATAGAGCGCGCACACGTCAGGCTGGAGGAAGTCTGCGATGGTGAATCAGTGGTCGACGGCTTCCCGTACCGGGCGGCTGCGTGGGTCGCGGGCGGCGCCGGAGTGCTCTGGGCGTGCGCCCGGGCGGTGAGGAGAGAGTCGGCCCGTCGCTACGGTCGCCCGGCCCGGCGAGAGTTCGACGCGGCGCAGGTCCCCTCCAACGCGGTCGACGTCGGGGTCATCACCGATAGCGGCGCCACCCTGCACGGCTGGCTGCGCGAACCCGTCTCCTGTCCAGAGAGCGAGAGCGGCCTCCCGCGCCCGGTCGCGCTGGTCATCCACGGATGGGGCGCCAGCGCCGCCGACATGGTTCCGCTCTCGGAGCCTTTGCTGGAAGCGGGCCTGTGCGTGCTCCTGCTCGATGCCCGCGGCCATGGCCGGAGCGGTGAGGTCGGCGTCGCCACCATGCCTACCTTCGCCGAGGATCTCCGTTCGGCGCTGCACTGGCTGCGGAGCCACCCACAGATCGACTCGGACCGCATCGTGCTGGTGGGCCACTCCGTGGGAGCCGGAGCAGCGCTATTCGTCGCAGCCGACGACCACACGATCGCAGGAGTCGTCTCGATCTCGTCGATGGCCGCTCCGCGAGACTTCATGGCTGAACGGATGCGATCCAGGTTCCCTAGTGTGTTGGTACGGCTCGCTTTGAGGTACGTCGAGCATGTCATCGGCCATCGATTCATCGAGTTCTCGCCCCTCGACACGATTGGCCGATCGACCGCGCCAATCCTGCTGATCCACGGCGCCCAGGACGGCACCGTTCCCCTCGCCGATGCCCAACGCCTCCACGCTCAGAGCCCAGATCGGAGCACACTGCTGATCCTGCCGCAGGCGGGCCACGCCGACTTCGGAGCGATCCAGGAAGCCACGCCGTCACTGCTGCGATTTCTCCTCGAAGCCGGGGTCGTCTCAGGCCGCGCCACCGCGGGCCAAGGGGCGTTGGCCGGTCCCGCTGAATAGTGGTCTGGGTGCCGCCTGACCCAAAGACCCACCGCGGGAAGCTACGCGGGAGCAACTCATCTACAACCGCGCTAGCACGAGGCCGACGGGGACGCTGACCAGTAGGACCACGACGAGCACGCGGTAGGTCAGGAGCAGGCCCCCGAGCCAACCAGACGATGTGTAAGGCGCCTTCCCTGAGGCGCCACGCACACCCCAGACCATCAGAGCTAGCGCCACTACAATGAGGGCGCCTCCGATATCCACCAGCCAAACCACGTCGATCACAGTGCCGGCGACGACGCCGACGTTGCCCAGCGCGAAGACCGCGAAGTCGCGTGCTACCGCGCCTGGCGTCGCTGGCCGCGCCGGCAACATCGTGCGCCCGAGCGCCAGACCGATCTGCCCCACGCCGGCAACGAGCACGAGGTACGCGCTCGCCCATACTGGCTTCTGGGAAGGGTCGTGAGCCACAAACGCGGCAACGAGGCCCCCGGCGATCACAGCGATCACGCCGAGGACGAGCCACGGCGACGCCGAGACCAGCCTCGCGTTCATCGTGCTCTTCTCTCCCGTCAACGCGCCGCGCCCGCTTTCTCCTGGTCTGCTTCTCCGGGACCGCGCAACGCTCGCTTCGAGGGCATTGGAAGTAAAGAGGCGTCGCACACGGAACCACTATCCCCCAGCCGACGGGCAACCTGTCCAGCTTCGGCTCGGGCCGCAGTTGAGCCCAAGAAACACACAGGTCGACCTGCTTTCCTGAGGTGTGCCTACTAAGGAGGCGCCATGCAGATCGGAGAAGCCAGGACTCGACTTGTCACCCTGCTCGCCATCATCGCCGCTCCTTCGGGCACTAGCGGCGTACCCGGCTCAGCAGAGCAGTCCGCCGGCGTCCGAGTCCGTGGCGCTGACCTTCGGACCGGATGGTTGGGACAGATCGACGTCATAGCGAGCGGTCCAGCTGCCAGAGTCGAGGGCGACGATGACGTTGACGCGGTACTGGTTCGGGGACGTCTCGCGCGCGGTCACGCGCGAGACGTACTGGTCGACCTCTGCGCAGAACAGAGACGTCACCGCGGTCCTCGCCTCTGGGCCGCGATTCGCGGAACTCTGCTCGGTCGCGCTCTCGCGCACGCCCCAGATGGTGAGCATGCCGCGCCCACCGGTGTCGGGCGCCCAGGCCCAGGTGGACGGATCGGAGTCGATCACGGTGTAGGAGCCGGCGGGCACGCTGATGTTGGTGACGGCCACCCAGTAGGCATTGGGCACTCCTCCTTGGCCGTCAAGGCCTGTGGTTGAGAACGGTCCGTACGTCGTGCCGTCGGCGGAGCGGAGACTAATGGTGCCCGGTGTCACGCCCTGGGCGTTGTTCCAGTGATAGGTCCGAAGCGCGGTGATCCGGGCCGCGGGCAGGGTCACGACCGATGGTTGGGTGGGGCCGTTGCTCACCCCGGCGATGCTGCCGATCTCGGCCAGGATGTCGGCGTCGGTTCCTTCGGACGGTGTGGTTCCCCCGTCCCCGTCCCCGTCCCCGTCCCCGTCGGGGGCGTCGGTGTCGGCCGCGCCGGTGGTGCCTACGGGCCGGCTGAAGGGTCGGTCGGTGGTGATGTCGACGAGGATGATGACCGTGACCTTCACCGTCGCTTTGACCACGACGACGATGCTGGGGTCAAAGCCCGGCCACCGTGCGCCCGTGTAGCGCGTTGAGGTGGTCACCGGTTGCGCCTCGGTCAACGGGTTGCCGCAACTGCACTTGGCCCGCGGCACCCCGTACTCGTCGACCATCACCGCAGAGCCGGCCTGGAGGACCGCCGGGTAGGAGTTCGCTTTCCCGTTGTTGTAGCCGTAGTTGACGACGCGGGTGTCACGGCGCAACAGGACCGGCGTGAGACTCGCAACAAAGTCCCGGATCTCTTCGACCTCGATCCCCTGAACTCCAGCCCAGGCTGCGGCTTTGTCGGCGTCAGCTTCCAAGAAGGCCACGAGTGCCTCAGGATCACAGGCCTGCTGGTCCTGAGTTCCGCCGTACAAGCCGGGGGAGGAAGCAGTCATCACGACGCCTCCCGCGCCGGCAGGAGTCTGAGGTGACGCTTCGGGAGACTCTTCCGGAAGAGGTTGCCCGGTGTCGTCGGGGTTGGATGGGAGCGCTGACTCGTTGACCGCGACCGAAGCGGTGAAGGGGTCCGGAACTTCCAGGGCCACCGGCTCCAGAATGACGGCGGAGGAGTCGTCGCCAGCTTTGGGCTCGTCACTGTTTCGATCGATCAGCACCAGAGCGCCGACCACCGCGACGGTCAGCGCCAAGAGGGCTGCCGCTCCGATGGCGATCAGCCCACCCAAGCGGCGCTTGCCGTTGTCGCCAGAGTCGAGCGGTGGCGGCGGCCCTGGTCGTGGCGGAGCAGGCGGGCCCGCCGGGCGAGGGGCGGAGGGCGGAGGAGCGGAGTGCGGAGGAGCGGGCGGCTCGGGTGGAGCCGAGGGTGGGGTCGAGGGCTGGTCAGTCGGCGTGGGCGCGGCTCCACCGGAGAGGCTGGCACCGCAGACCGGGCAGAAGTCACCTTCGGCGGGCCTGGGAGTACCGCACTGAGAACAGAACTTTGCTGCCATCTTGGTCACCTGACTCCTCGATTGAGGGGTAGGCCAACTACTGCGCCCCCCCGAGCGGCGGATCATCACCGCACTTTCAACCTACCTGCCCTGAACGATGCGGACGGGCGCCTCGACGGGTCGTCTAGGCCAGTCAGGGGTGTGCTCTCCCTCGGCCCGATCCGGACCCCCATCGCCGACGCAATAGGGTCGGGCGTTCAGAGAAGATCGATCTGCCCAGCTCGACCAGACGAAAGGCAGCGCCACCAATGGCTCTCGACGTGGCCTTCATTGCGGGGGGCCTCGTGCTGCTCTTCTTCGGGGGAGACCTGCTGGTTCGAGGCAGCGTGCGTCTGGCTGAGCGGGCAGGGGTCTCGCCGCTGTTCGTAGGGCTGGTCCTGGTCGGCTTCGGAACGTCGGCGCCCGAGCTGTTTGCCTCCATCGAGGCGGTCAGAGTGGGCGCCCCGGCGATCGCCTGGGGCAACGTGGTCGGGTCGAACGTCGCCAACACCCTCCTGATTCTGGGTGTGGCAGCGATCGTGACGCCCTTCCCCATCTCGCGAAGCGCGCTGTGGCGCGACGGGGGGTTCGGTCTCGTGGCCGCCGCACTCCTGCTTGTCTTCGCCCAATCGGGGGTGACCAGGCCCATGGGTCTGGTGTTGATCGCGATCCTGGTCGCCTATCTGGCCTACTCCTACATCGCGGAGCGCCGCAAGCCTGCACCGCCCACCACGCCCAAGGATCGCGCTGGGTCGCGCCCAGTCGGCGGCGGCGTAGGAGCAGACCTGGGGGCCACCCTGAGCGGGCTTGTCCTGATCATCATCGGCGGCAACATCCTGGTCGGCGGCGCGCGCAACGTGGCCACCGACCTCGGGCTCTCCGACACGCTGATCGGGTTGACCATCGTCGCCATCGGCACCTCGGCGCCGGAGTTGGCCACTTCGGTCGTGGCGGTCCGCAAGGGTCAGGGCGGGATTGCCTTCGGCAATGTTCTCGGTTCCAACATCTACAACATCCTCGCCATCGGCGGCGCCACCGCGGTCCTAGCGCCGAAGAGCCTCCCGAGCGAGATGGTCTGGGTCGAGCTTCCGCTGCTCGTGGTGGTAGCCATCGGGCTGCTGGTCTTCGGCAGAACTGGTCACCGCTTCTCGCGGTGGGAGGGCGTGGCGCTGGTGACGGCGTACGCCGGCTATCTGGCCTTCGCCGTGCTGCGCGCCACCGGCTGAGCAGGACCGCTCAGAGTCGAGCGCGGCCCTGTTGGACAGCCAGTCCCGCGCACAGCAGAGCCAACACACCGAGGACCGCCGCGACCGGGACCTGCTCGGACAGGGTGGCGATCATCAGCGGGAATCCGAAGCCGACGTAGGCCGTGGCGTAGAAGCCGGCTGACACGGTGCCGAGGCGTCCGGGATTCGCCAGCGCCGGGAGTCGTGAAAGACCACCGGCCAGTGCGAGTCCGCCGCCCGCACCAAGGATCGCTGCGGCGGGGACGGCCAGCAGAAGCAGGTCGGGGACGGCCGCCGCTACTGCCGTGGTCCCGAATCCGATCAGTCCGCACAGGGCGGCCACCGGAGCCGTGCGAGCGCCCAAGCGGGCCTGGAAGGGCGCCGCCAGGGTGCCGGCTCCGAGGGCCAGCCCTGCGAGCAACCCCGTCAGCGCCACAGGTGCGACCGGGAACCCGATGAGCACCGGCATCCCCGCCACAGCGCTGGCCGGGAACGCGTAGACGCATACCGCCAACGGGGCGACGATCAACAGGCCAGTCCTTCGCCCGCCGGTGACGAAAGCACTGCGCGGCGCTGGTTCCGCCGTGAACGGCTGATGTACCAACGACTCGGCGACTCCCCAGGCGACGACGAGAGCAGCCACGAGAAGCGCGATGTGCACGAGGTAGGGCAGCACCAGCGGCCACGGACCCCACTCACCCATCAAACCGGCGTACGCCGGGCCCACCGCGAACCCCCCGGTCATCGCCACCGTCGCGGTGCGGGGGCCGAACCTGCTGCCGTGACGCACGGCTGACTCCACCAGCCAGGCGCTGCCCACGCTGAACACGGTCCCGGACACGGCACCTTGGAGGAACCGCACGGCATAAAGCAGGGGTTCGCTGCCCCCCGCGCCGGTGAACAGGAGCGAGGCGACCGCCGCAGCAATGGCCGCGGGGAGAACCACGGGACGGCGACCGAATCGGTCCGAGGCCCGCCCCGCGAAGGCGAGGGCGAGCATCAGGCCCAGTGCGTAGACACCGAAGATCGCCGTGACGGAGGCATCGGTGAGATCAAGTTTTTGGCGATAGACCAGAAGCAGGGGAGTGGGCACGTTTGTACCGGTCGCCACAGCCAGCAGCAGTACGCCGAGTCGTCGCTCTGGGCTCCACCTCACGGCAGCACCTTTGCACACGCCGGGGTCGTCGAGGGACGCCCTAAACGACATCTCGTCTCTGGACGACGACGAGGGCGGTGATGGCCGGCAGGAGGGCCCACGCGCTCAGGGCCGCGAACGCTGCCCACACGCTCACCTCCGAGCTCACGCCGGAGAGAACGGCGTACAGGGAAATCGGAATCCAGGATCCCGCCTCGCTGAACATCTGCACGACGAGGGGAGGGATCACGAAGAGTGCCAAGAAGACGGTCGTGACGGCACCTCCGATATTGCGACTGAGCGCGCCGAGGCCAGCACCGAAGACAGCGCCGATGCCTCCAGCGAACGTCGTGGCTCCGCAAAGACGGATCAGGTCACCGGAGGTGAGCAGGAAGTCGTATTCGGTCGTCGGTAACGCCAAGGCAACCCCTGCGACTACCAACGACTGCCCGAGGAAAGCCAGCACAGCTCCACCCGCGAACACCGCAGTGAGCTGGGCAAGTACCGCTCGAGTGCGGTTGGGAGAGGTCAAGAACATGGGTACGACTGTTCGATGTCCGTACTCTCGGGCCGCCGCGATGGCACCGAAGAGACTGGTGATCATCATGGCGTTGGACGCGAAAGCCACCAGAGACCGTTGGTCGGCGGCGGTGGAGATGAATGTCTTGCTGCCGTCCATATCAGTGGCGAACGCGACGATGGCAGCGTCGAGGCCGGCGACGACCACGAGGACGACGAGGAATCCTCCGGGCAGGTTGGTGGTGGTCAGTTTGCGGATCTCTCCGCGCACGAGTCGAAGCATGGAGATCACAGGGACCTAGCCTGGTCGTGGGTTGGGATGTGGATGGCTGGAGCGTTGCCGATAGCAGTGCCATCGGTGCCCGTCCACCCCAGGAACAGTTCCTCCAAGGAACCGCGCTGCGGGCTGAGTTCGTGCAGTGAGATGCCCGCGGCGCAGGCGCGGTCGCCAATCTCGGCGATATCGATGCCGCGAACCATGAGGGCGCCATCGCCGACAGCGTGGACGGTGGCGCCGGCTGCGATGAGGAGCGTGGTGAGGTCATCCGGAGCCGTCGTGCGGACCGACGTACCTGCCTGCTGCAGGGCGGAGAGAGTGCCCGTGGCGACAAGCTTTCCGTGGCTCAGGACGACGATCTCGTCCGCCAGATGCTCGACCTCGGCCAAGAGGTGGCTCGAGATGAAGACCGTTCCCCCATCGGCCGCCCGGGCTCGCAGGAGATCTCGCAGCCAACGGATGCCCTGCGGGTCGAGCCCATTGCCCGGCTCATCGAGCACCAGCACCGGTGGGTTGCCCAGCATCGCACCAGCCAACCCGAGGCGCTGGCGCATCCCCAGTGAGTACTCGCTCACGTGTTGATCGGCCGACCGGCTCAAACCGACAGACTCCAGCATCTCGTCGATGCGTTTGGGATCGATCCCGGCGCCGTCCGCCAGGATGCGCAGGTGGTTGCGTCCGCTTCGTCCCGGATGGAAAGCGTCGGCTTCCAGTACGACGCCGACGCTCCGTGCCGGGTCGGTCATCTCGCGGTAACGCGTTCCGCCGATGGTGGCCTGCCCCTGATCCGCGCGGGCGAGATCGAGAAGAATCTTCATCGCCGTAGATTTCCCGGCGCCGTTGGGGCCCAAAAAGCCGGTGACGCGTCCGGGTTGCACGGTGAAGGTGAGGTCGTCGACGACCACTGCCGCTCCATAGCGTTTGGTGACACTTGCGAACTCAAGGGTGTGCACGTATGCGCGCTCCATCTGGGTGTGGGATCAGACGATTGACTCGTGGGACCCCTCAATCACACAGGTTCATCGCGGGCCTCGGTAGAGACGAAGGTCCCCGCCACCCGCTCGACAGAGCACGGTCCCCTCGGTTTGGGCCAGCGACCTCACAGGCCTGAGCCGGACCGAGCCGACCCGAGACGGAGCGAGGGAATCGTCAACCCCGTCCGGGCCGCACAAGGGGGTGTGGGGCAACCGGACGGGGTTGACAAATTCACGCGGTCCGCGCGGTCGAGGCGAACGTCACTGGTGGGGGGAATCAGTGACGTAGGTCACTCATTTGCTGCGGACATACCCATTGTCGCACATCTCTTGCCAAGATGTGACAAGCAAGAGTCACATCGCTCAACCGGAGCGATCTATGAAGGGAAATCTCATGAACCGTGCACGTAACTTCCTCGTCGGTACCGTCGCCACGTTGTCCCTGCTGGGAGTCGCCGGAGTCGGTCAGGCCTCGGCTGAGCAGGAGGACGTGGTGCTCACGACGACGCGTTGGTGCTGCTGAGCGTCGTAGGGAGTCGCCTGCGTGAAACGGGCGAGGCCAGGCCGGTCGCTGCGGCGGCCCGCCGGTAGGCGTCGAGAGCGCCCGCGGAGTCACCCACGCTCTCGAGAAGTTCGGCGAGCTCGAACCACAACTGAGCGGCGGCCCGATCGGCACCCGCTCCGCTAAGGTGGTGAACCGCTTGCTGGAAGTGCTCCCGAGCTCTGTCAAGCGCGCCTTCATGGAGGGCGATCTGACCGAGAAGCGAGCAGGCGTCCGCGGCCAGCAGTGGCATGGAGGAGCCGATCGATTCGACAGCCCCCAGGATCCCTTCGCGGGCTTTCGCCACGTCGCCGAGGAGGAAGTGAGCGCGAGCCTGGGCGATGAGATTGTCGGCCAGATCAGAGAGGCCGGCGTCGGTGGTGGACAGCTCCTCAGCCGCGCGGGCCAATGTGTCGAGCGACTGTTGTGCTTGTGGGGGGTCGACCATCAGCTGCAGGATGCCGAGCTGGGTGCGCAGCCGAGCGACGTTTCTGGCGTCCTCGGCGGCCTCGATGATTCTCAGCGCCCGCTGCGCCAAGGGCAGTGCGGTGAGGGCGTTGCCGCGCATCGACTCGATTGCGGAGCTGTTCCAGTAGGCCATAGCTTTGGCCATCGGTGATGCCAACTGCTCGGCTCGCCCAACGGCGCGCTGACACAGCCGCGCTGCATAGTCCACGTCGCCCTGCTCGTGGTACGCCGCAGCCAAGGACAGGCTCAGGCGGATGGCTTCGTCGACCCCGTCGAGCCCGATCTCCTCGACGCGGCGGATGCCCTGTGTCCCGACCTCGATGGCTCGCCCCAGCTCGCCGGAGTCGCGGTAGCACCCACACAGCGCGCTGAGTCCGCTGATCCACCGCAGGTCCTGCGGGGCGGTCTGGGCAAGGTCTTCGAGCGCGAGGATCGCGGACTGCAGGTCGCCAGTGGCCTCCAGGGCTCCGGCCTGGACGTAGCCCGCGCTACGCCGCAGATCATCGAGGTTGCCGATGGCGGGATCCTCGAGAACACCTGTCACCACGCGCAGTGCTTCCTCGGCGGCGCCCGTCGCCAGGTGGAGTTCTGCATGGTCGAGCATCACCTGGAGTTCGGCGAGGCGGTCTGGGGCGACGCCCTCGAGCAGTTCCGCGATGCTGACCCCCATCCGGTTGGCGAAGGCTGTCAGCAACTCCATGTCCGGGCGGCGCTGACCACTCTCGATCCGAGAGACGTATCCCGCCGACACCTGCTGCCCTGCGAGTTGGGTCTGGGTCAATCCGGCTCGTGAGCGTTGGGTTCGGATGCGTTCGCCCAGGGTCGCGGCGTCGAGAGTGCGGAGGAGGTCAGTCAATTCAGCGCGCATGGATCCTATTGTGACTGATTTTGACCAATATTTGTCAGATTGCTCATCCGTGAGCGGCGTCGGCCGTGTTAA
>RCMY010003597.1_pt1 | contig 13683 bp, 12 predicted proteins | sample 2041341 | NCBI WGS metagenome assembly RCMY01 (sample SAMN09708234, study PRJNA481090) | Marine sediment metagenome, whole genome shotgun sequencing project. | reverse complement strand
CTGGCCAGCCCCGGCATGTCGTCGGCCCCCAGCAAGTCCAAGCTGGGCGATGAACTGACATTGTTTCATGATTGCGCACGCTCTGAGCTGACTTTGCGCCAGATCCGCAACACGCGCGAGGCGGACCTCGCCCCTTTTGGGCTGCGCATGGATGTATTCGCCTTCGACGGTTCGTTTCTTTCGGTGGTGCTGGACCTGCCGCACGGCGCGGTCGACGGGCTGAAAAAACACCACCTCCTGCGCATGACCGCCATCGTCGAATTGGAAAAGCCTCTCGAAATTTTCGCCCGGCTAAACATCAAAAACGGGCCAAACACCGAACAGATCGTGCGCGAGCTGCCGCTGAACGAGGACGAGATCGTCGTCGAATTCGATTTGGCCTATTCCAACCTCAACGAAAAGCGGATTGAGCGGGCATGGGTCGATCTGATCTTTGAAAACCCCGAGATGAGTCAGGTGATCCTGCGCGATCTGACCTTTAGCCGCCGCCCGCGCGCCGAATTTTGATGGGCCCGAATTCTGAAAACCGGAATTCTGACAGCCGGAAAGGGATCGACATGAGCAATCTCACACTGACCAAGACCCGCCTGTTTGAGGGCGTCTGGGAGGGCCAGTTGACCCATGAGGGTGAGGGGAACACCCAGCCCGACATTGAGGTCACGCATCTGGAACGGCCCATATCCGGCGTGGAGGTGATCGAGAACGAAGAGGGCGGTTTCTGGACCCTGCGCGTGCCTATCCCGGCCAACGTGATAACCGATGGTGTGCAGATTTTCCTCATCCGCGACCGGCGCGCGGATACAACGCTGGACAGTTTCGCGCTGATGTCGGGCGATGCGCTGGGCTATGATATCCGCACCGAGGTGACGCTGCTACGCGAGGAATTGGACATGCTCAAGCGCGCCTTTCGCCGCCACTGCCTCGACACCATCTGAGCCACCGGCACGGGATTTTTCGCAAAAAATCGTGGCCCCGAATCCTGTTCGGCATCCTGTCCGGTATCAGGCGTCTTCGTTTGACTCGTCCGGCGCGGTGAATTCATGCGCGGTCAGGCGGCGCGGCTCATGTTCGACATTGTCGGGTTTCTCGATTTTGTCCGACGAGGCCGACACGACCCCCAGTTCCTCGAACTTGCGCGCTGAGGGCAGAACCCGGCCCTCCAGCGATCCCAGCGCCTTGTTGTAGTGATCAACGGATTGGCCCAGCGAGCGGCCCACCTTACCCAAATGCTCAGCAAAGACGCGCAGGCGGTCGTAAATCTCCTTGGCGGTCTTCTGCACCTCTTCGGCATTTTCGGCCATTTTGTCCTGCTGCCAGCCGTAGGCAATCGCCTTGACCAGCGCCATCAAAGTGGTCGGCGTGGCGATCAGCACCTTACGCTCGAAGGCATATTCGATCAGCCCCGGATCGGCCTCGGCGGCGGCAGACACGAACGTCTCGCCGGGGATGAACATGACCACGAAATCGGGGGCCGAGCTTAGGTTGTCTTGATAGGACTTGGACGATAGCTCGTTCACATGTTTGCGCACCTGAACGGCATGCTGCTTGATAAACTGGCTCTGTAATTCGGGCGTGTCGGCCTCGAGCGCGTCGAGGTAAGCCGACAGCGGTGTCTTGGCGTCGATCACGATGCTTTTGCCGCCGGGGATGTGGACGATGGCGTCGGGGCGGCGCTTCCCTTCGTCGGTGTCGAAACTCTTCTCCAGATGGAAATCGACGCGCTCGGTCATGCCAGCCATCTCAAACACCTGCCGCAACTGCATCTCGCCCCAGCGCCCGCGCGTTTTGGGCGCGCGCAGCGCCTGCACGAGGCGACGGGTTTCCTGCCCCAGACTGGCCTGGCCTTCGGTCAGGGACAACACCTGCTGTTTGATCGTGCCATAGGCCTCGTTTCGGGCCTTTTCGATTTCGCCCATGCGCAGGTCAAATTTGCCCAGTTTATCGTCCAGCGGCTTGACCAGATCGCGGATCGCGGCATGGCGGCGGTTCAGATCCTCATCAGCGGATTGCTTGTGCGTCTTGAACCGCTCCGAGACCAGCGACAGGAACTTCTCGGAGTTGGCAGACAGCGCGCCGGAGGCCAGCGATTGAAACCGGTCCTCTAGCTGTTTTTTCATATCTGCCAGATCGGCCAGCCGTTGTTGGTGTGTTTCCTGAAGACTGGTCAGGCGCTGCTCCAGCGAGGCGGAATTTACCTGCTCGCGGTAGAGGTCCGCCATCAAATCATCGGCGCGATTCTCGAGCGCGGGAACGCGGTCGGCTATGGGGTGCAGTCCCGCCAGCTTTTCGCGCAGTGCGGATGCCTCGGCCTCGTGACGACGGGCGCGGCGTGCCGCGAAAATGGCCATCAGCGCGAGGATCAGCGCCAGCGCGGCAGCACCGGCCGCGACGGCCTGCCACTGGGTGAGATCCAGATCCAGATACTGCTCCATGCGGGCGTCCTTGTGTGTCGAATTGATGCCGCCCAACTGGCGTCAAAGCAGGTCGGTCTGCAACCTTAAACGGCTCTAGCTGCGCCCGAACAGCCGCTCAATATCACTGAGTTTCAACGTGACATAGGTGGGCCGGCCATGGTTGCACTGACCCGACAACGGCGTCGCCTCCATTTCGCGCAATAGTGCGTTCATCTCGTCCGCCTGCATCCTGCGCCCCGAGCGGATCGAGCCGTGGCAGGACATGCGGCTGAGGATCGCGTCGATGCGCGCACGCACCATTTCGGTGTCGCCCTGATCGCTCAACTCGTCCAGCACGTCGAGGATCAATGCGCGCGCGTCCACGTTGCCCAAGAGAGCGGGCGTTTCGCGCACTGCAACCGCGCCACCGCCAAAGGGCTCGATCGTCAGGCCAAGCGGCGCGAGGTCCGGCGCGGCGGCCAGCAGCGTGGCACAATCACCCTCGGAGAGGTCAATGATTTCGGGGATCAGCAGCGCCTGTGCGGCGATGCCATGCTCGGCCATCTGGCGTTTCAAGCGCTCGTAAACCAGCCGTTCGTGCGCGGCGTGCTGATCGACGATGACGATGCCCTCGTCTGTCTGGGCGATGATGTAATTCTCGTGGACCTGTGCGCGCGCTGCGCCCAGCGGTGTATCCGTGCGGGCCGAATCAGTCGTATCCGGGGCAGGCTCGGTTCGCGCGCTGTAATCCCCCTGCATCTCGGCAAAACCGGGGGCTTGGGCGGCATAGCTGGCCGCGCGGGCCTGCGCCGACGGGCGGTCCATCTGATAGACACGCGCGCCGGTCTGCTCGGGCCGGAAGGCGCCCAGCGTGCCAGTGGCCACAGTAGATGACGCGCGATGCCCCGCCTCGGCCAGCGCGTGGCGCAGGCCCGACACGATCAGGCCGCGCACGGTGCCGGGATCGCGAAACCGCACCTCGGATTTGGCGGGATGCACGTTGACGTCGACCAATGCGCCCTCGCAGTCGATGAATAGCGCGGCAACCGGATGGCGGTCGCGGCTGAGCACGTCCATATAGCCCGCGCGCAGCGCGCCGATCAGCATCCGGTCGCGCACCGGGCGACCATTGACGAACAGGAACTGCGCCACCGCCGCGCCGCGCGAATAGGTCGGCAGACCCGCGCAGCCGGTCATGTGAAACCCATCGCGCTCGGCGTCTATGCGCATTGAATTGGCGGTGAAATCGCTGCCGATGACGCGGGCCAGCCGCGCGTGCAGGGCATCAAAGAGATCGCCGGTTTCGGCATCGGCGCGGAATGTCTGCCGCCCCTCGCCGCCGCCCGACACATCCCGAAGGGTGAAACTGATCAACGGCTTGGCCATCGCCAGCCGTTTGATCACGTCGCCGATCGCCTGCGACTCGGCCCGGTCGGTGCGCATGAATTTCAGCCGTGCAGGTGTCGCGTGGAAAAGATCGCGCAGCGTGATGACCGTGCCGCCATTCAGCGCCGCGGGGCGCACATCGCCCATCTTGCCGCCCGTCACGGCGATCTCGGCCCCGTCATGGCCTGCCGCGCGGGACGTTACGCTGAGCCGCCCGACAGCGCCGAGGGACGCCAGCGCCTCGCCGCGAAAACCGAAGCTGTTGATGTTCAGCAGGTCACTACCGTCGATCTTGGACGTCGCATGACGGGCCAGTGCCAGCGGCAGGTCGGCGGGGGTCATGCCGCAGCCGTCATCCGTCACGCGGATCAACGTTTTGCCACCATCCGCGATTTCGACCGCGATGCGGCGCGCGCCCGCGTCTATGGCGTTCTCGACCAGCTCCTTGACCGCGGATGCGGGTCGCTCAACCACTTCGCCAGCGGCGATACGGTTGATCGCTGCCTCGTCCAGCTGGCGGATGACCGGGCCAGATTGGCCGATATGGGGGGCGTGCTGCATCATGCCACAAGACTTAGCATAGCGCGCCTTGATTCGACCAGACGCTGGCGTGGGCCATGCCAGCTAAAGCGTTTCGGGCCATACCTGAGAAAGGGGTGACCCGAAGCACCGCGAAACCAATGGGCGTTGCGCGCGTTTCACGAAAATCTGTGTCTCAGGTTTTTCACGAAACGCTTTAGGTAAAAAACTACGCCCGATGCGCGCGGCCCCTCTACATTCACGCCGATCTGGGCTAGATTGGCGCAAATCCGAGGGGTAAAAGCCCTGATATTTCGGTCGGGCAGGGCAAAGATGAGCAATTCAGGACGGCGCAAGTCACCCTTGGTGGCCGACAGGCGCAAACCCAAGACCAAGCCGAAGACGGCGAAGCCCCGCAAGGCGCGCAAACGTGCGCCAGCCAAACGGCGCGGCGGCAATGTCCTGACGCGCACCGTCTTTGGCCTGTTGCGTTGGATCTGGCGCATCGTCTGGGGCGTCGGCTGGCGGCTGACCGCGGTGGCGCTGGTGATCCTTGGCGTCGCCGTCGCCTACGTCTATGCCACCCTACCCGATGTTTCGGCGCTGCTTGATGGACGCGCGCGCGGATCGGTCACGCTGCTGGATCGCGACAGCGACGTGTTCGCGTGGCGCGGCGATCAGTTCGGTGGGGCCGTCAACGCCGGCACCGTGTCAAAACACCTGCGCAACGCCGTGATCGCAACCGAAGACAAGAGGTTCTACCTGCATCCCGGCGTCGATCCCATCGGCATCGCCAGCGCCGTGCGTATCAACCTCAGCGAGGGGCGCGGGCCGCTCAGCGGGCATGGCGGATCGACCCTGACGCAGCAGACGGCCAAGCTGCTGTGCCTCGGCACCGAATATGTCGAGGCCGAGTGGGACAGCGAGGCCGAGTATGTCGCCGATTGCCGTCGTGGATCGCTGGGTCGCAAGGCCAAGGAAGCGGTCTATGCGATGGCGATGGAGGTGAAATACACCAAGGAAGAGATCCTCTCGATCTATCTCAATCGCGCCTATCTGGGCGGCGGCGCCTATGGCGCCGAAGCCGCTGCGCAGCGCTATTTCGGCACATCTGCGGCGCAGCTGAACCCGTCCGAGGGCGCGATGCTGGCGGGCCTTCTGACCGCCCCATCGACGCTGGCACCCACCAGTAACATCGAGCGTAGCCAGAACCGCGCGGCAGTCGTGGTTCGCCTGATGCGCAATCAGGGCTACCTTACCGAGTCCGAGGCCGCATTGGCGCTGGCTAATCCTGCCGAACTGTCCGAGGCGGCCGAGCGGCAGGCAGGTGGCTATTTCGCCGATTGGGTCATGTCGTCCGGCCCCGAATTCTTTACCCGCGACACGACCGAGGACGTCATCATCCGCACTACGCTGGACCAGCGCATCCAACGCGCTGCCGAGGCCGGGCTAGATGCCGTCTTTGACGAAAAGCTGCGTGACGGGTCCAAGGCGCAGGCGGCGGTCGTCATCATGTCGTCGGACGGTGCCGTGCGCGCCATGATCGGCGGGCGCCAGACCAAGGTATCGGGTGCCTTCAACCGCGCCACGCAAGCGAACCGGCAGACCGGCAGCAGCTTCAAGCCGTTCGTCTATGCGACGGCGCTGGAGTTGGGCTATTCCAGTCAGGACACCGTCGTGGACGAACCCTACTGTCTGAACATTCCCGGCTCGGGCCAATGGTGCCCCAGCAATTACAGCAATCGCTTTCATGGTCGCGTGACGTTGGCCGATGCGCTGAAGTACTCATACAACATCCCCGCCGTTAAGGTCGCTGAGAGTGTCGGTCTGGACCTTGTGCGCAAGGTCGCCAGCGATTTCGGGATCAAGAGCGATCTGGCCGCCGGTCCCGCATTGGCGCTGGGCGCCTCTGAGAGCACGCTGCTGGAAATGACCGGCGCGTTTGCGGGCATCCTAAACGGCGGCTCGTCGGTCAAACCCTACGGCTTGGTTGAACTCAAGTTGCTGGGTCAGGATGAGGCCGTCATGGGCGCGGGCGGCGGCATCGGCGAGCGTGTGATCCGCGAGGACGCGGCGCGCGAACTGATCTGGATGATGAGCCGCGTGGTTGATGGCGGCACCGGGGCGCGCGCCAAACTGCCGGGCCGCGAGGCTGCGGGCAAGACCGGCACGACGCAGGCCGCACGCGACGCGTGGTTCTTGGGCTTTACTGCGGATTACGTCGCAGGGGTCTGGATGGGCTATGATGACAACACGCCGCTAACCGGCGTGACCGGCGGCGGCTTGCCTGCCGAAATCTGGCATGAGGTGATGGTGCGCGTGCATGAAGGGATGCCCGCCAATCCCCTGCCGATGACGCGCATTCAAGAGCGGCCCGTTCAACAGGTGCAGCAACCTCAGGTGCAGCAACAGCAAGGGCAACAGAGCCAGCAACAGCAACGTGATCAAGGGTGGCAAGGTAACCAGACCGGACAGCGCCGGCAACAGGATGGCCCGATCACCAGTATCCTGCGGCAACTGTTCGGAGGGTGATCCGCTGCGCGCTCAGTGGCTTGAATGTCTACGCGCCCAAACACACGTCAATGAAAAACGCGCGGCCCTCGCGGGGCCGCGCGCCGGGCTTAGCGCAATCAGGATGTTACCCCGCCTGACGCAGATCCGCAGTCATCGCGTCGATATTGCCCTGACGACGATCCAGCATTGAACCGATTTCGGTCCGCTCGCTCAGGCGCAGGCTGATGCCTTCGATCATCAAGTCAAAGAAAAGATCCCGCCCCGAGCGGTCCGAGACCAGAAAGCGCACGTCAAAAGGTGCCTCGCCGCGCAGGTTCACACGGGCCTTAACCTCGTGCCAGGATTTGACCGCGCTCACGCCGAGCACTTCAATCTGCCCGCCTTGGAATTCTTTGAACCGCTTGCCGTATTTGCGCGCGATATAGCCGCGAAAGACGTCGATATAGGCAGCCATCTGCGCTGCGCTGGCGCGGTTGGCATCCGCGCCCAGCGTGCTGCGCGCGATCAGATCGACGTCGGCGTAGCGGCGGAAAATACCCTCGAAATCGCCAATCATCTGTCCCAAGGACTTGCCCGAGGCGATGACGCGGTTTATCTCGCCCACCACCTTGTCGACCAGCGCGCGTGCGTCGGCATCATTCAGGGCCAGCGCGCTGCGGGGCATCGCGGCGAAAAATGCCGCGCCCGTCCCGGTGGCGATCAGGCTGCGGCGTGTGATGTCATTGGTCATAAGGATCCTCAAAATCTGCGCTTACACCGGGGCCCGCAGGCGCTCCGGCGGTGGTATCGTAGGGATCGAGATAGGCCTCGCTGCCCCCGCTGCCCACCTTAAAGCGGCGATTTTGCAGATAAAGTGAGCGGGAGGCCGCGTAACTATCTGCGCTGTCATGGAGGACCGAGTCGATCGACTCGCTGTAGCGCCCGCGCGATGTCAGCCCCTTTGAGGCGCGCGTGCCCAACGCATAATAGACCTCGGGGTCTTCGATCACATAGCCCAGCGGGTTGGTGAATAGGTCCACGACACGCCCCGCCGCCGCGCGGCTGGTCGAGGGGCCAATCACGGGCAGTTGGATATAGGGGCCCTCATGCACGCCCCACGTATAAAGCGTCTCACCGAAATCAGTATAGGTCGCGTCAGGCATATTCAGGTCCGTGGCGACGTCGATCAGACCGCCCAGCCCCAGCGTGGTGTTGACCAGAAACCGGTAGAAATCCGACGTCAGGCCTACACCATTGCCCTGCAGCGCGCTGTTCACCATCGCGCCGGGCAGCGACAGATTGGTCGCGAAATTGCTAATCACCGTTTCGACATCGTCCGGCACGACGGCGCTATAGCCCATGGCCACGGGGCGCAGGACAGCGCGGTCCAGCCTCTTGTTTCGCTCGTGATTGAGACGATTCGATGCCTCGTAGGGATCATAAGGTACGCTGCTCGTAAGGGCAGGATCGGGCTGACCGCAGGCGGCCAGCAGTGCAAGCAGCACAACGCAGATGGCGGCGCGGGGCGCAAAGAGGGGGGGGATACGTGTCAACAGATCACTTTCAAGCCAAATTTCCAGTCCAGTGTACCGGCCAGCACCTAAAGCGAGTCGCAGTCTCCGGCACGTGGCGGTTTGTCGAATGAAAGGGGTGCGTTGCACAAATGAGACGTTTGCGGCGCGCCGCACAGTCCCATCCCCAGACTGCGAATTACAGTTTTCCCCGCCGCCACGCAAGTGGCGCACCTGTTCCTGCACGCCTCTGCCCCGTCCCCCGCTCGTGCATTTGCCGTTTTCATCCGGCGGCGCAGGCGTTAGCGTCCATGCCGAAACAACATCACAAAGGACGTGAGGCACATGGGAAAATTCGAGACAAAGCTGGCCGAGATGGGCGTGACACTGCCCGACGCACCGGCCCCGGCGGCCAATTATGTGCCCTATGTTCAGGTGGGCGATACTCTCTATGTCTCGGGCCAGATCTCGCGCGATGATAGCGGTCTGTTGACCGGCAAGCTGGGCGCTGACGTGGACACTGCCGCCGGTGCGAATGCGGCGCGCCATTGTGCCATCGCCCTTCTGGCGCAGGTCAAGGCCGCGTGCGGCGGTGATCTGGACCGGCTGGTGCGGGTGATCAAGCTGGGCGGTTTCGTCAATTCAACACCCGATTTCACCGAACAGCCGCAGGTCATCAACGGCGCGTCCGATTTCCTGGGCGAGGCTTTGGGCGACGCGGGCAAGCACGCGCGCGCTGCTGTATCGGCTGCGTCCCTGCCGCTTGGCGTTGCGGTCGAGATCGAGGGCATTTTTCAAATCAAATGACGCGGCTAGATGCGGCATTTCTGCGCCAGCCGCTGGCGCATCGCGCCCTGCACGACATTGCGGCCGGGCGCCCCGAAAACACGCGCGCGGCGATCCGCGCCGCGATTGCGCGCGGCTTTGGCATCGAGATCGACGTGCAAATGTCGTCGGACGGTGTTGCGATGGTGTTCCACGACGACGATCTGGAGCGGCTGACGAATGCAAGCGGCCCGATCCGCGCGCAGAGCGCCGCAGGCCTTGGTGCCATCCTGTTGAAGGGCTGCGACGAGGGAATCCCGACGCTGGCCGAGGTTTTGCAGCTCGTCGCCGGTCGCGTGCCGCTGTTGGTCGAGGTCAAAGACCAGCACGGCCAAATGGGCCAGACGGACGGCATTCTTGAGGCGTCCGTCGCGCGCGATTTGGTGGGGTATGTCGGACCGGTTGCGGTCATGTCGTTCAACCCCCATTCGGTGATTCGGCTCGCCGCCTTGGCCACGGACGTGCCACGCGGGATCGTCACCTGCGCCTATACGGCGCATGACTGCCCCGAATTGCCCGAGGATGTGCGCAATCGTCTGCGCGAGATTCCCGATTTCGACGTCGCAAAGGCCAGCTTTGTCAGTCACCAATGGGACGATCTGGACCGCCCCCGCGTGGCCGAACTGAAAGAGGCGGACGTCACGGTCCTATGCTGGACAATTCGCAGCCCTGAGGCCGAGTCGCGCGCGCGGCGCCTCGCGGAAAATATCACCTTCGAGGGCTATCTACCGGACATCCCTGCTTGAATTGCGCGCCTTCGGGTACAGGTTAGTCCAAGGCAGCGAGGCACAGGCATCCATGACCGCAACGAGCGACATCACCATCCGCGCGCATGGCGACCTGAGCGGCATAGCTGCCGCCGAATGGGATTCCTGCGCCTGCCCCGAGGCCGTGGAGGGGGCGCGCCCCGAAGACCCCTTTACCACCTACCGCTTTCTCAAGGCGCTGGAGGACAGCGGGTCGGTCGGCCCCGGAACGGGCTGGCAGGCGCAGTACCTGACCGCCGAGCAGGGCGGACAGATCATTGCCTGCGCGCCGCTCTACGCCAAGTCGCACAGTCAGGGTGAGTACATCTTTGATCATGGTTGGGCCGATGCGTATCAGCGCGCAGGCGGGCGGTATTACCCGAAATTGCAGATGGCGGTGCCGTTCACACCGGTGACGGGGCGGCGGTTCCTGACCCGTCCGGGGCATGAGCAAGCGGGCCGCGCCGCGTTGGTACAGGGGGCGGTGCAGATCGCCGAGCAAAACGCGCTGTCGTCGCTGCATATCACCTTCTGCACCGACGCCGAGGCCGAGGCCGGCGCGGCGATGGGCCTGATGCGGCGCACCGGTCAGCAGTTTCACTGGCTCGACGCGGGCTATGGCGATTTCGACGGCTTTCTCGGCGCCCTCAGCGCGCGCAAGCGCAAGAATATCCGCAAGGAACGGCGCGTCGCGCAGGATTTTGGCGGACAGATCGTGCAACTGACCGGTGACGATATCCGGCCCCAGCATTGGGATGCCGTGTGGGAGTTCTATCAGGACACCGGCGCGCGGAAATGGGGAACACCCTATCTCACGCGCGAATTCTTTGAGATTGCGCATGACACGCTGCGCGACGATATTTTGCTGATCCTTGCCATGGACGGCGCGCACCCCGTTGCGGGCGCGGTGAACCTTATCGGCGCATCGGCATTATATGGCCGCTACTGGGGCTGCACCGAGGATCACCCGTGCCTGCATTTCGAGCTATGCTATTATCAGGCCATTGATTATGCGCTGGCGAATGGACAGGTCCGTGTCGAGGCGGGCGCGCAGGGCGAACACAAGCTGGCGCGCGGTTATCTGCCTGTGGCGACCCATTCGCTGCATTGGGTACGCGATGCGGGATTTGCTGATGCGGTCGCGCAATATCTGCGGGCCGAGGGCGCGGCGGTTGAGGAAGACATCGAGATACTGACGTCCTTCGGGCCGTTCAGGAAAACATCCAAGGAGGACCATGAATGACCGAGATACTCAGCGATACGGCCCGCACGACGATGATCGATCCGCTGCTGAAGGACGGCTGGGCCATGGTCGAGGGGCGCGATGCCATCACCAAGGAGTTCAAGTTCTCTGATTTCGCCGATGCGCTGGGCTGGATGGTCCGCGCGGGCGTCTGGGCCGAAAAGTGGAACCACCATCCCGAATGGAGCAACGTCTATAACACGGTGACGGTGACACTGACCACGCATTCCGTGGATGGCCTCAGCGCGCTGGACGCCAAGCTGGCGCGCAAGATGGATATTCTAGCCGGCTAGGGGGACGCGGCGCGACGTGTTTCCGTGTATGTAGCGATCAAGCGGCCCGGTATCATTCGGGCCGCTTTTGCCGCGGGGCAGAGGAGATTCGCAACCCTCGCCCCGAAATATTTGACGTATGAATATAGACGCTAGGCTTTACATGGCGTCCAAAAGGCCCTCACCAGCCGAGACGTCGCAGAGGCCGGGGTTTTCTTCTTCGTTCAGCACAGTAACAGTGCCGTCTTCGACGACCATCGCGTAGCGCTTGGACCGCTCGATCAGGCCCGCGTCTTCGTTGGTAAAGTCCATGCCCATCGCCTTGGTAAACTCTGATACCGGATCGCCCAGCATCGTGATGCCTGCGGCGGTCGCGCCGGTCACTTCGCCCCATGCGCCGGTGACGAAGGGATCGTTGACCGAGATGCAGATGATCTCATCCACGCCCTTGGCGGTGAACTGGTCCTTGGTGCGGATAAAGCTGGGAACATGCGCGTTGTGGCACACGCCCGTAAAGGCACCCGGCACGGCAAATATGACAACCTTGCGCCCAGCGGTCTTGGACGCCAGATCGACGGATACAGGGCCGTCCGCGCCCATCTGGAGAAGGCTGGCAGAGGGCAGTTTGTCGCCTGTCGAAATACTCATGGTCGTTTCCTGACTGTTGTTTGCGCTGAGATACCGAACCGATATAGTCTGCGCGGCGGTGAAGCCATGCAAAAGATCGGAAATGGGACATGTCGGATATCGTCGTGGTCGGGGCAGGGCAGGCAGGTGCGTCGTTGGTGGCGCGTCTGCGCAAGAATGGCCATGAGGGCCGCATCACTCTGATCGGCGAGGAAACCGCACCGCCCTATCAGCGCCCGCCCCTATCCAAGGCCTATCTGCTGGGCGACATGGAGCTGGAGCGGCTCTACCTGCGCCCGCAACATTTCTACGGTGACATCGACGTCGATCTGAGACTGGGTACGCGGGTGGATAACATTGATCGTGCCGCGCAGACGGTAAGCGTGGGTGGCGAGGCGCTGCACTACGATGCATTGGTGCTGACGACCGGGTCCGCGCCCCGCCGCCTGCCTGCCGCCATTGGCGGTGCATTGGAGGGCGTGCATGTGGTCCGCGACCTGGCCGATGTCGACGCGATGGTGCCGCGGTTCGGCCCCGGCGGACGCGTGCTGATCGTCGGGGGCGGCTATATCGGCCTTGAGGCGGCGGCAGTCGCGGCCAAGAAGGGGCTGAATGTCACGCTGGTCGAGATGTCCGAGCGTATCCTGCAACGGGTCGCCGCGCCCGAGACGTCAGATTTCTTTCGCACGCTGCATCGCGAGAACGGCGTCGATATCCGCGAGGGTGTGGGGCTTGAGACGTTGCTTGGCGAGGGGCATGTCACTGGCGCGCGCCTCAGCGACGGGACCGAACTGGCGGTGGATTTCGTCATCGTCGGTGTCGGCATCGCGCCCGGCACGGCGCTGGCCGAGGCGGCAGGGCTGGAGATCGACAACGGTATCGCCGTCGACGCATTGGGTCGCACCAGCGATCCGGCGATCTGGGCGGCTGGCGATTGCGCCTCTTTCCCTTATCAAGGCGGGCGCCTGCGGTTGGAGTGCGTGCCGAACGCCATCGACATGGCCGAATGCGTGGCCGACAACATCATGGGCGTGGGCAAGAATTACGTGCCGCAGCCGTGGTTCTGGTCGGACCAGTATGATGTCAAATTGCAGATTGCAGGGCTGAACACCGGCTATGACCGGATTGTGACGCGCCCGTCCAGCGGCGCACGCTCGGCCTCGTTCTGGTATTACCAGGGCGACACGCTGCTGGCGGTTGATGCAATGAACGAACCGCGCGCCTATATGGTCGGCAAGCGGCTGATCGACGCCGGGAAATCGCCTGCGGCTGAGGCCGTGGCCAATCCCGAGACCGAGCTGAAATCACTGCTCAAGTGAGGATCATCGCCGGAGATGCACGCGGACGCCGCCTCGCGGCGCTGGGCAAGGGCGATGCCGCCGCGCAGTTGCGGCCCACATCGGACCGTGTGCGCGAAAGCCTGTTCAGTGTGCTGACCAGCATGGACGCGGTGGAGGGCGCCGAGGTGCTGGACCTGTTCGCCGGGACTGGCGCGCTGGGCCTCGAAGCGCTGTCACGCGGCGCTGCGCGGGCGCGCTTCGTTGAAAACGGCCGTGTGGCGCTGAAACTGCTGGATGAAAATATCGCGCTGACCGGGATGCAGGACCGCGCAGACGTCCTGCGCCGCGATGTGCGGCGGCTGGGTGGTGTGCAAGGCGCGCCTGCGAG
>RCMY010003596.1_pt1 | contig 13684 bp, 13 predicted proteins | sample 2041341 | NCBI WGS metagenome assembly RCMY01 (sample SAMN09708234, study PRJNA481090) | Marine sediment metagenome, whole genome shotgun sequencing project. | reverse complement strand
ATGATGAACATCACACCCATCGACACGATCACAAGGATTACGGGGGCGGCTTTTTGGGCGCGGTAGAACCTATAGACCAATCGGTCGGTGAGCAGCACCAACAGACAGGTGGCAATGATCCCGAACGGCAGGGCGAGCAGGGCGGTGGGCAGCGGGCCAAAGGTGATCCCCAGCGCCAGCAAGCCGTTGGTAAAGATGATCGTCATCGCGGTGCCAAAGGCCATTGTGTCGCCATGCGCAAAGTTAGAGAACCGCAAGATGCCATAGATCAGTGTGACACCCAGCGCGCCAAGGGCCAGCTGCGCGCCGTACGCCATGCCCGGCACGATCACGTAATTGGTGAGGGCCACGAGGGCGTTGAGAAAATCCATTATTGTGTCCTCTTCGCGGCGTTACAGATGCCAAAATACGCCATCGTCTTTTTGTCGCGGAAATTGATTTGCCATGCCGCTTCGCCGTCTGGGCTAACTGTGATGATCTCGTCCGAAACATCGGTGGAAAACTTGAATTCCGCAGCACCATTGCCAGAATTTTTCACAGTCCCTTGGTAGTCACCACTCCCGTCGACGACGACGCGGGCATTTGGTCCGGTTTGAGCAAGGATGACGGTCCAATTGCTAGCCTGCATCTCTCCGGCTGTTGTTAAGACCCTGTCAAATTGACAGTTTCTCTGCTCGTCTGCAAAGGCCGTGTTTGCGAAAACTGACAGGCAAATGAATACTGTGGCGCCCGATACGCGTTTCAACATACTCATCCCCCCAAGAAACTACGGCGGACGTCTTCGTCGGCGAGCAGTTCTTTGCCCGTGCCTGTGTGCGCGTTGGTGCCTTGCACAAGCACATAGGCTTTGTCAGCGATCTCTAACGCTTGGCGAGCATTTTGTTCGACCATCAGGATGGGGATACCGGTGCGGGCGACCTCGATGATCCGGTCGAATAGCTCGTCCATCACGATCGGGGAGACGCCTGCGGTCGGCTCATCCAGCATCAGGACTTTTGGTTTGGTCATCAGCGCGCGGCCCACGGCGACCTGTTGGCGTTGACCGCCTGAAAGCTCGCCCGCCGCCTGATACCGCTTGTCTTTCAGGATCGGGAACAGATCGTAGATTTGCGCCATCGTATCGCGGAAATCATCGGTGCGGATGAACGCACCCATTTCCAGATTTTCCTCGACCGTCATTGACGTGAAAATGTTAGAGGTCTGCGGCACGAAGCCCATGCCTTTTACAACACGCTGTTGCGGGGTCAGCTTGGTAATGTCCTCACCGTCGAGCCGCACAGTGCCGGAATGCACATTCAACATGCCAAACAGCGCCTTCATCGCGGTGGATTTGCCAGCCCCGTTTGGCCCGACGATCACGGCAATTTCGCCCGGATCAACCGCAATCGTGCAGCTGTGCAAAATGTCGGGGCCTTTGCCATAGCCGCCTGTCATTGCTTCACCCGACAAAAACGGACCACCAGCGGCAGGGACAGCAATACCTTTCCGGTCGGGACCTTCAAAAGTGCCTGTAACACCTTGTTTTGCAATGCTTGCGTCTTTGTTACCGCGGGTATTGTGATAGGGGTTATTGCTCATACGACGGCGACCTTATCCTTGTTTTTCAGACCTGTGCCAAGATAGGCCTCGATGACCTGTTCGTTGGCTTTGATCTCGGCCAGCGTGCCTTGCGCCAGCACCTTACCCTCGGCCATACAAATCACCGGATCACACAAGCGCCCGATGAAATCCATATCGTGTTCAATCACCACAAATGTATAGCCGCGCTCTTTGTTCAGACGGATAATCGCGTCGCCAATGGTGTTGAGTAGGGTGCGGTTCACACCAGCACCAACCTCGTCCAAAAACACAATCTTGGCATCAACCATCATCGTGCGACCCAGTTCCAACAGCTTTTTCTGACCGCCGGACAGGTTGCCCGCGCGCTCGTCTTTCAGGTGGTCAATGGTCAGAAATTCGAGCACCTCATCAGCCTTCGCCAACAACGCGCGTTCTTCATCCGCGATGCGCTTGCGGCCGAACCATGCGTTCCACAGCGTCTCGCCTGATTGCGCACCGGGCACCATCATCAGGTTTTCGCGCACCGTCATGGTCGAAAATTCATGCGCGATCTGGAAGGTGCGCAGCAGTCCTTTGTGGAATAATTCATGTGGCGCAAGACCGGTGATGTCCTCGCCCATCATCGTCACGCGGCCGGCAGTTGGGTCCAGAACACCTGCGATCACGTTGAAAAGAGTTGTTTTTCCGGCACCATTTGGGCCAATAAGTCCGGTGATTGATCCTTCTTGGATCGACAGGCTTGCCCCATCCACCGCGCGAAAACCACCAAATTTCTTCACCAAATTCTCAACGACAATCATATTCCATCCCCTCGCACGTTTTTAACAACGCGTCGTAGTTTATTGAAATGGCGCGGAAATTTCCGCGCCATTCCTATTCATCGCACCAGTTAGTGGTAACCGATTGTCGAATATTCGCCGTCTGCGAATTCGATTTCCTGATAGCTACCAGCAGATTCGCCCGGACCGATCAGCTCGACCGCAGAGGCACCGACATAGTCGATTTCGCCGCCAGATGCCAGAATCTCAAGCGCCTTTGCAAGCTCGCCCGGCAAGATCTGCTCGCCCGGTGCGTTTGCGACGTTCATCACATGATCTTTGTAAACCGCAGAATCCGAAGATTTTGCAGCTTGCATCGCCAACATGATCAAAGCAGCCGCGTCATAGCTTTCTGGTGAAAACGCGCCAGTGCCGTCGAAACCGGCAGCCGAAGCCAAATCGAGATAGGTCGCGGAACCCGCGTTATCGGTGCCCGGATACGCGCCAAACGAGCCGTCCAATTCAGCACCGAAGTTCTCGTTCAGCTTTACGCCAACCATGCCATCGGGGAAATAGAACGTGTCGAAGGCACCAGTATCAAGCGCAGAGCGCACAACGCCGGAACCGCCTTGGTCAACGTAGCCTGCAACAACCAGAACGTCACCGCCAGCAGAGGCAAGTGCGCCCACTTCTGCGGAGTAGTCGGCTTTGCCGTCTTCATGCGCTGCCGAGATTGTGACAGTGCCGCCAGCGGCCTCGAACTCGGCCTGAATTGCGTCAGCCAAACCCTTGCCATAGTCGTTGTTGGTATAGGTCAACGCAATCTCGTTCACGCCACGACGCTGAAGGATCTCGGTGACGATCACACCTTGACGCGCATCAGATGGCGAGGTGCGGAAGAACAAACCGTTGTCTTCTGCTGTCGACAGGCCCGGCGACGTCGCGGAGGGCGAAATCATCACAGTGCCGTTTGGCAAGGCCACGTTTGCAAGGATCGCACCGGTGACGCCAGAACAGGCCGCACCCATGATACCGTTGATTTTGTCGCCTGTGACCAGACGCTCGGCCGCAGATGTTGCTGCACCCGCATCAATACATGTGCTGTCTGCACGGATCGATGTGACAGTAGAGCCATCAAGCAATGTGCCAGCCGCATTCACTTCCGCGATTGCCAGTTCTGCGCCCGCACCCATTGCAGGGGTGATGGATTCAAGTGGGCCGGTGAAGCCCAAGATGACGCCAATTTTAATATCTTCTGCAAATGCAGCTGTGGACATCAGTGCAACGGCGGAGGTCGCCATAAGTAGTTTCTTCATAAGTAGTCTCCCTAATGGATTTTGTTATCCTGTCGTGCAGGTTAGCAGCGAATACGGGAATGTGAAGCCTGAACACTCGGGAAAACGGGCTGTTTTCAGGGTGAATTCCGGGCGTTTTAGCCTTTTGACACCAAAGCACAACTCTTGGTTTAGTTCGCTAGACCGACAGCCGCGCCGCATGGGTGCCGCGTTCGCGGTAGGGTGTGGTGTCGTAATGCGACCGATAACATTTGGAGAAATGCGACGGCGAGGCAAAACCGCAGGCTAGCGCCACGTTAATCACTGTCATATCGGTCTGCATCAGCAAGTTACGCGCTTTTTGCAGCCGTAATTCCATATAGTAGCGTTTGGGGCTGCGCGATAAATACCGGCGGAACAGCCGTTCCAACTGCCGTGTCGACATGCCCACGTCTTTTGCCAAGGTCGCAGGGCTGATCGGCTCTTCGATATTGGTTTCCATGATCTGAATGACGCGGCTAAGCTTGGGATGCCGCACACCAATACGTGTCGGAATCGACAGGCGCTGGGTGTCTTGGTCGGTGCGGATCGAGGAATAGATCAGGGTATCGGCCACTGCACTGGCAAGCTCTTCACCGTGGTGGTCTGCAATCAGTTTGAGCATCAAGTCAATCGACGCTGTGCCGCCTGCGGTCGTGATCCGGTTGCCATCGACCACAAAAACCGACTTAGTGAGTGTGACGTCTTCAAACTCCTCAAGAAAGCTATCTTGATTCTCCCAGTGGATCGTCGCTTTCTTGCCATCCAGCAGGCCAGCCTTTGCCATTGTATAGCCTGCCGTGCACAGCCCCGCGATGGTCACACCACGGCGCGCCTCGCGTCTGATCCAGCTGAGCAATTTCTTGGTGGTTGCGTGTTGCACGTCCACGCCGCCGCACAGCATAATCGTGTCGTCGCGCTCCAATTCGCACAGGTCCTCGTCGAGGATAAAGCTGCATCCATTGGAACACACAGCGTTTGCGCCGCCCTCGCCAATGATCTTCCATGTATAGAGCGTTTTGCCCGCCGTGCGGTTCGCGATGCGCAGGCTTTCAATCGCCGAGGCAAAGCAAAGCATGGTGAATTGGTCCATCAACGCAAAGACAAATCGGCGCGGTTTGCCCACATGTTCGACGTCAATGGTGTGTGGTTCATACATGCTTGCATGGATCCTAATGCGCTGTGTTCAAAGACCACACCAGTTTTGCAGGTAAACGACAAGCCTTTTTGCATAAACGATGTCGGTTTTGGCGGTTGCAATTGGCTGGATTTCATGTGCCTTTTGGCATTGGCCCGCGTGACACTTCGGGCTATAACGGCTTGTGCTACCGCTAACGGTGGTCGCGATACTGATGAAATGGAGCAAGACAATGACTGATTGGCAAAAATCTGACTGGCGCAAAAAGCCTCGTGTTCAGATGCCTGACTATCTCGACGCAGAGGCACTGAATGCTGTCGAAGGTCGTCTTGCCAGTTATCCACCACTGGTTTTTGCAGGGGAAGCGCGCAAACTCAAGGCGGCCCTTGGGGCTGCAAGCCGTGGCGATGCGTTTTTGTTGCAGGGCGGCGATTGCGCCGAGAGCTTCTCGGAGTTCCGCGCTGATAACATTCGTGACACGTTTAAAGTGATGTTGCAGATGGCGATGGTCCTGACCTACGGCGCAAAAGTGCCCGTGGTGAAAGTGGGGCGTATGGCGGGTCAGATGGCCAAGCCGCGCTCGACACCGACGGAAACCGCAAACGGCGTGGAACTGCCAAGCTACCGTGGCGACATTATCAACGGGTTTGATTTCACACCCGAGGCCCGTATTCCCGACCCGACCCGTATGGAGCAGGGCTATTTGCAGTCGGCGGCGACGCTGAACCTGTTACGTGCTTTCTCGACGGGTGGCTACGCGGATGTGCGCAAGGTGCATGCGTGGACGCTTGGGTTCACCGAAGGGCCAGAAGCCGAGAAATACCGCGAGATGGCCGAACGCATTGGCGATACGCTTGATTTCCTGGAGGCCGCTGGCATCCGTGATGAAGCGTCCCACGCGATGCAGACCGTTGATTTCTACACATCGCACGAAGCGTTGTTGCTGGAATATGAAGAGGCGTTGACCCGTGTGGACTCCACAACGGGCAAGTGGATTGCAGGCTCCGGTCACATGATCTGGATCGGCGATCGCACCCGTCAGCCTGACGGCGCGCATGTCGAGTTCTGTAAGGGTGTGCAAAACCCGATCGGGTTGAAATGCGGTCCATCGATGACAACGGGTCACCTGAAATCTTTGATGGCGTCGTTGAACCCAGAGAATGAAGCGGGTCGCCTGACACTGATCTGCCGCTTTGGGGCGGGCTCTGTGGGGGAACACCTGCCGCGTCTGATCAAGGCTGTGCAAGAAGAAGGTGCAAAGGTGCTTTGGACTTGTGACGCGATGCACGGCAACACAATCAAATCGACAACGGGCTACAAAACCCGTCCATTCGAGAGTGTTCTGCGCGAAGTGCGTGAATTCTTTGGCGTTCATGCTGCCGAGGGCACGGTCCCCGGTGGTGTGCACTTCGAGATGACAGGCAAAGACGTGACCGAATGCACGGGCGGCGTGCGCGCTGTGACCGATGAGGATCTGTCAGATCGCTATCATACCGCTTGTGATCCGCGCCTGAACGCATCGCAGTCGTTGGAGCTTGCGTTCTTGGTGTCCGGGGAATTGTCGGAACGCCGCAACAAGATCGCGGCGTCCAAAACGGGCTAACCTAGCCGTTTGTGACGACAAAATCGTTATTGACGACAAGGCGCAGGGCCGGACGGGTAAAGTCGTCCGGTCTTTTCACGACTGGCGCAGGCGCATAAGACTTCAGCGGCTCGATACGCATCGGCTGGCTGTCATCAATCTGCAAACGGCGGCTGCGTGCGGTTAGTTTGCCGTCGACTACCAATGCGCCCAGAACGCGGCTGACATCGCCGTGATCGTCGAGCATCGGCAGCAAGAGCATGGCACCCTTTACAGATGCGCGCAGCATGCCCGAGGGGATATGCACGGGGATCGCGATCAAGGCAGGCTCCGCAAAGGCGCTTTCAAGGTGTACGGCCAAAGTGCTGCGATCGTCTGCTGCAAAAAATGCACTGAGTGGCATGCCGCGCGGCTCCATACGCATGATTTCATGCAGCTTTTGGCCCGCCACGCGCATCCGCGCCACACCGGGGGCCACGCGTTCCAGCACAAATGTATGTGGCAGGGCGGCGTCAATTTTACCGGGGTCCACATCGGCGCGGCGCGGGATTGCCCCGTCTTTGCGCAGGGACTGCCAATACTCTTCCAAGCTCGCCAGAACAGGGTGCTTGGGGTCAGACGCGCGGCGCGCAGCCAATGGGAATTTCAATGTCGTCGTCATCGCGTGTCTCCTGTGTTGGACATAATGTGAACCACTCTGCGTCACAATCTAAACACAATGTAGCTGCCGTTAATACTTTATTCACTTAATAAAGTATTAACGGGTTAACGCCGGGTATTGAGAACCCTTGCTCCGCCATGCCGAATTGTCTTAGGTGCGGTGCAACACATAAAGGACAGGCCTATGACCCATTCAATGACCGCATTTGCCAGCCGCACTGGTGCCCTTGGCTCTGTGACATGGGGCTGGGAGATGCGCGGCGTGAACGGGCGTGGTTTGGATTTACGCCTACGAATCCCTGACGGGTTGGGCGCACTAGAGGTCAGGGCGCGCAAGGCTGTCACCGAGGCCATGGCGCGGGGCAATGTGACATTAAACCTGCGCGTGACCCGTGAAGAGGGCGCGCAAACGCTGCGTGTGAACGCGGCGCAGCTTGATGCGGTATTGTCCGCGCTCGATGCGGTGCAGGAACGCGCGTTCGAGATGGGCGTGACGCTGGCGCAACCCAATGCGGCGGATGTTCTGGCGCAGCGCGGTGTGATGACACAGGACAAAAGCGACGATGACGACGCGCCATTGATCGCGGCATTATCTGCCGATATTGCGCCGCTGCTGGCGTCGTTTGTGGCGATGCGCGCAGTTGAGGGTACAGCGTTGGGGACCGTGATTGGCGCGCAAATCGATGAGATTGCAGCTTTGGTTATTGCCGCCCAAGAGGCCGCCACAGCGCGCAAACCGGCCGTAAAAGCCAAGTTAAGTGCAGATATGGCACGTATTCTGGAAGATATTTCCGAGGTTGACGAGGGACGCATTGCGCAGGAGTTGGCCTTACTGGCGGTGAAATCGGATGTGACCGAAGAAATTGATCGTCTGAAAACCCATGTTACAGCGGCGCGTGCGCTTTTGACCGACCCGAAACCAATGGGGCGAAAATTAGACTTTCTATCACAAGAATTTAACCGTGAAGCCAATACACTTTGCGCCAAAGCAGGTGCGCCTGCGCTTACGGCGATCGGGCTTGCGCTGAAAGCGGTGATCGACCAAATGCGCGAACAAATTCAAAACGTGGAGTAAACCCATGAAAAGGAGTAAACCCATGAAAAGACGGGGCCTTTTAATCATTCTGTCATCACCATCAGGGGCGGGAAAGTCAACATTGGCGGGGCGGTTACGAGCATGGGACGACTCGTTGCGATTCTCTGTCTCTTCGACCACACGCGCGCCACGCACAGGCGAAGTAGACGGCACGGATTACTTCTTTGTCAGCACCGAAGGGTTCCAAAGCCAAGTCGCGAGCGGCGAAATGTTGGAACATGCGCGGGTGTTTGGCAATTACTACGGATCACCAAAAGCACCGGTACAGACTGTGATTGAGGCAGGCCGCGACGTCTTGTTTGATATCGACTGGCAGGGCGCGCAGCAGATCAGCAAATCGGCACTTGCCGACCATGTGCTGTCGATTTTCATCCTGCCGCCGTCAATCACCGAGTTGCACCGCCGCTTGGTCAGCCGTGGTCAAGATGACGCGGAAACCATTGAAAAACGGATGCAAAAAAGCTGGGACGAGATTAGCCATTGGGATGGCTATGACTATGTTATGGTGAATGATGATCTGGACGAGACTGAACAACGCCTGAAAACCATCATCAGCGCCGAGCGATTGCGCGCCAGCCAACAACCTGATCTGATGAACCATGTCCGCACCCTGCAAACCCAATTCGAGGACCGATAATGATTTACATACTTGGCAATAAAGTTCCACAGGTTGACACGGAAGCATGGATCGCTCCCGGCTGTCATGTGATCGGCAGCGTTGCGATTGGCGCGCAGGCCTCGGTGTGGTTTGGCACCACGATCCGTGGCGATAACGAGCTGATTACCGTGGGCATACGCAGCAATGTGCAGGAAAACTGCGTGTTACATACCGACATGGGCTTTCCGCTCACCATTGGCACCGGCTGCACAATCGGTCACAGCGCGATCCTGCATGGCTGCACGATTGGCGATAATTCCCTGATCGGCATGGGGGCTACGGTGCTTAACGGCGCTGTGATCGGCAAAAACTGCCTGATCGGGGCAGGGGCATTGGTCACGGAAGGCAAAGTGATTCCCGATGGCAGCCTTGTGATGGGCGCGCCGGGCAAAGTCGTGCGTGCATTGGATGATGATGCGATTGCGGGGCTTGCGGCCTCTGCCGAGCATTACGCACAAAATGCGGCACGGTTCCGGCGTGACCTGAAACAGGTCTGATATGTCCCGCGCGGGTCTCGTCGCAGCGATCCCGCTGCCTGCGGCGTTGATCGGGGCGGATCACACTATCACCTGCGTGAATCCACCGTTTGTTGACCTGTTTGGCGCAGATCCGGTAGGGCGGCATTTTATCACCGCCATGCGCCAACCGGCCGTGATCGAGGCGATTGAGCAGGCTTTTGATCGCCAAACTTCCGGCAAGGCCAGCTATTTAGGCGTCAGCATTGGCAAAGAAACCACCTATGAGGTGGCCGCCGCACCCGCAGGTCAGGACGTGTTGATCACCTTGATCGACGGTACCGCCGCATTGGCCGCAAGCAAAGTCCGCCGCGATTTTATCGCCAATGTGAGCCATGAATTACGCACGCCTTTGACGGCTTTGATGGGGTTCATCGAGACCCTGCGGGGCGCCGCGCGCAATGATGAGGTGGCGCGCGACCGTTTCCTTGGCACAATGGCCGTTGAGGCAGGCCGCATGACCCGCCTTGTGGACGAGTTAATGACGCTCAGCCGTGTCGAAGAAACCGAACGCAAGCAGCCCACCGACCGTGTGGTACTTGACGATGTGCTGCGCTTAGTCCGCGAAAGTCTGACGGTGATTGCGCAAAAAGCGGATGTTGATCTGGTTTTCGACATGCCCGAGGGCAAAAAAATTGTGTTAGGGGATGCGGTGCAATTGCAGCAGGTGTTCACCAATCTGATTGAAAATGCAGTGAAATATGGCGGCAAAGCGGGCCGCGTGACGGTCACGCTTGGGGCGGTGTCACACTATGCACGCCTGCGCGGCGACGGCGTGATGATCACGGTGCAAGACCACGGCATCGGCATTGCGGCGCATCATATTGCCCGCCTGACCGAGCGATTTTACCGCGTCGACAGCCACCGCTCCCGCGAAGTCGGCGGCTCGGGGCTGGGCCTTGCGATTGTAAAACATATCATCAACCGACATAGCGGCAGGCTACGGATCGAGAGCGCGCTTGCGGTTGGAACCACGGTCACCGTGCTTTTGCCTGCAGATAAAAACCAAGCGTCATAAAACTTTTACATAAGTGTCACAAAAGTGTTGGGAAAGCCGCCCAGAGTGCCCGCATCAGGTCACACAATGCGGTGCGGCCTGATCAAAGACACTTATGGGAGTACCCTCATGTCACTTTTGAAATTGACTATCTCACCACTTGCAATCTCATCACTCGCAATCACCGCTGTCACGGCAAGTGCCGCATTTGCGCGCGATAACGTACAGGTCGCAGGCTCGTCCACTGTGCTGCCTTACGCGGTGATCGTGGCCGAGTTGTTTGGCGAAAACTTTGACTATCCGACGCCAGTTGTCGAATCTGGCGGCTCGTCTGCGGGTCTCAAACGGTTCTGCGAAGGCACAGGCGAAAACACCATCGACATTGCAAACGCCTCGCGCCAGATCAAAGCCACCGAGAGGGCAGCCTGCGCCGAGGCGGGCGTCACCGAAATCATAGAGGTACGCATTGGCTATGACGGTATCGTGTTTGCCTCCGACATCAACGGCAACAGTTTTGGCTTTACCCCCGCCGACTGGTATCATGCACTGGCGGCACAGGTCGTTATGGACGGCGCATTGGTCATCAACACTGTGCAGTCATGGGATAACGTGAACCCAGAGCTGCCCGCACAGCCAATTCAGGCCTTCATCCCCGGCACCAAACACGGCACACGCGAAGTTTTTGAGGAAAAAGTGATCCTTGCGGGCTGCAAAGACAGCGGCGCTTTGGACGTGATCATGGGCTTGAACGGCGGCGACCATGTTGCATCGGAGGCCACATGTATGGCGATCCGTACCGATGGGCGTTCAGTTGATATCGACGGTGATTACACCGAAACCTTGGCGCGTATTGAAGCCGACGCCAACGGTATCGGCGTGTTTGGTCTATCGTTCTTTGAGAACAACACAGACAAACTGCAAGTCGCGACCATGTCAGGCGTGACCCCCTCCACCGACAGTATCGCGTCAGGCGACTACCCCGTGTCCCGCCCGCTGTATTTCTATATCAAAGCCGCACATCTCGAGCTAATCCCCGGCCTGCAAGACTTCGCGGATTTCTTTGTCTCTGACGATGTGGCAGGGCCGGATGGTCCCTTGGCGGAATACGGTCTGGTATCCGATCCGGACCTGGCAACGGTGCAAGCCGACGTGTCCGCCGCCAAGCTCATGGTCGACATGTAACTGCTTTTGCGGGGTGTGCTGCGCCGCACCCCGCGGTCCTTCATTGAAAGATGCCCACCTATGCTGCCATTTTGGGTGCCACTCCTGACAACACTCGTGCTCGCGGGGCTTGGCTATTTTGTAGCCGCGCACCGTGCAATCGCGACCGCAAACGGCGATAGCCGCAGGCTTGCCGCATTGCCAAAACAATACGGATTGAACACGGCACTTGCGGTCTTGTTGCCATCACTGGCGGTCCTGTTTGTCGCGACATTTGCAGGGGCCGCAAACGGGCGGGCCTACTGGGCGGTGATTGCAATCGCGGTGGCAACACTCATCATCTCACTTGCCAAAATCACCCCCGATTACCGCGCCCGCACCTACGCCGAGGCATGGATCAAACTGATTTTGATCGCAGCCTCGGTCATCGCCATCCTGACAACCGTGGGCATCGTGTTCTCGATGCTGTTCGAGACCCGCAATTTCTTTGCGCAATATGGCTGGCGCGATTTCTTCTTCTCCACTGAATGGTCACCCAACTTCCGTGGCAACTCCGCGCTTGGCATCCTGCCACTGCTCTGGGGCACACTCTACATCAGCTTTATCGCGCTACTTTTCGCGGTGCCCATCGGCATGTTCGCCGCCATCTACCTGTCGGAATACGCAAGCCCGCGCCTGCGCGCTATCGCCAAACCGGCCATTGAAATCCTCGCAGGCATCCCCACAATCGTCTACGGACTTTTCGCGCTGATCACCGTGGGGCCGTTCCTGCGCGACTACTTTGCCGCCCCCATGGGCTTTGGCGAAAGCGCATCGAGCGTGATGACCGCAGGGCTGGTCATGGGCATCATGCTGATCCCTTTTGTGTCCTCGCTGTCGGACGACATCATCAACGCTGTGCCACAATCGATGCGCGACGGATCACTGGGATTGGGGGCCACAAAATCCGAGACCATCCGGCAAGTGGTGCTGCCCGCAGCCCTCCCCGGTATTGTGGGGGCAATTATTTTGGCCGCCTCGCGCGCCATCGGCGAGACCATGATCGTGGTGCTTGGGGCAGGGGCCGCCGCACGGCTCTCGCTCAATCCGTTTGAAGCCATGACCACCGTGACCGTGAAAATCGTGAGCCAACTGACCGGCGACACCGACTTCGCCAGCCCCGAAACCCTCGTGGCCTTCGCCCTTGGCCTTACACTTTTCGTCATCACATTGGGGCTGAATGTGCTGGCGCTGTATATCGTGCGCAAATATCGGGAGCAGTACGAATGACCTATAAATCTTTGTTCAAAACCGACGCGCGGACCAAAAAACGCAACGCCGCCGAGACACGGTTCAAGGCCTACGGGCTGGGTGCAATCACGGTGGCAATGCTGGCCCTCGCGGTCCTGCTGACCTCTGTGATCACCCAAGGGGCGTCTGCGTTCAAACAAACTTACGCCACTGTGACCGTGCAACTGCCCGAGGCAAAACTGGATAAATCCGGCGTGCGCGACCCCGAGGTGATGAAGAAAGTCACCACCCTCAGCTACGCCGCCTTGCTGCAAGACGCGATGGTGGATGCTGTCGCCGCCGCAGGCATCAGCACCGACATCGCCGCAAAAACACTCGGGCAAATGCTCTCCAAAGAAGCCTCCGCCACCGTGCGCGACTACGTGCTCGGCAACCCCGATATGATCGACAGTGCTGCCACCTTTAAACTGCTGATGAACGGGCGGATCGACGGCTATTTCAAAGGACGCGTGACCATGGAAAGTGCGGCCCTCGACGGCAAGACATCCCCTGAGGAGCTGGCCCTCGCGCAAACCCTCGCTGACCTTGGTATCATCACAACCACCTTCAACTGGGCCTTCCTGACAGCCCCCGACGCCTCTGACCAGCGCCCCGAAGCCGCAGGTCTTGGCGTCGCAATCCTCGGCTCGCTTTACATGATGATCGTGGTCTTGGTGCTGGCACTACCCATCGGCGTGGCAGCCTCGATCTACCTCGAAGAATTCGCGCCCAAGAATATCTGGACCGACATCATCGAAGTCAATATCTCCAATCTGGCCGCCGTGCCCTCCATCGTTTACGGCATCTTGGGGTTGGCTATTTTCATCAACTTCATGGAATTCAACCAATCCTCGCCCTTGGTCGGCGGCTTGGTGCTGACGCTGATGACACTGCCCACAATCATCATCTCGACACGGGCCTCATTGAAATCCGTGCCACCCTCGATCCGCGACGCGGCATTGGGGGTGGGTGCCTCA
>RCMY010003595.1_pt1 | contig 13684 bp, 7 predicted proteins | sample 2041341 | NCBI WGS metagenome assembly RCMY01 (sample SAMN09708234, study PRJNA481090) | Marine sediment metagenome, whole genome shotgun sequencing project. | reverse complement strand
AACACCAATGGTCTTTGGTTCTCTCTTGCCACAAAATTACTAGAATATCTCCACAACAGAGATTTAGCCCAACCGATGGCCTATCACTCAATTGAACCATTTTTTGAAAGTTTGGACGACTCTCTCTCTGAATTCACCATTGATGATGTAAAATTCATGGTGAACCTTCTTGCAAAAGAATTTGAACTAAAATTTCACGACCGCGATATTTCTCTTCTAAAAAACAGCACGCCACTCATTGAAAAGAAACAGTATGGATTCCGCTGCAAACTCTCTCCTACGGGGATTACCTCGATAAGTCTTTCCTATACGGCAGAGGAATTGTTGTATGGAGATCAGATCGCACTACAGATAGAAAAAGCGTTGAGCTTAGGGGATTTTGATAATTATATTCTCTATGCCGACAAGTTAATAAATAGTATCATGAACCAGTCCCACGAACTCATAAGCCTTCTTGAAGTCTCTGGTCGACAAGAATTGCGAGAGCACTACAAGACGAAAGGTGATGCATACCTGGAAACCCTGGAGAACATAAGCCGGATAACTGGACAGATCGGTCAACAATTACGTGATTCAAAAACAGCAGAACGCCTCAGCACATTTATTGCTACCCACCCAGAAAAAGAATACTACGATCAATTCCTGTTTCTGAAACTTGAACAAATAAACACAAACCTGTTGGGATTTAGAAAGAATCTGTCGAAGTTTCTCGAAATTTTCTATTCCTTACAGGAAAATTTACTACCAACAGTAGATTTTCATCAGATTTCCCTTGCAATAGCTCAAGGAGAAATACCTCCGGAGGGCCAGGAAAGCCTTCTGTCGCTCTATGGATTTTGGTTCCCTTCTAATTTTCTGGGGTCTCCTACAAATGATCTTTGGGAGAAAACGATAGTTAGTCAAAAGAGAATGACAAAGCGTCCCGCCTTTGATGGCTCTGCAGGATCCGTTTTTCTGAGCAAGCTGCAGAAATACATACAAGAAAACAGCGCAGCTATAATGAGATCCATCGAAAAGTACGGTTTCTTTTCTTTACACCAAGCTATTGAAGATGACACTGAATTATGCCAGAGCATTGAGGATGTTATGTCCATAGTGGGTGTGTGTCTGACGTCCTCAGAGGCAAAAGAGCTGAAAAAGGATCTGGTTGTTTGTGTAAACAACATAACGGCACAGGATGGTGAATTTGACGATCTTATGGTGCATTATCACGATCTTATATTAAAACCTGTCGCCAATTAGGAGAGAGTCATGTTCGAGAACAGCATACGAGAACAAAGTAAAATCATAAATCACCTGCTGTCGTACCGAGTATTGAGAACACATGTTCCGAAAGGGACCGTCTTTAGGGAAAACGAGCAAAAGGTCGCCCGGGCCTTATGGCATGCCTCTCCCGATTCACGTATTTTCATAGATGAGTTTCTAGCTGACACAGGATTTCGCATCGTTTCAGCAGAAGCCTCCCAAATGCCGGGGTTACCACCCGGGGCCGTGTATTTCCTGCTGATTCGAGACCCCGAAGAAAATGTGCCATCATGGCTCGATATACAGAATATTTATAAATATCTGTCGTTAAAAGAAAATGAATCAAAGACCATTACCCGAATCTGGTTTTTCTTTATTTGGTCGAACATGCTGACGCTTCTTTACACACAACGGTCTCGGCCAATCACCAATGTGTCTGGGTACGGAGCTGCAAACTTTTCAAAAGATATTCTCGTGAGTCAAATTAAAAATACCATCGAAGAGGTCAGGCAGGATCCGTCCAAGGAGGCTAGTAAGATTCTATTGGCTGAAGAAGGGAGTATGATTTTTCGTAGAGTTACCCGCTTTTTGGATTTCATGTGCAACATTTCCTATCTAGAGGAAGAAAAAGATGGCAATGATATCTTTTACGGACAAACATTATTAATGGCTACAGAGCTGAATGAGAATTATGAATCCGGGCTCGGGTTCAGGTTCAATGAGGACACGAGTGCTTTACAAAATGTTCACGAAAATCTCTATGTATCTGCAAATCAAGAAGCTCTGGAGGAACAAGCATAATGTCTCTGATTAACAGAATAGAACTCTCCAATTTTTTAGATAAATCGGGTGGAAGTGAATGGAAACCGACCTATCGACATAACGTTCTTGACCTGAAGGGACAAAATACTGCTATCGTTCTTATGAACGGATCCGGAAAGACTACAATCACAACAGCTATTCTGGGGTTACTCTCAAGACAACATTCTTTAGTAAGTAACATGCGCAAGGTCTTTGCTCCTGATAGTTTCGGGGTGTATACGCATGTCCGCGTTGAATTTATCCAACCGGATATGAGAACATCTGTACCTACCTTGCCCACAATCTCACACACAGTGACAGGTGAAAAATACGTATTTGGTGTCTGCGGTTTCAGAGACGGTACACAAAACTTAAAATATTATTGTTATCCAGGTATCCTCGAAGATGTTCCCGTTGCCAATATCGCCGATGACTCAATAAAATTATTATTCAATGAAGAGTTCACAAAAACCATCCGTGAAAAAAATGGTTCCCGACAAGGTATCTCAAGAGATGAATGGCTCGATAAAGTGCATGATCATTGGGGAGCGCAACAGCTTAACCAAATGGTCGCGTTTCTCCAAGACGGTGGCGGAGACAAGTCTGCAAGTTTGTATAAGACCAAGCTCAGCAAAGGTGAAAAATATCACGAATCCTTCTTTTATACGCATATTGCACCACAACTGACCATCGGTGAAGCCACTAGCGAAACTGAAAAAGGAGAGATATTTCTTGATGACACCATCCTGAGCAGTTCTATGAGTATAGTAATGGCCCAGATGGAAGGAGAAAAGAAAGAAAAACGGCTCCAGCGTCAGAAAAAAGTGTCCAGTATTTTTGGCGACATTAAGCAGCGGAAGGAGGAGATTGTCGAAGCGGAGAATAATTATAAAAAAGCCTATCAAAAAGTTACGGAAGTTGCGGCAACCGTTAAACACCTGGTAGAAGATGCCCCCCTCCCCGGCTTACCTGTTTTTGCAGGCCAGGATAACGAAGTCCTGAACAGCCTCATTAAAAACATTGTCATTGTCCCTGATGCTGATGAACCTTTTCTTTTGAAAGACGCAGGTCTTGTAGTATTGCTTGGCAAAGAAATAAGAGCAATTAATCAATCATTTTTGAAAAAGTCGATAAAGCATACTACATCTTCTCAAGATATAGATATCATGTGTGATCTTAGAATACCAGACGATCAACGAGGTCAAAAACCCAAGTACTATACTTTAAGAAATGTCTTGAATTTCATCGACAGCGTGGAAGACGATTCTCTCAAAGAAGGGGGTGTCCAGGCTGATAAAAAGATTCTTAAAGATTTGCTCCAATCTGCCTTCAACATATTTCAAAGTCGATGCGACACCAGCCCTCTGCGAAAGAAAGCGAATCTAGCTCTGACAGAGGTACGAATAGCAGACGATGCAATAAAAACACTTAATGTAGAACAGAAAAGATTGGAGGATGAAAAGGTTGCAATAGAGGAACGTTTGCAAACTTTCAAGGTAGATAAAATTGCTTTTGAAAACATGCGGGACTCTGGTCTTTTTTCTGAAGATGAGTTAACAGATCCAAAAAGAACAAAGGAAAATCTAAAAACTCTGGCTGAGGTATCTGAACAAGACAAAAAGAACGCAGCTGAAACAATGCGCCCATTGCACGCACGGTATGCATTGTATCAGACCTTCAGTAAGGAGTACCCAAGGGAAGCACCTGATGCTCATTTACAAGTTATAGAGGCAGAAGAAAAACGCCTTGCCGAGTTACTTCAAGCAACCAAGACACATCGTGATAATGCCCAAAATGAATTGACACGGATAGAAAAAGAATTCAATAACCTGGATGCTCAGTTACGGGTAGCCAGCAATCTATATGAGGATATCCAAAAAGTGCGACCGGGGTATCTCACATGCAAAGAATCCTTTCCAGCTGAAGAGATAGATGGTTTTGAAAAACGGATTATTGAGAAAAAGGGTTATTTCATCCAGCAGATTAGTACAAGAAAACCTGACCTGAGACAAGCTGAAAAAGGATACTCTTTTGAAGTAAATTTTTACGAACTTGAGGGTGAAGTAGATCCCTCAGAATGGCTTACAAGAATTGATGAAGAACGAGATCATTTAATTCCCAAGGTAGGGAGTGTCAAAGGTGAAATTGCCCAGTTTGAAGCTGAGCTAGATCTTTTAAATGAAAATGAAGTAGCACCTGGGTTGAATGCGTCAAAGGCCCTTCGGCTTATACCCCGTGATATTCGACATGAGCCACTCCACTCATTTATTAAAAATCACACCGATGACCCAGACCAGGCGGAAGTATATTTATCGCTTTTTTCATCCTTCCTTTTTGCTCCTGTCATTCAAAGCGAAAATGATATCTCGAAAGTATTGAATATTTTCACCGAAAAAGAAGAAGACATTCTATTACCGGTCTTTCATGAGAAGAGTTTAAAAGGTTTTCTGCAAAATAATGACTCTGACATAAAAAAAACCGCCGATGATGTGTTTTATCTCATTGCCGGTAAAAAAACGGACCTTGTTGAGTGCATTCTCGATCCTGAAAAACGAGAAAAAAGAAAGATCTACGTTGAAACTCAACTGACAAAGAAAAGAGTAGAACGAGATCAAATAGAAGGCAAACTCAAAGAAATATCCTCCAATAGTAAAGTTGTATTTTTGGCTCAGAAAGCCAAAAACTCTAAAGACAGCCAATTTGGGATAAAGATTAAAAGACTTACAAGGGAAATTGAAGAACTGGAAAGAGAACAAAAATTGCATCTCGAACGATTTACCGAGCCGGTAATGCAGTCTGTCAAGGCGGCAGAAAAGTTTGTACTTCTAGGAGGACCAGACAAATTTACTGAACTATATAATATACAAGTCCTTCTTCAGAAGAATCACGACAACCTTATCAAAGAAAGGACTGATTTAAAGGATCGATGCGCGTCACTGAGCAAAAAAGCAGAAAAATACAGTGAGGATCGGACAAACTATAAGGAGAAAAAGAACCTCAAGAAGATTCATTTGCAAGAACTTAGAGATTTTCTTCCAGATGGGTTGGTAACTTTCAGGTCTGCGGAAGATATTATTGTTGATTGTGAGGAAAAACTTCAGAAAACAAGAAATAAACAGGATTTTGAACTCAACAGAGCAGCCACCTACGTTGAAACATTAACGATAAATAGCGAATCTGATTTGCAAGAACAATTTAATACAATAGAGGTAAAAAGAAGAACAATATCCGTAGCAATTGGCGCCCAACTCAAGAAACTTGAAAAGACAAAGGATGAGGTCAAGCAATACCTTAAGTATTCAGAAGAATATGATAGATTTTTAAGTAGTATTGCCGCCTTGTATAAACGAGCCTTGCATCATATTCGTTCTATTACAGAAAAAGATAGCGGTAATCTCGATTCTATTGTGGGTATAGCGGATGAATTACAATCCTCCCTGCATAGTGAACACATAGACTTTGCCTGTGTAATTAATAAATCTCAGGAGATATTGGCTTTTTTGGAGAAGGATAATTTTGAGGTCCTCAATAACAAAGCGTCCTCGGCACATAATCGAATCAGCGAGTGCGAAAGAGATTTTCACAAAAGGTGTGACAACGAAATAAACGCTTCTGGCATGGACACAATTTTAACTCTTGAAGAGAAAAATCTTTTCAAAGAAATTAAAAAATCTCCTGAGAAAATCTTTCATTGGGCAAACCTCTTTGCAGAAACACTGAATAAAGAAATCGAGGATTTTAATAAAGCAAAAGAGCATGAAATAAAGCTGCGTGCCACTCTGGCCGGCAGTTTGACCTCACTTACAGACAAAGCCATAGGCAACTATCGAACACTTCAGAGGGTTCTAAAAGAGGCAGAGGGTAGTGCATCATATTCGATAAAGACTGAAATCGCGTCCAGGGAAAACATCGAGAGTGCGATAGATGAGATGATCGAAATGGTCAAATCGGCGCATAAACGATACATAAGTGACAGAGAAAACCATTTTCGTGATTCAAGTAAATCTGAAGACGAAGAATATCAAAAAAATATCAAAGAAAGGATAAGCGACAAATGCTACCGCAGTATATTCCTTAAGCCGGTCATCAAGTACAGGCACCCTGATATTAGAGGCGGGAATGTTACTGATTTTAATATAAGTGAAAAATTCAAAGGCATCAGTGAAGGGGAAAAGACCTCTCTTGCACTATTAATGCAGGTCGTTATAGCTCGCTATGCTCAAAGGCGAAAAATGGCCGAAGAGTTTGGTCAAGGTATAAGAAGACGCCGTGACGCAGCTGAATCGCCCAATGTGTTAATTATTGACGGACTTTTTTCCTCGCTCTCTAAACCATCTCTTATTAAGCAAGCCTTTAACTCAATAAGAAACACCCAAGGTGCTTTTCAGATCATCGGTCTCATCCACAATCCTACTTATGTTGGCACCCATGATTTTAATGTTTTTCCGAACTTATTTATAGGACGGACATATATGGATGGAAGTGACAGTAATGAGAATGAGGGATGGGTTGTATTTGATCATCGGCAAAAGGAAATGATGGGCCAAATGGGATTTGCGGATTTTCGAGCAGAAAATAAGCAACCAGGTACTTCCGATGTATGATAATGCTATCATCACAGTACTGAAAGATTTGATTATCAAAACGGCCATTTTTCGTGCCAAAGGCAAGACGCAATGCAATTTTCAAAGTCATGCGTTTTACACTCTACTCAAAAATAAAACCAATTATAGCCAGACTGACTTAAACTTAGCCCTGGAACAACTCTTCCAAGAGAATTTCTTGTTGGGGCATTCACTAAGGGCCTTTTTCAGATTCATCGCAAGGGGTCTTCAAAGGCATCAATCAATATTGTGGCGCGGCTTCGCGGGCCAATGCAACTCTTTCTTGTGCCAATGGGTCGTGATTTGTCATTCCTCGTTTTTAAAAAAACATTCGCTAGTATCCCCTCTTCTCGGCTATTCATAGTGCGTCCATAATCGAATTACTTTAATGATACTTTCTTGTTGATACACCTGGTAAACGAGCCGATATTGGATATTGATTCTGCGAGAGTCTGGCCCTTCAAAAGTCAGGTGTCCCCATTAAGGCTCTGTAAATAGCCTTTTGCCATGTCATTCTTTCGGATTAGCTTGACAAAAAGCGTATTCCAATCATATAGAATACGCTTTGAAATAATTAACGGCTGAAGCAAAAGCCGATTCATCAACGGATAGAAAAATGAAAATGTGGCTTATTCAAAGAAAATTTATTACGGGTTTACAGTCTGTTATAATTCTTACCTGCATCCTGCTGTCTGGGTTGCTTATCCCCAGGGAAATTCGGGCGGACCTCAATAAGGAGCAGGCCCAGCTCCAGGTATTGCAATCCTTAAACCTGATTGCGGTCTCTTTGACCCATATCCTGACGTATAATGACAAGGTGGTTCTTGACCAGGAATACAATACCATCATCAATAACCTGAATTTGAGTAATATTCCTGACGCTGACATCATCACTTTGCTGCAAGAACTCATGGACCTGCTCACAAGCTCGAAAATCCAAGATCATGAAAGAAATTATATCCTGACCCGCTTTGATAAAAATGTCCAAACCGAGCTGAAAAATAGAGTACGGTCGCAAATTTTCGATACCGACCTGGTTCTCAACCCTTATGCGGGGATTCTCACTGCGGTACTTCGCACGGGGTCCTTTTATTTTAATTACCGATCGCAAATGGATACATATGCTAAAGAGAAAGAGGAAGGAAAATGGGCGATTGAGGCAAAAACCATGCAGGGGCTTAACAGTTTCTACAAAAAGCTGTTGAAATATTCCTGGGAGTTGATGCGACGATATGATTTGCCTGATGAATGGAGATTAAATGAAAAACAGCTCAGCGATTATACTGATATTCTCAAGGAACCCGATCTTGACCGGCGGTATCGCAAATTGGAGCGTATTGAAAACAGTTTCCAAAAATTTCCGCCTTACTGGTATTACCGCGGTCAAGCGGCCCAGGAAATTGGTAATACTGAGGCGGCGATTGATTGCTTCAACCAATTTCAGCAAATCAATCAGAGGATATTGAGAAAGGATCCTTATGCGGCCTCCGTTGCCATGTGCAAAACCATGTTGAAAATGGAACAGACAGATCCTGGCATGCTGAAAAGCGATTTGGAGCTCATTTTAGCCAATTCAGATGATGCCGATTGGGGGAATATCCTTTTTGCAGCCCTGCAATATGGACAAATGGGCGATCAAGACACGGCGGGCAAGCTGATTCTGCGTAATCTGGATAACGGGCATATCGCCTTTATCGATTCTCCTGATATGATTCGGGCGGTCGGTCCGGCTTTACTGCTGAATGCTCGACCCGATGTTTTCAATCGCATCATGGAAATGGTGCTGAAAAACGATAAGGTGAAGAATTACGATCTGCTCTGGCTCTACGGGAAAATTCGAAACATTGATATCTTAAAAAAAATACAACCTGAATTTGACCGCGTGTTGCTGCAGGTTGCGGACAAGTCCCTTCTCAACCCCCTCAATGTTTTTAAGGGCGACAATATTACACTTTTTCTGCCTACGCGCTGGATGGCTGAAAATTCTCTGGTGACCTTGCGTTTAAAAAATGAGGCCGGAGAGAAAGATTTCTATCCTGCCGATGCGGCCTTGATGCCGGACTTTCCGGAAATGACTGTGCTGACCTTTAAAGATATATTGCCGATCAAATCTTTTATAAAGAAAAAACGTTCTGCGGAGATTTCCATCTCTCTTCGTCGCGAAAAGCTTGCGGCGGACAGTACCGAAAGAGAAGATTACGATATAGAAATGGTCTTCAAATCCCAAATCATTTTCTCCGACGAGCAATTAGCCAAAACAATTAAGTATACCAATGATCTCTTCAATGTTGGCACACCAAGCATCGATGCTAAAAAAAAGGAGCAGGATCCAGACGATTTGACAGTTTGGTTCAATAAAGAAAAAATCATCCTCAACGGTGAGGCTTTCGAGTGGAGCGACGACGGTGTCACCAAAGCCAACACTAAAGACAATCTGCCGAGCTCCTCATCCCTGCTCCCCCCGCCGATAGTAGAGGATGATATTCCTCCCCCTCTGCCTGCCGTGCGATGAATTAAAATAACAGGTACAGGATTACAGGAGAAAAGAGCTGTCACATCAAGAAGACTGCACGATATAAGTCGAAGTGGGAGCGCACCTCTTTGAAACTACGTGATGTTCTTAGGGTGTGCCAGCGTGCTTAGTCTTCATGTATGATGCTACTTATTTTACAACCTATTTTCCAAAGTTCATCAACGATTTCCTGGATCTGTTCACTCTCTATACGGAGCGTTATTGTTTTTGTCTTTACACTATGGTTATTGCAAATGACAATATTTTTTATCGGGGTGTCGTATGTGCCAAGTACATCAAACACCTTATAGATTGAAGCGTTATCATGACTTATGGAGAGTTCGATTCGCGTACCTTTGATCCCACCCCCAAGGACTTCCACAAAGGCGTCGAAGATGTCCGATTCTGTAATGATTCCCACTAGGATATTTTCTTCAATCACAGGAATACCACCGATCTTATACTTGCGCATGATTGCTGCTACTTTTTCCAGGGTATCAGAAGGGGCTAAAGTGATGGGAGTACGGGTCATAAATGTGTCGACTCTCACCTGATTAGCAAGAGCTCTCGAGGTCTCATTAAGGCTTGCATCAACTGCAGATGGAAGTGCTTTTTTTAGATCCTCTTTACTGATAATGCCAAGAAGTTTATTTTCCTGGTCGATCACAGGAATTCTTCTTATGCAGTGTTTATGCATCAGGTTGCAGGCATTTGCGATCGTGTCATCGGGGGCTACGGTTATAACTTCTCTGCGCATCCATAGTTGTACAAACATTATTTTTTCCCTTCGGTGTACGGGGTGGCAACGATATGTCCTGTCCGTTTGTCGATATAAAAACGAATGGCAGATGTATCTTCTTCCAGTGTTGTGCGGGTGTTACCAATACGAATCTTGGTCCCGGAAATGATTCGGCCCTGTATGGCAACAATAGCGGAGCAGTAATTATAGTTTGGGTCCTGTCTTGAGTAGAGTGGGCTGTGAGGTATCAGGTTGAGCTTTTTAAGATTACTGACTCGTTTTTGTAGGGCTGCTTCTTTATTTTTATATGCTGTTGTCTTTATATACTCGTGTCCGTGCATTTGTATGAGATTTTTCAATTCGTGTTCTTGATCACGAATACTTAACCGAAGCATATCACGTTGGTGGAGTCGTTCTGCTTCTACACCCGCGGCGATCATGGTCGGCGTAGCATTGTCTGAGCCAATTATACCACCAATAAAGTCGAGACCGGAACAGAACCTTCCGCCAACTATTTTAGAATTGGGTCGACACATGAGTGTTTTTTTTGAGCTGACGCTTGCATAATAGGCACCTTTGGTGATGACAACGGTGCCACCACTTGAGATACTTCCCCGTTCAACAAACGAAATTTCCACATCGCCGTCTGTGATAAGCGCGGAATGTTCACCTATAAGACCACTTCCAATTTTACTGTTACCTTTGGCTTTTACAGTTGCACCATGGATATTACCTCCGATGCAGAGATCTCCCCTGCAACTAACGGCGAAACCGGGTTTAACATCCCCTTTTATTTCAAGACCGTCATTTGACTCAATATTACCAACAGAAAAATCAACATCGCCATCAATTGTCTGCTTTGCGCTTACTTTAACATCGGTCTCGTTGACGATGGAGAGGACTCCAGCGTTGGTTGCAAGTACTTGTCCGCTCTCCTCTATATATTGTACATCACCTGTGACTTTGACTTTAATGTCCCTGCCCGGTTTTTGGGAGATAGCTAAACCTTGTATATTTACTCCTGCAGTACCTGGAGTGTGAGGAACCTTGGTTGCTATAAGTTCGTTTTTGTCGATTCCGACAAAAATCTTTCTTTCACGCCAGTCTATGGAGCCGTCTTGAAGGATTTTCCCTGGCAACGGTCCAATATCAACCTCAAAACGGAGGTGCGCATCGCACCCATCAACTGCAAGTAAGCCTCTTGCAATGGGAATTGCATGCTGTGGTTGTCGAAGTTTCTCAAGCTGTCCAATGGTCTCTCGGATTGTTAATTCATCGATTCCACAAACGATCTCTCGTTCCTTGCAAAATGCAAGTATGTCACTGAGCAGAAGAGCTGGTGTCCCTGAAATACTTGGATAGAGGGTTATCCTTGCCAGCATTTTATCTTCTGCAATATCGACTAAGGGGGTAATTTCAACACTGAGGACGGTCTTTTTTTTATCTGTTATCTGGCTGAGTAGAGGGTAGCCGGTGACTTCAGCAGTAACTGTATTTTTATCATCTGCAAGGCAACAATTTTTTCCTGCGGCGAGAATTGCTGAGACATTGTTCGTGCTTGAGGCAAGAGAGAGAAGCACCTGATTTTGCACTACCAGTTCTGGGATGATCAGCTCTCTTGAGACATCGTCTGCCGTGATAGTGATGGTTCGAGTTTGAAAGTGAGTTGTGAAAGCCTCATTCATAACTTTAAAAGACCAAGTAGAGGGACGTATCATACTGAAATTATATATGTCTATTTTTATAACAGATTGCGGCGGTTCGTCAATGAGCTTTCAATTCATTGCCAACAATGATTATTTCTCGTTCAACCGCACACTGGAGATGCCCATTAGCAGTCGGTGGTGTAAGTTTAATTGTAAGCGTTCACCAGCACCGAATCTGTTTTGTCATCAGCCATTAAACGTACCAATAGCACAGTTTAATGACCTCTTTCGCTCATCTCCGGCACTGATGAACGCCTACAGTTCAGAGATCATTCAGGATTTAGCGGTTTTCCGGTGAACGGTTACGTATAATTGCGTGCAAATTTCTGAGGTATAAGAAAGGCGTTTTTCCTAAGAGAGGGTATTTGAGGTCCGCCAAAAAATAAAGAAAGAAGCGGAAGATGATGTGCGCTCGATCTTTTCTGCTTCATCCAGAAAAAAGGTGTGCCATCGTCTCCTGGCCTTAATTTCACTGAAAATGGAATTGCAGTGGCGGTCAAAGCTTGTTGGGAAAATGCAAAAGAATGTGCCGTTCTTGAAAAAGATGGCATGGAACAATTTCGCACATAATAATTGACAGTACCTCAGTAGATTGATCCGGAAAGATCGAATTGTGTCAAGTAAAGTCTTATATCGAATTCCAGCTGATGGTATGCTGGTTCCATGTATGTACACAGCTTGTAAAACGCTTTATTATGATCTTTCTCTTTGAGGTGGGCCAGTTCATGGACGACAATCATACGTAAAAATGGTTCCGGAGCTCTCCTAAAAGTGGAGGCAATCCGGATCTCATTCTTAGCTTTAAGCTTTTTACCCTGTACACGCGACACAAATTTATGCACGCCCAAGGCTTGGTTCTCCATCTGGATTTTCGTATCAAAGAGTACCTTGCTTAAAGGTTGCGTTTTATGCATGAACTCATTTTTTATAGTAATGACATAATCGTACAGAGCCTTGTCTGTACTAATTCCGTGTGTTGAAGGGTACTTTTTCAACAACAGATCAGCCAAGGTATTGTTGGCAATCATTCCTTGTACCTGGTTCGTCAGGTGTTCCGGATATCCCGTTAAGTATTTTAGTTCCTGCATTGCTTTACCTGGAACTTGCCAGGAAGTGTGATGAAAGGATTTGACATTAATGGTATGTTGAAAAGTTTGTTCTACCAGGTCAGTACATGACATATTCGACAAGTGGCGCCCCATGATCGTAACACGAAGTCAAACCAAGTCAACAGTATTACTCTACCGTGACTGAGGAACGGACGCTAAAAAGCAGTGTGAACACTCTACGACAGTGGATATTATAATAATCTAACCTAAAGACAATACCATGGATAGAGCATCAATTAACGCAATACTGGAATACCTTAGAGGGATGGCAGCAACTCTCTCAGAGATGGATGTTGAAGAACTGGAAAATATGAAAGCCAAGCTCGATAAATACGTCCAGGGCATTACCAGCAAAATGCCCGCGCAATCTAGAGATAGAGCTCATAAGGAGTTTCTAAAGTGTCGAGTGTGTGCGCGTGAATGGATTATCGTATATTGTGATCTCACATACAACGATGGTGTTAAAGCTGACATTCTGAAGGAAGAGGCCGTAGAGTTTTTCTTCACTATGGATGAGAAGGTTATAGCCGTTCAGAAAAAATTCTTTTTACTGGGTATGATTGATGAAATCCTAAAGCCCAGTACACCCTTTTCAGACCGAAAACGAGAAGCTAAAATAGCAAACTCAAGAATCAGGATAATGGCGAGAGAACAAAGTTTAACTGCAAGCTGTAAAACAGGAGCAGCCCCCGTCAATGATACAACGACTAAAGAGCGTTACTGGTATTTCGGTGATACAAGAAACTTTCTCCAATCGAGTGAAGCAGGACTCACAGATGAAGAAGCGTTAGATTATCTGCTCAGTTAACTGAAGTAAATATCGACAAGGAGTGCCCCACTTTTTATCTCTTAATATCAAAATTTTAGCTCGGTACCAATAGCACAAAGTACAAAAAAACCACCTAGCAATACTCTTGCTAGGTGGTTTTTTTGTACTTTCATTTTATGGAGGAACAGGATGTCATCCT
>RCMY010006122.1_pt1 | contig 13685 bp, 8 predicted proteins | sample 2041341 | NCBI WGS metagenome assembly RCMY01 (sample SAMN09708234, study PRJNA481090) | Marine sediment metagenome, whole genome shotgun sequencing project. | reverse complement strand
TGTAAAAATAAGACAAATTTAAATGAATTGTTTTCGTCCCACATATTATTCAGATATTTGCCACAGATCATTTCCATCAATAAATCATGCGGCTAAAAAAGCTATTACTCCTCCTTTTCATTGCACTTTGTACAAGTGGGTATTCGCAGATTCCTGAATTATCCCCTTTGTCAAAAATCAGTGTACTGACTTGTGGGTCAGGAGATCAGCTTTATTCCACTTTTGGGCATAGCGCATTTCGGGTACAAGACCCTGCGGTTGGGATTGATGTGGTCTACAACTATGGCGTTTTCGACTTTAATTCTAATAATTTTTATGGAAAATTTGCCAAAGGCATGTTGGATTATACCCTTGCACGTCAGCAGTATTCCAATTTTATTCGTGAATATAAATATGATAAACGCTGGGTAAACGAACAGGTACTGCAACTATCACAAGGAGAAAGAAATGAATTATTCCAATTTTTAGAAAACAACTATCTCCCAGAAAATAGAGCGTATCAATACGATTTTTTCTATAATAACTGTGCTACGAAAATCTGGGATGTCCTTGCTTTGGTCTTTGGTGATAAATTAGCGTTCGATGAAACCTACCTTAAAGAAAAATACACACATCGCGAGCTTATCCGTCAAAACATGCCAACCAATTCATGGTCTGCTTTCGGCATTGATTTAGCACTTGGAGCGGTCATTGATGACTTCGCAACACCCAAAGAACATATGTTCTTACCTCTCTATATAATGAAACAGTTGAATACTTCTAAATTGAACTCAACCCTTTTAGCCCCTAACGAAATTTCTATATTTCAACCCGAACCAAATGACAATAAAACTAGCTTTTTACTAACGCCACTTTTTTGGTCATTGGTATTCATGGCTTTGGTTTATGTAATCACTTATTACGACTATAGGAAAAGCAAAAGAAGTAAGTGGTTGGATTTTATCCTGTTATTCATCACTGGAATTGCAGGCGTTGTCATCTTTTTTCTCTGGTTTTTGACTGACCATACGGCAACCGCAAACAACTTCAATATTTTATGGGCCTTTCCTTTAAATCTGAATCTTGCTTTTTTGGTTTGCAGAAATAAACCTTTTTCAAAATTAATTAATTGGTACTTACTACTCCTCCTATTTTTATTACTAGTGGTAGTAATACTTTGGATGCTAAGCATTCAGATTTTCTCACCAGTGCTAATTCCGTTTCTCTTGGCATTGGGAGCTAGATACACTTATCTTTATCAAACTAATAGAAAACAAAACACCCCTACATCTAAATGAACCTACTTTCAGTTGAAAATATAGCCAAATCATATGGTGAGCTTGTCCTTTTTGAGAATATTTCCTTTGGGGTCAGCAAGGACCAAAAAATCGCTTTGATTGCTAAAAACGGGGATGGAAAAACATCTATCTTAAATATTCTTTCCGGTAAGGATGTTCCAGATTCAGGTTTGGTAAATTATAGGAAGGGGGTTCGAGTTTCCTTTTTGGAACAAGAACCTGAGCTTAATCCCGATTTAACAGTAGAAGAAACGATTTTTGCTTCGGACAATGAGGTGCTCAAAGTCATTTTAGCCTACGAAAAAGCTTTGGAAAATCCTGAAGATGAAGATGCTTATCAAAAGGCCTTTGATGCTATGGACCGTTTTGATGCTTGGGACTTTGAGACCCAATACAAGCAGATCCTCTTTAAGCTTAAATTAGAGGATATTCATGCCAAGGTAGGATTGTTATCAGGCGGGCAAAAGAAGCGTTTGGCCTTGGCCAATGCACTCATCAATAGGCCCGATTTATTGATTCTTGATGAGCCTACAAACCATTTGGATTTGGAAATGATTGAATGGTTAGAGCAGTATTTCGCTAAAGAAAACATGACCTTGTTCATGGTTACCCATGACCGTTATTTCTTGGAACGCGTCTGTAATGAAATCATTGAACTTGATGGAGGCAAACTATATCCTTACAAAGGGAATTATTCATACTATTTAGAGAAAAAAGATGCCAGAATTGAGCAGGAAGCTGTTGAACAGCATAAATCCAAACTACTATTTAAGAAAGAATTGGATTGGATGCGGCGACAACCCAAGGCAAGGACCACAAAATCCAAATCAAGAATTGATGATTTTAAGGTTATTAAAGAAAAGGCACACCAGCGTCGTGCAACACATGAGATTCAATTGGAAATCAATATGGAACGTATTGGGAGCAAAATCTTGGAGCTTCATAAAATATCAAAATCGTATCCCAATAAACCTATTCTTGAGCAGTTTGAATACACCTTTACCAAAGGCGAGCGGATAGGTATAATTGGCAAAAACGGCACTGGCAAATCTACCTTTCTGAATATACTTTCAGGCGTTGATCAGCCAGATTCGGGTAAAGTTGTGGTGGGTGATACCATAAAGTTTGGCTACTATACCCAAAAAGGAATAACCATTAAAAAAGGTCAAAAGGTTATTGATGTTATTCGCGAATTCGGGGACTATATTCCCCTAAAAAAAGGAAAACAGATTTCTGCCCAACAATTATTGGAGCGCTTTCTATTCGATAGAAAAAAACAATATGATTTTGTCGAAAAACTGAGTGGCGGTGAACGCAAACGGCTTTACTTGTGTACTGTTTTAATTCAAAATCCTAATTTCTTGATTTTGGATGAGCCCACCAACGACCTCGATATTGTTACCCTAAATGTCTTGGAGAGTTTTTTGTTGGATTTTCCGGGATGTCTCTTGGTGGTAACACACGACCGGTATTTTATGGATAAGATTGTTGACCACCTATTCGTTTTTAGGGGTGATGCCGTGATTGAAGACTTCCCAGGCAATTATTCTGATTTTAGGGTCTATGAAGATAGTGCCGTGATTGAAAACCGAGCTGCAAAAAATAAGGCTGAAGAAAATAATTCATCCAAGAATTCTTGGAAAACAGAAGATACAAGTGCCAAACTTTCTTATTTGGAGCAAAAAGAATATAATTCGCTAGAAAAGGAAATCAAAAAATTAGAGGAAAAGAAAGGAGAAGTACAGTTGAAATTCACAGATGGTGATCTTTCGGGTGATGTTATTGATACCTTATCTATTGAACTTAAGGAAATATCGGATGCCATCGAAACAAAAACCGAACGCTGGTTTGAGCTTTCGGCATTGTTGGAGGGAAAATAACCGGTTATCGCATGTTTTACAGAGTCATCGCCTATCTGAAATTCATTTTTACATCAACCAACCAACATGGTGTTCATTCTCCCTTTATATACAATTTTGTTACTAAATGCCTGTATAAAAAGTTATTCAAGGGCCCTAATACTATCCGTGTTCTACTCAAAAGTATAGTTATTTTAATGTTAAAAAAGTACACATCAGCTCAAAGAATTTGTTCGTCCAAAGTCAAGTTAAAAATGCCTTTCCACAAATTGAATTCAACAATCATCCCTGTGATATTATATATTTGGATTGGCCAAACGCTGAGCTATTCCGTGGTGGAATAGAAGGTAATTTATTCCACAACAAGACAATGATATTGGTTAACAACATCCACAAAAACAAAGAAAATACCGATATTTGGGAGTTGATGAAAGATAATGAAATGGTGACCGTTTCTGTAGATATGTTCCATTGCGGTGCCTTATTTTTTAGAAAAGAACAGGCGAAAGAACATTTTAAAATTAGAATATAAACCCGTAACTTTAATTATTAAGTCCAAAATTATGGAGTATCCAATTTATACGGTTCTCGGTGTACTTTTTGTAATATATCTGTTCATAACGATTTACAATAGGAATAAGTCCAAAAGAAGAAGATCCAAAAAATTCATGGATGGTTACCATCGTGAAGAAAAGAAAAAAACAAAAAATTAACCCTTGCAACTGTAAAGAAATACATGAAGATATATACCAAAACCGGAGATAAAGGCACTACTGCCCTATTCGGTGGTACTCGAGTTTCAAAACATCATATTAGAATTGATAGTTATGGGACTATTGACGAATTGAATGCCTGGTTGGGTCTTATTCGTGACCAAAAGATTGATAGTCATTCCAAAAAATTACTAGCTATTATTCAAGATAAACTCTTTACCATTGGGGCTATATTGGCTACAGATCCGGAAAAAGCCCTTTTAAAGAGCGGGAAAGAGCGTCTGAATATTCCAAAAATAAATGCTTCTGATATCGAATTATTGGAAAAGGAAATGGATGCAATGAACGAATCTTTGCCTCCGATGACCCATTTTATACTTCCAGGGGGGCATACAACCGTGTCATACTGTCATATTGCCCGCACCGTATGTCGTAGGGCTGAGCGTATGGCTACCCAACTTTTCGAAAAAGAACCTTTTGATGAGAATGTTTTGTCTTACATAAACCGACTTTCAGACTATCTATTTGTATTGGCACGAAAATTGTCTAAAGATTTGAAAGCGGATGAAATCAAATGGATTCCTGAAAAAAAAGGCTAATAAATCTCACTTTTCTTCGTTATCAAACTATTAAAGCAAAAATAATAGAAAAATCTCTTGGCTATATCAAGATAAAAATTACTTTTGCCAAAAATTATAAATTCAATTTATTACCATGTATTGGACATTAGAACTAGCATCTTATTTAAGTGATGCACCCTGGCCGGCTACCAAAGACGAGTTAATCGACTATTGTATAAGAACCGGAGCCCCTTTAGAGGTTGTGGAAAATTTACAGGCTATGGAAGAAGAGGGCGGTGAAATTTACGAGTCTATCGAAGAGATTTGGCCAGATTACCCAACAGAAGAAGATTACCTCTGGAATGAGGATGAATATTAATAAGCTTATTTAAGTATCATAAAAAAGTCTCCTTTACGGGGACTTTTTTTATGATTTATTTACCACAGCGGCAATAAGAAAATTGAAGAAAATAACATTCAAAATGTTAACTTCGCAGTGAAAAGAAAAACCAAGGACAAGTTCTCGGTAAATTTGGCAGTTAAATAGGTCTTTTTCCATGATTTCACAATATGGAATACCTTTTGCTCTATGCAGGCATTGTCCTTTTAGACCAGTTTAATTGTAAATTAAATTGGTATTAAGTTACATTATTAAAAGTCTAAAAAAGTTCAAAGAACCATGTTCGGGCAACTTTCAATATAATACTAGAAAATATGAGTTTTTTAAATTCGGTGCTCAAGGCGTTTGTCGGAGACAAATCAAAAAAAGATGTAAAGGAGTTACAACCTATCCTCGATAAAATAAAATCATTTGAGCCGGCCATGGAAGGTTTGACCATAGATGAAATTCGTGCTAAAACAACAGAATTCAAAGCAAGGATAAAAGCTGACTGCCAAGATTTAAATGATAAGATTACAGAATTAACTGAGCAGGTGCATACCTCTACTGATATTGACAAGAACGAGGATATTTATGCAGAGATTGACAAGCTAAAAGAAGAAGCTTATATAATTTCGGAAGATACATTGAACGATATTCTACCTGAAGCTTTTGCGGTAGTCAAAGAAACGACTAAAAGATTCGTTGCCAACGAAACACTTATAGTTACAGCAACAGAATTCGACAGAAAACTGTCAGGCGACAAAGAATATGTTTCCTTGGATGGCGACAAGGCCATTTGGTTAAATTCATGGGATGCTGCCGGTAAAGCAGTAACCTGGGATATGGTGCATTACGATGTACAGTTAATAGGTGGTATAGCATTACATCAAGGTAAAATTGCTGAAATGCAGACTGGTGAAGGTAAAACATTGGTTGCTACCCTTCCCATGTACCTAAATGCACTTTCCGGTCATGGTGCACACTTGGTGACCGTTAACGATTATCTTGCGAAAAGGGATAGTGCTTGGATGGCGCCAATTTTTGAATTCCATGGACTATCAGTAGATTGTATAGACCATCACAAGCCTAATTCTGAAGGCCGTAGAGCTGCTTATAATTCAGATATCACATATGGTACGAATAATGAGTTTGGTTTTGACTATCTGCGTGATAATATGGCACACACACCAAAAGATTTGGTACAAAGACCACATCATTATGCAATTGTCGATGAGGTCGATTCTGTATTAGTCGATGATGCCCGAACGCCACTGATTATTTCGGGACCTGTTCCAGAAGGCGATCGTCATGAATTCAATGAGCTTAAACCCAAGGTAGGTGAAATTGTCCAGAAACAAAGACAACACTTAACTGGAGTTTTGGCCGAAGCTAAAAAAGCTATTGCAGCTGGTGATACCAAAGAAGGCGGATTTTTATTACTTCGTGTTTTTCGTGGCTTGCCCAAAAATAAAGCACTTATTAAATATTTAAGTGAAGAAGGCGTAAAACAATTGCTTCAGAAGACAGAGAATTTCTACATGCAGGACAATAATAGGGAGATGCCGAAAGTAGATGAGGATCTTCTGTTTGTTATTGATGAAAAAAACAATCAAATTGAATTGACCGATCAAGGTGTCGATTATATTTCAGGGGAACAGAACAGGGATTTTTTCGTAATGCCTGATATTGGTGGTGAAATCGCCATGATAGAAAATCAAGGTCTTGAAATAGAAAAAGAAGCGGAACTCAAAGAAGAACTTTTCAAGGACTTCACCATTAAGAGTGAGCGCATTCATACCATGAGTCAATTACTTAAAGCATATACCCTCTTCGAAAAGGATGTTGAATATGTGGTTATGGACAATAAGGTGATGATTGTTGATGAACAAACTGGTCGTATTATGGATGGGCGTCGCTACTCGGACGGATTGCACCAAGCTATCGAAGCCAAGGAAAATGTGAAGATCGAAGCATTGACCCAAACTTTTGCCACAGTTACGCTACAGAACTACTTTAGAATGTACAAAAAATTGGCTGGTATGACCGGTACCGCTATTACCGAAGCCGGTGAATTCTGGGAAATTTATAAGTTGGATGTAATGGAAATTCCAACCAATAGGCCGATTGTGCGTGATGATAGAAATGACTTGATTTACAAGACAAAACGTGAAAAATATAATGCCATCATAGACGAAGTAACGAAACTCTCTCATGCCCAAAGACCCGTGCTTATAGGTACTACTTCGGTAGAAATTTCGGAATTACTGTCCCGAATGTTGAGCATTCGTAAAGTACCACACAACGTTTTGAATGCCAAGTTGCATAAAAAGGAGGCCGATGTAGTTGCTGAAGCTGGTTATGCGGGTGTGGTTACAATTGCAACCAACATGGCAGGCCGTGGTACCGATATTAAGTTGTCTGATGAAGTGAAGAAAGCAGGCGGTTTAGCGATTGTTGGCACAGAACGTCACGATTCAAGACGTGTAGATAGGCAGTTAAGAGGTCGTGCCGGGCGTCAAGGTGATCCAGGAAGTTCACAATTTTACGTTTCGCTCGAAGATAACCTTATGCGTTTATTCGGTTCGGACCGAGTAGCTAAGATGATGGATAAAATGGGCTTGGAAGAGGGTGAGGTAATCCAACATTCCATGATGACAAAATCAATAGAACGTGCCCAGAAAAAGGTGGAGGAAAATAACTTTGGAGTTCGTAAACGTTTGTTGGAATATGATGATGTAATGAATGCGCAACGGGAGGTTGTTTATAAGCGAAGACGTCATGCGTTGCAAGGTGAACGATTGAAGGTTGATATTGCCAATATGGTATATGATACTTGTGAGGTTATTACAGATACCAACAAAGCTGCTTCAGATTATAAAAATTTTGAATTTGAATTGATAAAGTATTTCTCAATCACTTCTCCGATTAGCGAAGCAGAGTTCGAGAAATTACCTGTTCAGGATATTTCAAATACAATATATAAACTAGCTTATGAACATTACCGAGAAAAAATAGAGCGTAATGCGGCTACTGCTTTTCCTGTGATTAAAAAGGTATATGAGGATAACTCCAATAAATTTGAGCGCATTGTAGTTCCTTTTACAGATGGAATAAAGACCTTGAATGTGGTGACAAACCTAAAGGATGCTTATGATTCTAACGGAACCCAATTAGTGACCGATTTTGAGAAGAATATTACACTCGCAATAATCGATGATTCTTGGAAAACCCATTTGCGTAAAATGGATGAATTAAAGCAATCTGTGCAATTGGCAGTACACGAACAAAAAGACCCATTACTAATCTATAAATTCGAGGCTTTTGAACTTTTCAAAAGTATGATAGATAAAGTGAATAAAGAGGTGGTATCATTCTTGTTCAAGGGGGAATTGCCAACTGAGAATCCGAATGAGATTCAAAATGCCCATGAAGTAAGAAGACCAAAAGAAAATTTACAGACCAGTAAGGCCGAAATTCCTAATAGTGATGAATTGGCTGCGCAAAATAGAGCTGCGGGTCAAACCCAAGGGCAACGTCCCCAAATTACGGAAACAATTGTTCGTGAAAGACCAAAAATAGGACGCAACGAACGGGTTACCATTAAGAATATCATGTCTGGTGAAAGTAAAACAGTCAAGTTCAAACAAGCCGAACCACTTATAGACAAAGGGGAATGGGTTTTGACCGAAGACTAGGAATTTCAATTCCAAAATTGAAAATGGCGACCTCTGGGTTGCCATTTTTTTTGCTTTAAATTCAAGTTCCTTAAAAGAGCAAGGCTTTTAAAAATGAATAAAACCACCATATTTCATGATTTGATGTTGATTTAATTGTAAAACATATTTAGATTTACCATAATTAACCTTGTTTTTAAGGAATTTCCTTCCAAAACCAAGCGTTGGTTCTCGATTAATGAGTATTAAACATTTAACCATGAAAACGCCCGTCAAAGACGAATATCACTTAAGAGATAAAGTCAAATTAACACTGAGGGTCAATTATTTTTCCTCAATATTAGCTATTATCCTAGGGTTTCTTTGTTTATACATTCTAAAAATAAATGAAATACTGCCCTATGTGTTTTTTGGATTTGGAGCCATAAATCTATTAAATACCCTACTTTTTAAATCACATAAGAATTTAACCTTAACGTACAATATAACATCTATAGTAGCCCTTGTAAGCGCTACAGTAATAACCTTATATAGTGGAGGTATCAATAGTCCCTTTATTTTTGTATTGGCACTTATCGTATTCACGGGTTATGTCACTACCAAGTCATACGGTAAAACATATTTATATATCAATATGCTAATAATATGCTTGTTATATATTGAAAGTCTTCCTGATTATAATTTTGCAGCCAACTTGGTACCCGAAACATCACGTAACCTTTTTAGCTTTCTTAGTATTCTTTTTTCGATTTATCTTTTAGGAGGCGTTTTGGGGAAAAATCTCTTAAAGGCCCATCACAACCTCTACAAATCCCGTAACGAAATAGAAAAGCAAATCAATGAGAAGGAGACTTTACTTCGCGAAGTTCATCATAGGGTAAAAAACAATCTACAAACAGTTTCAAGTCTTTTGAGCCTTCAATCTAGAAGTATTGAAAATAAGAAAATGAAAAGTATCATAAAGAGTAGCCAAAACAGGGTAATCTCAATGGCTATGGTGCATGAAATGCTCTATATGCGAGACGATCTTTCTAAAATTGAATACAAAACCTATGTTCAGGAATTGAGCGAGTTCCTTATTCGCTCTATAAAAGGGGCAGAAAACAAAGTAAAACTCAATATTGACATTCCTGATATAAAATTGGGTATTGATACTGCTATTCCTCTAGGTCTTTTAATTAATGAGGCAATTACAAATGCTTTAAAATATGGTATTACCGATGAGAATGAAGGTGAGATCAGTATCGCTATTAGACAAGGGAAGAACCATGATTATGTTTTGTATATTGGGGATGATGGTGTTGGCTTTCCAGATTCTATTGACCACAAAACGACCAAATCGCTCGGTTTAAAATTAATTTATAATCTGGCGCGCCAATTAAGAGGAACAATAAGCAAGGATTCTACTAAAAAAGGCACCAACTATATTGTAAAATTCTCAGAGGTCGGGCAGCAATTTCACTCGGTAGCTTAGCAGCTGGTTTTCAACTTGTTTTAAACCCAAATAATCGCTCATCGTGAGGGCACAAAGTTCTAGTATTATTGCTTATATTTAAGCAACTAATTCAAATAAAACTTCCATGCTTAAAAGATTACTCCTTTTGGTGCTGTTTTGTGGTTCAACAATTTACGGCCAAGACTATTTTTTTAAAAAATTCCATCCATTTAATGCCGATATTCCTTCACCGGAACAGTTTTTAGGGTATGCTATTGGCGAACACCATACACGTCACGACTTAATTGTTTCTTATTTGGAAAAACTTGCCGAAGTTTCAGACAGGGCCTCTATTCATTATTATGGTAAGACCCATGAAGGTCGAAAATTGGTAATACTGACAATTACAAGTCCAGAAAACCTATCTAATCTTGATAACCTGAAACAACAACATTTGGCATTCACAGATCCCAATGGTAATGCCTTAAACTATGGCGAAGTTCCTATTTTCATCAACCTGGCATATAATGTGCATGGTAATGAGCCTTCGAGCTCGGAAGCAGCTTTGTTAACGGCCTATACCTTTGCAGCCTCTAACAATCCAGAAATTCTGGGATACTTAAAAAATGCTGTGATTTTTGTAGATCCAACGATTAATCCAGATGGCCGCGATCGACACACCCAATATGCAAATGTTTATCAGGGAAATCCACTTGTGGCAGACCCCCAAGATGCAGAGCATAATGAATATTGGCCAGGTGGGCGTACGAATCATTATTGGTTTGACCTTAACCGTGATTGGCTTTTGGGAATAAATCCTGAAAGTAGAGGAAAATTAACCTGGTACCATGAATGGTACCCTAATGTGGTTACCGATTTTCATGAAATGGGCTCACAAAGCTCCTATTTCTTTGAACCCATGAAAACCAACGGCTCAATGGATCCGATAATGCCCAAGGAAAATTATGAAGACCTCAACGATATGTTCGGGGCACAATTTGCCAGAGCACTTGATAGTATTGGTAGCTTTTATTTTACCAAGGAAGTTTTTGATGGTACATATCCCGGCTATGGGTCTTCCTACCCTGATTTGCAAGGCGGATTAGGACTATTATTTGAACAGGCAAGTTCTAGAGGCCATAAACAGACAACTGCCTTTGGTGAGATTACATTTCCGTTCACAATTCGCAATCAATTTACCTCAAGTATTACTACGGTAAAAACCGCTGTCAAGAACAAGGCCTATATGCGAAAATACCAGCAAGATTTTTTTAAAAGTGCAATTTCAAAAGCTACCAAGAGTAAGATCAAAGGTTACACTTTTGGTGATGCATATGACCAAAATCGAAATAAGGCATTTATAGATAAATTGTTATTACACAAAATCGATGTGTATACGTCGGGCAATAAATTCGCTGTACCAACAAAACAACCACAATACAGAATGGTACAAACAATGTTCGAGACCTATTCAAAATATCGCGATAGTGTTTATTATGATGCTTCTGCATGGTCTATAGGTAATTTTTATAATATGAAATATCGTGCTGTGACGTCAGTGAATATGGAGGACAAAATCACAACTACCGATAACTTGGTCAGTGTTTCTCCGGTCCAAAAGTCAAACTATGCCTACATCATTGATTGGGATGATTATAATGCCCCTGCTGTGTTGAATTTGCTTCAAACAAACGGTTTAACAGTCTCTTCCTCATTCAAACCGTTTACCGCAAAAGTGGGGTCAGAATCCAAATCTTTCAATTATGGTGCTTTGGTTATTCCAGTAAGTCTGCAAAAGAAAGATGCCAATACTGTACATCAACTGCTTCAAAAAGCTCAGAAAAAATATCAAGTTCCCATGTTCGCAGTCAATTCTGGCTATAATTTAAAAGGAATAGATCTGGGAAGTAGCTATGTGTCAGCTTTGAAAAAACCAAAAGCAGCAATGTTAATAGGTGATGGCGTACGATCATACGAAGCTGGTGAAGTTTGGCATTTATTAGATACCCGCGTACACATGCCAATTACCAAAATACCCATGCGAAATTTTAATAAGGCGAACTTGGACAAATACAAAACCTTGGTCATGGTCTCAGGCAACTATAGTTTTACCGAAAAAAAGTTGGCAAAAATCAAAGCTTGGGTAAGTAAAGGAAATACGTTAATTACTATTGGCACGGCTACAAAATGGGCCATAGAGAAAAAATTAGTGAAAGAAAAATTGACTAAACCTGAAATTGATACAACTGCCGCAACCATTCGTAAACCCTTTGTCGATGCCCGTGAAAATCTAGGTAAAGAAAGTGTTGGTGGTGTAATTCTTAAGATGGATATAGATATTACCCATCCCCTAGCCTTTGGTTATCATGACAACGCTATTCCGGTTTATAAAAACAATACAGTATGGATGGCACCAAGTAAAAATGAATACGCCACTGTAGGCAAGTATGCTGCAAATCCGCTTATAGATGGATTCATAACCAAGAAGAATATGGAAGAAAACCTGAAACCATCTGCTTCACTCGTTGTGAGTAAAGTTGGTAGTGGCAGGGTAATCTTATTTGCGGACAATCCTAATTTCAGGGGATCCTGGTACGGCACAAACCGTCTATTTTTAAATGCCTTGTTTTTAGGAGACAAAATCCGTGTTCCTTCAAGAGATTGATCAACCCAATTTGAACTACAAATACAACACAATAAATGAAAAAAGTAACCATCCTATTAGCTAGTATCCTTTTGTGGAGCTTAAATTGTGTGGCTCAAAGCGCTTCAGGCGATGGTCCTCACTCCCAATTGATTATTCGTGGGGTAATGCTCATCAATGGTAATGGAGCTCCACCACAAGGTCCAATAGACATTGTAGTTGAAAACAATATTATTAAGAAAATCGAAGTTGTTGGTTACCCGGGGGTGGCCATCATAGATTCCAGTAGACCACAATTAAAACCGGGGGGCAAGGAGCTAGATTGTACAGGAATGTATTTATTGCCTGGGTTCGTTGATATGCACACACATATTGGGGGGAAATCTCAAGGTGCAGGTCCTGACTATGTTTTTAAATTATGGATGGCGCATGGTGTTACTACGGTTAGGGAAGTTGGCGGACCAGGTGTTGAATGGACTTTAGATTTAAGGAAAAAAGGAGATAACCACGAAATAGTAGCGCCACGAATTATCACCCATACTTTTTTTGGAACAGGAAGTGACAAACCGCTTAACACCCCAGAATTGGCTCGAGCATGGGTTAGGGAAAATGCCAAGAAAGGAGCCGATGGTATTAAATTCCTTGGTGCCCCACCAGAAATCATGTCAGCTGCGTTGGATGAAAATAAAAAATTAGGTTTACATTCATCCTGCCATCACGCACAGTTGAATGTTGCAAGATGGAATGTACTCCACTCGGCCCGTGCAGGATTGACAACAATGGAACATTGGTATGGTCCGGAAGCATTATTTGAAGATAGAACTGTTCAGGACTATCCGCTGGATTATAATTACAATAACGAACAGCATAGATTTGAAGAGGCAGGCCGATTATGGAAACAAGCTGCAAAACCCTATTCAGATCATTGGAATGCGGTAATGGATGAGCTTCTAGCGTTGGATTTTACGCTTGACCCTACATTCAATATCTATGAAGCTAGTCGTGATCTGCATCGTGCGAGACGTGCCGAATGGCATGAAGATTACACGCTTCCATCGCTATGGGATTTTTACCAGCCCAGTAAAATATCACATGGTTCGTATTGGCATGATTGGGGCACAGAGCAAGAAGTGGCTTGGAG
>RCMY010003594.1_pt1 | contig 13685 bp, 11 predicted proteins | sample 2041341 | NCBI WGS metagenome assembly RCMY01 (sample SAMN09708234, study PRJNA481090) | Marine sediment metagenome, whole genome shotgun sequencing project. | reverse complement strand
ATGGAAGGAGCATTAACTAATGCAGAAATCTTTTTAGTAGATAACCTTTTAGGCAAAGTTCATGATTTAAAACAAGGCGATTACGAATTCGAAGTAACCGAGGTTGGTGAGAATAAAGATCGTTTTACCTTACAATTCAAAGGAGCTGTTTTAGGTGTGGACGATATCGTTACCAAACAAGATTTTGTTATATCGAATCAAACTGGAGCTTTACGAATAAATTCCAAAAAAACGGTTAAATCACTTCGAGTGTATGATGTTTTAGGTAGAATGTTAATCCAACAAAAGCCGAACCAACAAGTATTTGATATTAATACAAGTAGCATCAAGAATGGTACAGTTTTAATTATAGAAGCAACCTTAGAAAATGGTGCTAGGGTAAATAGAAAAACAATTGCCTTTTAATACATAAACCAAAATTAACAATAATAAAAAAACCGCTTTTAAGCGGTTTTTTTATGTCTAAAAATATCAAATTGAGCGATCGAAAAGGTATTTATCTTTAATTTAGCTCCTATCTTGAGAGGGATTAGGGGCGTATTTTAATGAAGCTGTTTCAGTGATGACTTATTAATTTTGAATGGATTTCTCTAAATTGCAGCTAATTTAAACCAACTGTCACTCCCTTGAAGCTTGTGACCAGCTTGACTGGTTAAAGGGAATCTTTTGAAACGCACTTCAAACAAACTTTTTTTAAGAAAAAGCAGATTGCTGCATCACGTAAGTGCGTGATTCGCAATGACCACGTTATTTCGATTGAAGCGCAATGTAATGGAGGAATCTCATAAACATGTACAAAGCATCATGAGATTCCCGCTTTCGTGAGAATGACAAAAAACAAGCAATGACCATCAACAATCAATCAAAAACAAACCTAAAGCTGTATAAATTCGCAATGTAATTTTTCAAATAATGCCACTATTTTCTCTTTGTTTTCTATTTTACAGACTGTAAAATCATAGTGTGCATTATAAACAATTAGAATTAACCCTTTGCTTTTAATTTGATTATTAATGCGTGTAAGATAATCATAAGTAAACTCATTTGGTTTTGAATTCGGAAAAGTAACACCTTCTAAAAGGGCTAGTTTTTTTATAGATTTTGCCGCAATTTTAGCTTCTTCCCCATAAGCCATAAGTTGGATTTGTTTGAGTATTTGCAAACTTGCCCATTGAAAATAAATGAATTCATCTTCCGTTTTAGTCCATTGCGCTAAATATGGATTTGGTTCAAAATTAGGGTCTTCAAACTTTATTTTCTTGCCCCAATTTTCAATAGTATTTAAAGAAAAATCCTTATAAATAAAATCAAATTTTTCAGGGTTTGAAATTGCTAACCAAAGTTTATTGGTGAAATCAGCCTTCTCTGTTTCTAAATAAGCATCTCCAGATAGTTGATTTATCAAATCAGCAAACAGATCTTTAGTGATACCTAATTCGGCTGTTTTGGGCATGGTTTTAGTATATTGCCGAAGTTTACTTTTGAACTTAATTTCAGCATAATCCTTTTGCTGTCCGTAAACGGAAAAGTTGATGAATAAAATACAAAACAAGAAGCATATATGTCTCACAATTTTCAAAATTTTTGCAATGGTTTTATGTATGATTTCAAACGTTGTTCGCAGTGATTTATTGGATTAAACAAAAAAATCTGCTCCTAAAATTAAAAGCAGATTTTCATGAGGGGGACTTTAATTAAAGGAGAATTCATGGTTTTACTAATTCCCATTTAAATTGTTCGAATAAATTGGTTAATTTATCTTTATTTTCAATATCACAAACAATAATATTGTAATAACCTTTGGTTACTAATGCAACCAATCCTTTTTGCTCAAGTTCAACATTTACGGTTTCTAAATAAGAATAAGCCCAATCATCATCTTTCGGATTTGAAAATTTAAAATCTTTTGTGATTAACAATTCATTAAATGAAGATGCTACACTTTCGGCATCATCACCATAGGTCATTAATTGAAAATAGTCCAAGATTTTGTTCAATGCCATTTGAAAATAAGGGTATTCATCGTCGCTAACTGTCCATTCTGTTAAGTATGGATTTGGTTCTAAAACAATTTCACCTTTCGCATTTTTTGTACCCCAGTTATTATTTGAAGTTACAGCAAAATCTTTATAGACATAATCAAAAGTTTTAGGTTTGGTTATAGCTAACCATGCTTTTTCGATAATATCTTCTTGCTGTGATTTAGAGTAGATGTTTTTGCTAAGTAGACTAACTATATCTGCCAAAAAATCTTTTTGGATTCCCAGTTCTGTAGTTCTGGGTTCACTTTCTTTGTATTCATAAATATAACTCTTGAACTGAACATTAGAATAATCAGTTTGTGCAAGTGCAATAGAATTTATGGATAAGAAGGTAAAAAAATATAGTAGTTTTCTTTTCATAGATTAATTTTAGTTAAACCTCTTTTAAGTAATATAAAACACTAAAAGCTATTCTCAAACGTAAACTAGAGTAACTAATTAATTCTAAAAAAAATTGAATTTTTAGGGGATCCAACTATTTTAGTAAATGCAATATACAAAATTTCATTTATATGAACGAAAATTAAAGGTGTTTATTACTATTTATAAACAATTTTTGAAAATGAAAATGAATTCACTATAAAATAAAACAATTATAAAGTTTTGTTACAAGACTTAAAACCAATAATAAAAACTTAGTTTTCAACTCAAAACTAATCGATAAAGCCGAACAAATCCAGTATTTACTCAATTACTGGTTAACTTTTGGAATTAACTTTTCGTTAATTACTTAACATTACTGGCATAACTAACATCGTAATTTCTTCTCCTTCTTCTAAACCGTCAATCGGAGTTAAAATTCCGGCGCGGTTTGGTAACGACATTTCGAGTAGAATTTCATTGGAATTTAAATGGTTTAACATTTCAAGCAAGAAGCGTGAATTAAAACCAATTTGCATATCATCACCTTCATAACTACATTGTAATCTTTCATCTGCTTTATTTGAGAAATCTAAATCCTCAGCTGATATTTTAAGCTCTGTTCCAGCCATTTTCAAGCGAATTTGATGTGTAGTTTTACTTGAAAAAATAGAAACACGACGTACAGAATTATAAAATGAACTGCGATCTAAAGTTAACTTATTCGGATTTTCTTTAGGAATAACTGCTTCATAATTAGGGTATTTTCCATCTATTAACCGGCAGATTAAAATACTTTCTCCAAATAAAAATTTTGCATTAGTATCATTATATTCAATAGTGACTTCTTGATCACTTCCTGATAAGATATTTTTTAAAAGAGTTAAAGGTTTCTTAGGCATGATGAATTCTGCAGCCTCATTTGCATGAACGTCTTTTCGGATATATTTCACTAATTTATGTGCATCTGTAGCTACAAAAGTTAAATTTTCTTGACTGAATTGAAAAAACACTCCACTCATTACCGGTCGTAAGTCATCATTACCAGATGCAAAAATTGTTTTTGAAATGGCAGTTGCTAAAATATTTGCGACCAAAGTGGTAGAACTTGGCGATTCTAATGCCACAGCTTTTGGAAATTCTTCACCATCCGCGTAAGCGAGAGCATATTTACCACTCTCAGAACTAATTTCTATAGTATTATTTTCCTCTACTTTAAAAGTAAGTGGTTGTTCGGCAAATGTTTTTAAAATCTCTAACAATAATTTTGCCGGTACAGCTATTGCGCCAACCTGATCTGCCTCAACTTCAATCGATGTGCTCATCGTTGTTTCTAAGTCAGAAGCCGAAATTTTTAATTTATTATTACTCAATTCGAATAAAAAATTATCAAGAATAGGTAAGGTATTGTTAGCGTTGATAACTCCACCTAAAATTTGAAGTTGTTTTAATAATTGAGAGCTAGATACTATAAATTTCATCGAAAAAAATTTAATACTAATTAATGCTATATGCTATTGGTCTAAGATTACAAATATATTATTTTATACTTGACATAAAAAATAAATTTTGCCCTATTTGGAATGGTTTCATTATGTTAAGATTTTCTTAAGGAAGTCATTTTGCGCTTTTAATTTTATAGATTTGTTGCTCTACTAACTAAAATATAAAATGAATAAAACTTTTTTTGCGATTATAAGTTTTTTGCTTTTTTCTTTTACGATTCAAGCACAAATACCTAAAAAGTTAAATCCTAGTGAAATCCATCATTCCATTGAGAAATTAAACTTCTTAGGTTCTGCTCTTTATATAGCGGCACATCCGGACGATGAAAATACAAGGCTAATTTCTTATTTATCGAATGAAGTACACGCTCGAACAGCCTATTTGTCAATCACTCGTGGAGATGGAGGTCAGAATTTAATCGGACCTGAAATAAGAGATTTACTCGGTGTAATTCGTACCAATGAATTATTGCAAGCAAGATTAGTCGATGGCGGAGAGCAGTTTTTTACTAGAGCGAATGATTTTGGTTATTCTAAACATCCTGATGAAACCTTAGAAATTTGGAATAAGGAAGCTGTTTTAAGTGATGTCATTCGCGTGATTAGAACCTTTCATCCAGATATTATCATCAATAGATTTAATGCGGACTCCGCCGGAGATACGCACGGACATCATACTTCTTCTGCAATTTTAAGTACGGAAGCGTTTGATTTGGCTGCCGATCAAAACTATACCATCACAGATTTGAAACCTTGGAAAGCACAACGTTTATTTTTCAATACTTCCTGGTGGTTTTATGGCAGCAAAGAAAATTTTGATAAAGCAGATAAATCGAAAATGTTCGAAATAAATAATGGAGTCTATTTTCCTTATGCAGGTATGTCGAATTCAGAAATTGCTTCTTTAAGCAGGAGTAAACATAAATCACAAGGTTTTGGAAGCACAGGAACTCGAGGAGACGACAGCGAATATTTGCAATTATTAAAAGGTGAAATGCCGAATAAAAGTTTATTTGAAGGAATAAATACAACTTGGACCAGAGTAAAAGGTGGTGCTGCCATTGGTGAAATTTTGCAAAAAGTGCAAAAGGATTTTGATTTTGAAAACCCGTCAAAAAGTATTCCAGCATTGGTAAAAGCCTATTCTCTCATTCAAAAATTGGATGATACCTATTGGCGAAATTATAAAACAGAACAAATTAAAGAAATTATTTTGGCTTGCGCCGGATTGTATCTTGAAGGTGTTGCAAATAGTCCAAATGCGACATCTGATTCTAATATTGCCATAACTATTGAAGCAATTAATAGAAGTGATCAGGAGATTGTTTTAAAAGGAATTTCTATCGAACCTGAAAATGAGGTTATTATCGTGAATAAGCCTTTAAAAAATAACCAATCTTTTGTAACAAAAAAAGAAGTAACCGTTTCAAGCAGCACAAAAAGCACCTCATCATATTGGTTGCTAGAGCCAGGAACTTTAGGCATGTATAAAGTACCAGATGAATCTTTAATTGGTTTACCGGAAACCCCTCGGGCAATAAAAATAAGCTTCCAATTAAAAATAGAGAATGAACATATAAACTTTACGAAAAACATAATATATAAATATAATGATCCGGTAAAGGGTGAAGTGTATCAACCTTTTGAAATATTACCACTAGTTTCTTCACAAATTGCAGCAAAAGTATTGCTTTTTGATGCGAATACGTCCAAAGAAATTCCGGTAAAAATCATAGCCCATAAAGACGGAGCAAGTGGTATTTCGGTATTGGAAGTTCCTAATAATTGGAATGTTATGCCAAAGGAGATTCCTTTCAAATTAGACACAAAAGGGCAGGAGCAACAAGTCGTGTTTACCGTCACACCACCGGAAACTCAAAGTGAAGGAATTCTAAAATCGGTTTTGATAAGTGAAGGAAAAACCTTCGATAAATCGATTGTTGAAATAAATTACGATCACATTCCGTTTCAAACGGTATTAGTAACTGCGGAAGCGAAAGTTGTTCGATTGAACCTACATAAAGAAGGAAAAGAAATTGGTTATATTAAAGGAGCGGGAGATGAAATTCCGGAGAGTTTGCAACAAATTGGCTATAACGTAACTATAATCGATTCAAAAGATATTTCTACCAATATGTTGAAAAATTTTGATGCCATAATTGTAGGAATTAGAGCTTACAATACTGTTGAAGATTTAAAATTTAAACAGCCAATTCTTTTCGATTTTGTTAAAAATGGTGGAAATATGATTGTGCAATACAATACAAATCATAGTTTGGTAACCAACGATTTAGCCCCATTTTCTCTAAATCTTTCAAGAGATCGTGTAACTAATGAAAATTCAACAGTTGATTTTTTAAACCCAAAACATGAAATTCTAAATTATCCCAACAAAATTACCAAAGAAGATTTTGACGGCTGGGTACAAGAGAGAGGCTTGTATTTTCCTAATGAGTGGGACAAAGAATTTAGTCCTATTTTGTCAATGAATGATAAGGGTGAACCTGCTAGAAAAGGAAGTTTATTGGTTGCAAAATATGGTAAAGGCTACTATATGTACACTGGTTTATCTTTTTTTAGAGAATTACCTGCCGGTGTTCCTGGGGCTTTTAAATTGTTTACTAATATGATTTCCATCGGAAAAAACAGGAACGAAACTAAAGTGAAAAAATAAGATCAAAAGGCTGTTCCATGCAAGAAATTCAAAATAAAAAAGAAACAAATAAAGACGTTTCCAAGTCTTGGAAAAAAGAATACAGTGTGGTAGTTATTGCCAATATTGTGTATGTTGTTTTATTTTATTTTTTAATGAAAATTTACTCTTGAAATGGCAAATTTAGACTGGTTCGTACTTTTATTCACCTTAATATTTATTGTTGCTTATGGTACTTGGAAAACCAAAGGAAGCAAAAACGTACAAGACTACATTAAAGGAGGAAATGAGGCAAAATGGTGGACCATTGGTTTATCCGTTATGGCGACTCAGGCCAGCGCAATAACTTTTCTTTCTACTCCCGGGCAGGCATTTCACAGTGGTATGGGCTTTGTCCAGTTTTATTTTGGATTGCCATTGGCAATGGTCATTATCTGCATGGTTTTTATACCCATTTATCACCGTTTGAAAGTATATACAGCCTACGAATATTTAGAAAATCGCTTTGATCAAAAAACACGGACTTTAGCAGCAATTTTATTTTTAGTACAAAGGGGGTTAGCTGCCGGAATTACCATTTTTGCCCCAGCCATAATACTTTCAGCTGTTTTGGGTTGGAATTTGATTTATCTCAACATTATTATAGGTGTTTTAGTAATTATTTATACCGTTTCCGGAGGAACAAAAGCGGTGAGCGTTACGCAAAAACAACAAATGGCAATTATTTTTATTGGAATGTTTGCCGCATTTTTTATCATTATAAGTTATCTGCCTGAAGATATTTCTTTTCAAAAGGCACTGCAAATTGCTGGTGCAAGTGATAAAATGAAAATATTAGACTTCTCCTTTGACCTAAATAATCGATATACCGTTTGGACGGGTTTATTAGGCGGAACATTTTTAATGCTCTCTTATTTCGGCACTGATCAGTCACAAGTGCAGCGTTATTTGTCGGGTAAATCGGTCCGGCAGAGTCAGATGGGTTTAATATTTAACGGACTCTTAAAAATTCCTATGCAATTCTTTATTTTATTGGTAGGTGTTTTTGTATTTGTTTTTTACCAGTTTAATGCTTCTCCATTAAATTTTAACCCTGCAGCAACGGAGGCTGTTAAGAATTCAGCCTACGCGGATGAATATCTACAATTGGAGAATCAGCATCAAAAAATTGAACAAGAGAAAAAAGTCGCCCAATTTCAATTTGCAAAAAATACCGATGACGCTTCCGTTAGAAGTCATATTAAAGATTTGAATGAACAAGAAAAAGCGAATCGAGAAAAAGCGAAAGATGTTATAGCAAAAGCAGATTCAAAAGTAGAAAAGAATGACAAGGATTATGTTTTTATCCATTTTATTTTAAATAATTTACCTCGAGGATTAATTGGGCTTTTGTTGGCAGTGATTATTTCTGCAGCGATGTCATCTACCGCATCCGAGTTAAATGCGCTTGCTTCGACTACCGTAATGGATTTGTATAAACGAAATGTAAAGGTTGAAAAGTCGCCAAAACACTATGTTATAATGTCAAAATGGTTTACTTTAATGTGGGGTTTTATCGCAATTATGGTTGCTAGTATTGCTAATTTATTTGATAATTTAATTCAATTGGTAAATATCATTGGTTCGATATTTTATGGTAATATTTTAGGAATTTTTCTCTTGGCGTTTTTCATCAAAATAGTAAAGGGAAATGCTGTTTTTATTGCCGCTTTAATTACTCAGGTAATTATAATTATTGTTTACTTTAATGATCTATTACCTTATTTATGGTTGAATTTATTAGGTTGTGCATTGGTAATGCTCATTGCATTTATAATTCAAAGTTTCACTACAGATACTAAAGTCAAGGCAATTTGAATTGAGAAGCAATAAAAAATCCCCAACTTTTTAAGGTTGAGGATGTAAATATGCGTTACTCGTAATTAGTTATTTTTGGCTAACAGGAATTGTTAATCTTACTTTTTCCCAAGCAAAAACAATAGCCTTATCCGTAACCGAATAAAGAAGCTTTTCTTGATTTTCACTACCAAATTCAGGTTTTATATTAACGCGAAGAGCATCTTCTTTTTCGTCATATTTTTTTGCACCCCAGGCATCATTTTTTGTACTAAAAATTGCAACCCAATCTCCTTTTTCATTTGGAATGATAAAAAAACCATATTTTCCAGCAGCTAAGTTTTTCCCGGCAACGGCAACCTCTTTATCAAAAGAAATTGTGGTGTTTTCATTAGCACCCGCTCTCCAAACATAACCGTAAGGTTCGAGTCCACCCCAAATGGTTCTTGCTTTAACGCTTGGTGCACCGTAATCAATAGAGATAGCAACTCCGTTAATGTTTCCATTCACGCTTTCTCTTGGACTTTTTTGAGCACAACTAATTGTTGTGACAAATAATAGAACTACAAATAAATTAATTGATTTCATTTTCTATCTTTTATTTACTCCATTTTGCAATGGATTCTTTATTCATTTTCATATAATCTTTATTTCCTTCTTTGGTCGCAACTTCTAAAGATTGTTTTGCTGTAGCAATAGCTCCTTTCGTATCTCCTAAATCTGCTTGAATCAAAGATTTTTCACGGAGCATCCAATAGGCATCAGGTTTCATTTCGACAGCTTTGCTAACCCAAACCAAAGCTTGATTTAAATCTTTTCCTGAGTGGTGATAATAACTTCCGGCACTAAAGTAGTCATTCATGTTAGGCTCACCAGCCATAGTAGTTTGAATGCTCTCCATCGCAATTTTATCGGTAGGAACAACTATAGGAAATGAAATACCAGTTTTTTCCCAAAGAATTCTTAAATCACCACTATTTGGATTGGATAAATCTCCAAATTCAATGGTAAAAGATTCTGTATGAGAGACTTCCATTGTTTTTACCTTGGTCATTAAAGCTACTTTACTGTCATCCCATTCTTGAGGTAATCCCCAATTGGAGGCGTCACTGTAAAAAATAACATCCCATGAATCTTTTTGTGGAATCGTGTAAATTGCATAGGTACCTTTTGCTAAGGTTTTTCCGTCAATCATCACATCATCTCCAAAAGTAATTTTAGTATTTGCGTTGGCACCTGTTCTCCATTTTTCACCAAATGGAACCAAATTACCAAAAATAATTCTTCCTTTCACAGAAGGTCTTGAATATTCTAAAGTTACATCAGTTAAGCCAACTTTTTGTTCCACTTTCGCGGATGGACTTGGTTGTGGTGTCGTGATTTGCGCCTGAAAACTAATGGCAGTTAAAACAAATAGTAGAGTAAGTAGTTTGATTTTCATATGTTTAAGTTTTAATTAATAAAGCTTAAAAATACGGCAATTCTTGATAAGGATGTTCTTAGGTAATTATTTTAACAAAAATTTAGGAACTGTATTTTCTTTTACGAAGGAATTGAAAAGCAAAACCAAAAATTGCTAAAAAAAGTAGCGGTAGAAGTACGTTAATGAATTGCCACTTTGTTCGTTCTTCAAAAGCCTTTTTCTTATCTAAGAATTGAATTTGTAAACTTTTAGATCGAAGGTTTAAAATGCCAGAATCATCTGTCATATAATTAATGGCATTCATGAGAAAAGCGGCATTACCATAAGGTTGATTCGTCCATTTATCTTTATCTATAGGTAATGGCTCACCTCTAAAAGTTTCATTGGCGATGATATCACCATCGCTAATAACAATCATTTTGCTACTTCCACCGTTAGATTTGAAATTTTTCATATCGAATGGTTTTACACGAGTTGCGTAGGCCGAACTAAATTCACCTTCTAATAATACTCCGTAAATTTGTGAACCATTGTTATATTCTTCCTGAGTTGGGTTTTCGGCAATTTCTTCTAAAGAAATGGTTGTTGGTGTTCCAACGATTTTTGAAAATGGAGAACTTTGCAGCAATACCGTTTTTGCAATAGAATTTTGCAGGGTGTCAATTGAGCTTGGAAATTTTAGTAAAACGGGGTCAATATTGGTGGTAATTGGATTATTATTTGATGCTATAACTAAAGGAAAATAATGCCATAACAAATCTTCAAATTGTGTTTGATTGCCAACATTACCCGAAGCCAAGCGAATGGTAGAGCTATAAATATCTTTAGTGATATTGTAACTTATTCGCACACCGTAGTGAAATAATAAATCTGTAAGATTCAAATCACGGTTAAATACCATACTTTTTCCGGTAGTCATCAAACTGTCCATCTCAGCATGAACATTATCTAACAGCCAAATTGTTTTTCCGCCATTCATAATATATTGATCTAGCGTGAATTTTTCTTTTTCAGAAAAAGTTTGTGAGGGTTTTGCAATAATGGTAACATCATAATTGCTTAATTCTTGTAAGGTCTTTTCTGGGGAATTTTCTACAGAATCCAAAGTGAATTCGGCAAGTTTATAGTATTCGCCCAATTTTTTTAAAAAACTGTATAATTGGATGTCTTTTAATTCGCCATTGCCTTTTAGAACAGCAATTTTTTTATTTTTTTCAGATGTAATCTTTTGCAAGGCATTGGCAAATTCATATTCTAAATTTTCAATTGATTTTTGCAATTGTTCTTCTTGTGTTGGCGCAACTGCATCACTAAGTAAAGAAACATTTTCAATTTTGTCATTATAACTTATTACTGCCCAAGGAAAAATTACAGCTTCCGATAATTTACCATCTTCTTGAACGGTCAATCTACTTGGTTGTAACCCTTTTTTAATTAGTTCTTCTGTATTGTTTAACGGATCGACAAAACGGAATTTAATGTTGTCATTCAAGGCAGCAAGTTCTTCTAAAAATTGTGTTGTTTCTAATTGAATTCTTTTGAATTCTGCCGGAAAATCTCCTTGCAGATATACTTTTATAGCGATAGGTTCTTCAATTTGTTCAACGATATTTATAGTTTCTACTGAAAGGGTATAGCGTTTATCTTGGGTAAGATCAAAACGTTTATAGAATGAATTTGCCAAAATATTGAGCAAAACCAATCCAATTATTACTAAAAGAATTTTTGCAGATTTATTTTTTTGAAACATTTTATTCGAACTCATAGTTTATTTTACTCTTTAAAAAAGATTACATTTTTTCAAACCTTTCTTTGGTTAAGAATAAAAAGAGAAAATTTATACTTAAAAAATAGACAATATCTTTCGTGTCAATTACACCTCGACTGATACTTTTGAAGTGGGCATTCATTCCGATGTTCTCGATAGTAAAGTTTTCGACAATATTCAATTCCGCGAAAGCGTCAAAACCATAAAACATGATAAAACAAAGAGAAACACCTATAATAAAAGCCACAATTTGATTATTGGATAAGGTTGAGGAAAACAGGCCAATACTGGTAAAGGCACTTGCCAAAAATAACAAACCAAAATAAGAGCCCAAAGTACTGCCGAAATCTAAATTACCAACAGGGTTACCGAGTTGGATCACCGTATACACATAAATTAGTGTTGGAATTAATGCTAAAACAATTAACAAAAATGCGCCAAAATACTTACCCAAAACAATGTGCCAATTGGTAATTGGTTTTGTTTTTAAAATTTCAATTGTACCTTGACGGATTTCATCGCTAAAACTACGCATAGTAATTGCAGGAATTAAGAAAATAAAGAACCAAGGTGTACTGTAAAAAAAGCTGTTCAAATCGGCAAAACCGGCATTCAAAATATTGAATTCTCCTTTAAAAACCCATAAAAATAATCCGTTAACGATTAAAAAAACGGCGATTACCAAATAGCCAATTGGGGAAGCAAAAAATAAGTTGAATTCTTTTTTTAAAATTGCAATCATTTTATTTTAAATAGATAAGCGATGTTTTTTCAAAATTACGTCAAACTTACGATTTTATCAAGACTCCACGCTTGTGGTTTTTCATTAAATAATTTTTTGGTTTTTGCCCAAACATTTTTAAACAAATCAGAGTTTCTATAATTTTCTAAATCAGCTTCTGAAGTCCAGTAACTATAGGTAAAAAATTGATTTTCTTGCTGTTTGTCTTGATATAATTCTAATAATAAACAACCTTTAAAATTGCGAATTTCAGTTTTGCTGGAATGAAAATTTTCTAAAAATACTTCTATTTTATCTTCTTGAAAGCTCATTTTTACAATTCGTACAAACATGGTAATTATATAAAATGAACCGTTATTGAATCGCGATAATTAAGACCTAACAAACTGGATGCTCCACCAACGGTTTTGAGATTACTTCGATACATTGAGATTTCTAAAAAGTTCGCCGAATTAAATAGAGCCAAACGTTTTCCGTCGTCTTGCCGTTTTTCTTTTTCCAAAGAATAATCGACAATTTCATTGTATTTTTTATATATTTTTTTGAAGGTATGATTTCTTGCGACTAATTCAAATTCTCTTCCTTTACCAACAGTATTGAAAATTTGTTTTGAAATGTTGCTAATCACATTTCCGAAATTGTCAATGTAAACAACGCTGCCAACAATTTTATTTTTTTCAGCGTTTACTTGCGGTTGAATCTCGTATAATTTTTTAACCTCATAAATTTGTTTTCCAATTACATCGAGCATTCCACCGCGCACTATATGGCAAGCAACTTTTACGAAAATATCTAAAACCGTAAACTTATTTTCGAGTGGGTTTTGAATCGTTATTTCGACTACTTTTTCAGGTTTTATTTCATTGGTTATCATCGATATTATACCGTTATCACAACAAATAAAATATTGATTTTCGAGCTTTATGGCAATGGGTTTGTTTTCGACGCTTACTTCAGAATCTACCCCGATAATATGGATGGTTCCGTCAGGAAAATTTTGATAAGAATTTCTAACAATATATGCTGCTTCGGTAATGCTGAATGGAGTTATTTGATGCGAAATATCGACAATCCTAGCATCTATAAGTTCTTTGTAAATAGCGCCTTTTATAGATCCGACGAAGTGATCTTTTGTGCCAAAATCAGTGGTTAAAGTAATTATTGGCATAGAATTATGAGGATTTTTTAGTTTAAATTTTATGAAATTCAGCAGCAAAAAGGCTCTGAATTTTTACAGTTAATTAAATACTTTTACTATATTTAAAAATACTATTTTTGTTATACAAATCTAGTGAAATTAATAAAGAAAAAAAGAACTTAAATTTAAAATAAAAATATCCGTTTGAACGAAAGAAT
>RCMY010003593.1_pt1 | contig 13686 bp, 11 predicted proteins | sample 2041341 | NCBI WGS metagenome assembly RCMY01 (sample SAMN09708234, study PRJNA481090) | Marine sediment metagenome, whole genome shotgun sequencing project. | reverse complement strand
CCGACAGGTGTCGCGCACGATAAGGTCAATAGGTACACCCGTCTGGGCAGCGCGATACAAGGCCTTGGTGATATCCACATCCTCAAGCGCGTTCATCTTCAGCTGGATAAGACCCGGCGACTGCGCCGAGTGCAGCTTAATCTCGCGCTCAATTTTTTCAATCAATGCCTTCTTCAGTGTGAAGGGGGCGGTCAGCAGCTTGCGATAGCGCTGCGGCGGTGAAAAGCCGGTCAGCGAATTGAATAGCTCGGTCAGGTCTTGCGTAATAGCCGCATCGTTAGTCAGCATGCCCAGGTCACAGTACATATTAGCGGTGCCAGCATGATAATTGCCGGTGCCAATATGGGCGTAGCGTTGCAGCCCGCTATAGTCCTTGCGTACTACCAGGATGACTTTGCTGTGGGTTTTCAAGCCAACGACACCATAGGTGACATGAATGCCGGCCTGTTCCAGTCGCCGTGCCCAGCGGATGTTGGCGGCCTCGTCGAAGCGAGCTTTTAACTCTACCAGCACGGCCACCTGCTTGCCGTTGCGCGACGCCTTGACCAACGACTGAATAATGTTGCCTTTATCAGAGGTGCGGTACAAAGTCATCTTGATGGCGAGTACTTTGGGGTCCTCGCTAGCGGTGCGCAGGAAGCGCTCTACGCTGCTGTTGAAGGATTCATACGGGTGCTGCAGCAGCAACGCCTCACGCTCTCTTATAATATGAAAGATATTGCGCGTATCGTGTGCCAGCCGGGTATGATCGATGGGGCTGTGTGGCGGGTCGTGTAGCGCCGGTATGTCAAGCTCGGCTATCTCGAACAAATCGCGCATGGCCATTAACGTTTCGGCGTCGAACACATCGGCGTCTTCGTTCAAACCAAGTTCTGCGGCCAGCATGCCGCGATGCTCCGGGCTCATGCCTCGTTCAACCTGTAAGCGCACAATAGGCGCAAAGTGACGGTCGCGCAGCTCAGACTCAATCATTTCCAGTAAGTCGTCAGCCTCTTCCTCCTCAACTTCAACAATCGCGTTGCGAGTCACCCGAAATAATTCGCAGGAAACAATCTCCATGCCTGGAAACAGCAGGTCGAGGTTGGCGGTAATGACGTCGTTAAGGGTAACGAATGTGTTGCTGTCGCCAACTTGCAGGAAACGCGGTGCCACATCTTTCGATACGGGCACCTTCACCCTTGCCTTATAGTTTGTACTGCCACCAGGGTAGCGCAGCGCCACCAGTAAATTCAGAGTGAGATTGGAGATGAATGGAAAAGGATGCCCCGGATCCATCGCCAGCGGGGTTAGCAACGGAAATATGTTAGCAATAAAATGAGTGCGTAGTGCCTCTTGTTCTGCTGGTTGCAGATCGGCATAGCTGGTGATTCGAATATCCTGCGCTTCAAGCAAACTCTGCAGTTCGCGAAACACCCGGTTTTGCTCTTGATGTAAATCACGCACCGCAGCCTGACATTCCGCCAATTGTTCCAGCGGCGTCCGTCCGTCGACCGTTGGAGTGCGGATGCCAGCGGCGATTTGCTGCTTTAAGCCGCCAACCCGCTTCATAAAAAACTCGTCGAGATTATTGCTGATAATGGCGAGAAATTTAACTCGCTCCAGCAACGGTGTGTTTTCGTTGGCACCCATATGTAATACCCGGCGGTTAAATTCCAACCAGGTCAACTCGCGATTCAGATACAGTTCCGGAGCGTCAAGATCAAATTTTTCAGGCGGCACAGGACGTTCTTGAGGCGCAGCTTTTGCTCTAGTGGAGGGCACCTTCGAAGTCGCTGCCTCAACAGCTTGTTTCGGCACCGGAGTCGTCGCTGCCGGCGCCTTGTTGCGTTTCGGCTGCGAGGTCTCAAGTTCAGCCTTTTCCATCATATACCGTCCTGTTTTAGTTGCTTGAGTAGCTGGTCCGCTACGGCTGGTGCCAATCGTGCGGTTTAAGCCCAATAATTATTAAATAGCCTTTGCCACGCTAACACCAGAGCAATTCGCGCGTAACTTGATTTGGATCAATTGGCGAGCGCGTTAGTTTAACAGCGGCTTGATCAGGCGCTGTTTTGGTAATGAAAAAAGCTATTATCCTGCCGCTGCAGTGATATATAGTGTTAACAGTGAGCCAGTTCCAGGACCCGCAATGAACACCAACAAGCAATCGATCTGGAAAAATATTCAAGGTTATTTTCGGCCAGACTGCGAAACTATTGTGCCTGACCAGGCACAAAAGCTGCGCCTTTCTGGTCGGGAAATACGCATTCCCATCATGGGTTTTCCAACCTTTGAAATAGAGCTGGGCAAGCAGATCTTACATCTTCAGCCTGATCCACGTCTCGGCGCTGACGGGGCAGCGTATGATTTCATTGTGTTTGATCCGCAACGTTACGGCCATGGCATTGCCCACCTGCAGCGGCTAACCCCGAATTCCACGCTCGAAATCGATAGTAATGTGGCCTATCAGCAATACGTTTTCAGTTCACCTAAAGAAGCTTTCCGTCGGCATTTTTCAGTAAGTCACGACGGCGACGCGCTGGTATTTCGCGATCCTGTGTCAGAACTGGGCACCTACGTCACCTTAATCGACCACCAGCCACGCCAGCCACAACTTGCCCGCCAGCGCATGCAGTCGCTACTGCAGATAAAAGAAATATTCGGCGGCCCGTTGCAGCCGCTGCCAGCTGAATCAGCGCTACAGACTATCACTGCGGTCAACCAACTGCTGGGTCACGATGCGTGGCGCGAGCAAGACGGCTTCGGTAACCCTGGCGGCGTGGTTGCACTGCCAGAGCAGCTAACCCCTATAGTCGTCGGTGATCTACATGCCGAAGTCGATAACCTGCTGAAAATTCTCAGCGAAAATGCGTTTCTTGAATGCCTGCAACAGGGCACGGCGGCGCTGGTTATTCTTGGCGACGCGGTGCATTCTGAACGGCCGGAGTGCGCTGAGCTGATGGATACGTCGCTGCTGATGATGGACCTGATTTTCAAGCTCAAGCTGCGTTTTCCGAAACAGGTTTTCTACACAATTGGCAATCACGACAGCTTCTCGCATGACCTGATGAAGCTCAATGTGCCACAGGGCTTGTTGTGGGAAAAACACGTTGTCAAAACGCGGGGTGAAGCATACCGGGCAGCGCTGGAGTTATTTTATCGGCAGTCACCGTTGGCGGTAGTGACGCCTGACTTTATCGCCTGCCACGCCGGACCGATGCGCAGCAAGTGCTCGCCGGAAATGCTCATTAACGCCAGGCAGTTTCCCGATTTCGTGCATGAATTAACGTGGAATCGGGCTCGCAGCGCGCGCTTTCCGGCCGGCTACAGCAGTGGTGATGTGCGACGTTTCCGTAAAAGCCTGCAGACCGATGCCGATATTACCTTCATAGTCGGCCACTACCCGCGCTCACCCGATGGAACGCTGTGGCTGGACGTTGATAACACGCAGCACCACCATGTCGTCATGAGCTGCCGGCTCGATAAGATAGGCTTGTTCACGCGTATAGACGGAACAATGGTGCCGCAAACTTATCCTACAGAAGCCTTGCTGGAGTGGTTGAACGAGCAGCCATCTACATGCGAGATTGGGGCGCATGAGCATCGCGCGCGCGTTGCAGAAAGTAGTTTAGTCAACCACGTAGCGCGGTAAACCGTCAAAGCTGGTCCGCACAAACACACCTATGCCGCAGCGGTTAAAATGCTGGGCCAATAGCTCATAAACAGCGCACTGCCGTTCTACGGCTTTTCTGGTCAGGTTCGCATCGACCGGGTGAGAACCGGATGCGGCCCTTGCTTTGCGCACGGCATAAAGCTTGGCAGCTGGTAGTAGCTGAAAGTCAAATAAAAATCGACGGCGCCAGTCTGTATCAAAAAAATAGCGTTTGCCTGGCGGTATTTGAATCAGTTTCAGGTTGACCGGGGAAGGAGCCGCCAGCCATTCGGGATCAAACACGGCATGGCTTTCGCGAAAGCCCTCGAATGGAATGCCGAAATGCACCTCACGTGGTCTAAACGCCAGGCAGCGACTGCGCCACCAATCGCCCTGCGCCAGGTCAACGTAACCCTCTTCCGGCCAGCCGCCGAGCTTTTGAATTAACGTTGACTTACCGCTGCAGGGTGGACCTGTAACGATGATCTGCCGAAAATGCACGCCGCGCGGAAACGCGATGCCCTTGACCCATTCTATGTCGTCGACCTCGACCGTTTTCAGCGACATTCACTTGCCAGATTGTAGGCCATTGAGCCCGCTTCATTCGCCATGTCTATGTGGCTCGCCCTTAAGGGCAGCCTATGAATGTGCAAATCGGCAATCCTGACGATTTGTCGTGACTCAAGGCGTTCCTGCTTTATGTGTATCGCTGTGTATCGCGCACTGTGCATATACGGAATCATTCGCCGCGAATATTACCAAAAACTAACTAAAAATGCCTTTCAAGGTAAAGAAAAACAACGCCGCCAGACCCGCACCGACGGGTAACGTCACAAACCAGGAGATGACGATGCCACCGATCACGCGCAGGTCAATGGCACCGATACCGCGTGCCAGACCAACGCCTATTACCGCACCGACGGCAATGTGGGTAGTCGATACCGGCAGACCGGTGCGCGACGCTAATACCACCGTTGCCGCCGCTGCCAGTGTGGCACAGTAGCCCCGACTCGGCGTAAGTTCCGTAATGCGCGTACCAATGGTTTGCATTACCCGATAGCCAAGAGTCGCCAACCCAACAACAATACCAAAGCCGCCCAGTATCAATATCCACAGCGGCAAAGCCGATTCTTGCGCCACTTCGCCGCCCGATTGCACAATGCTAACCACCGCTGCCAACGGACCGATACCGTTAGCCACGTCATTGGAACCGTGTGCAAACGCCATGGCGCAGGCGGTAAATATCATCATTGGGGTAAACACTTTTTCGACGCTGGCAAAGTGAAAGTCGCGATCAGCGCTGGGATCAATCTGCACCCGGTTAATCAATATCCAACCGATGCCAGCAACGCCAAGGCCTATTATCAGTGCCGAAATAAAGCTTGCGCCGACTGAAAGCTCCAGATTCAGATGGCTCAGCCCCTTGAATAACGTGACCAGAGAGATAATAAATCCCACCAGAAAAATATAGGCCGGCCCCCAACGCTTGGCGTTGGCAAACGGATTTTCGGTATTGAGGATTAGCTTTCGAATGCTCATCATCAGCAGGAAGGCAATAGTGCCACCCAGCACTGGTGATACCACCCAGCTAGCAACGATCTGGGCAACCTTGCTCCATTCCACCGCTTCGGGTCCAATGCCTACCAGCGCAAATCCCACCAGCGCACCAACAATCGTATGTGTGGTAGACACCGGCCAGCCGCGTGATGATGCGATCATTAGCCAGATAGCAGCAGCCAGCAGTGCCGCCAGCATGCCGTAGACCAAAATCTCCGGTGTATCAACAATCGAGCTGGCGTCGACGATGCCGCTGCGAATCGTCGCCGTGACATTGCCACCGGCGATAAAAGCGCCGGTAAACTCGAAAATAGCGGCAATAACAATTGCCTGTTTGACCGTAATCGCCCCCGAACCTACCGACGTACCCATTGCGTTGGCGACATCGTTGGCACCGATGCCCCAGGTCATATATAAGCCAAACACAATGGCGAGGATGAGAAACACGGTGCCGTATGTAGTGATGATGTCCATCTACCTGTCCTGTTAAGCGTAGTACTGAAGTTTTATTGTGATTGGTAAGTTAGCTAGCGAGCAATGAGCAGGCGTAGTCGGTCGCCTACCTTTTCTGCGTAGTCCGCCAAGTCGCCCACCCACTCGATAATGCGATACCACATGATCACCGACACCGGCTTGAGTTCATCTTCGTGTTCAAATAAACGGCGGGTCAATTCGAGGCCGAGTTGGTCGGTTTCGTCTTCAATCAGGTTCAGGGCCTCGACCATTTTTTCTACCCTGTCCGCCTCGCGGCCACGGAAACCCATCGCTACCAGCTCGTCAAGTTCTTCTATTATTTTTGCCGACTGATCGCAGGCGTCAACGCAGCGGCGAGCTAGAGCCAGCATGGTTTCCTGCATAAAATCGGGTAGTTCCATGGGCCGTTCAACCAGCAGGCCGGCGATATCCTGCGCCGTGTCGGCAATAGAATCCTGCATTTGCAGCACGTCCAGCAGGTCGCGTCTATCCACCGGCATAAACAGGCTTTTAGGCAGCGCGCCGCGCAGGGCGTTTTTGATAGCGTCCGCTTCAGCTTCGCGTTCGAAAATCTTCTCCTTGACGGCCTCTACCTGCTTCCTGTCGCCGGCGGCCAGCGCTTCAAATAAAGGCGGAATTTCATGCGCACATTCCAGCACAACCCGCATATGGCGTTGCATGGCCGAAAACGGTGACTTGCCGAACAGGCTCGCAAATGGATTGGTGGACGACATATCTTTTCTCCTTTGACGCGGCACATTTGTATTAAATAGGCATTAGCGCTGACTTGCCACGCAAAGCCACGCGTTAATTGATTGAAATCAAATGCCCGCTACATAATCAGGGAGAGCATAGTAATCGAAAGTTACCGGACTGTTACGGTCGCCGGCAGTTTTTATTTAGACGGTGCGGTGATTGCAGCGTGTTAAAGTATATTGCAGGCGTTTTGGAAAGGCGGCTAGCTGCCTGCCTGCAGAGCCGGCGAACAGCACGCAGGAAATAAGCAATGGAAACTCTGGTTCAGGAATTGGTGCAGCAGTGGGAGGCGATCAAGGCTTTCTTTGCCTTCGACCACGCCCGGCTGGCCGACACCGATATGCGTATACGCCTCGGTATACAGGCGCTGTTGCTAGGTTGTTCGGCGTTTTTCTCCGGTTCTGAAACCGCGCTGTTCTCCCTCTCGCGTCTCGATTTGCAGAAACTGCGGCGTGAGCGTCACCGCCGCTCCGAAACTTTGCATGCTCTGCTGGACCAGCCGCGGCGGTTGATTATTTCTATCCTGTGCGGCAATGAGCTGGTTAACATCGCCGCCGCCGCCAACATGACGGCAATTCTGGTATCGCTTTACGGCGTTGATCGTGCCGCAGTGATGTCGGTACTGGTGATGGTGCCGCTGCTATTGTTGTTCGGCGAGGTCACGCCAAAAACTATTTCGGTAGCCGACCCGGTGCGGGTCAGTGCCGGCATTGTTGCTGGGCCGATGCGCTTGTGGGTCAAGTTCGTGCAGCCGCTGGTGTGGGTTATTCGGGGCATTTCTGACCGGCTGACGACGCTGTTCGTTGGCGATGAGAAAGCCGCCGAAAACATATTACAGCTGGATGAATTTCGCACCATCGTGGAAGAGGTTGCCAACGAAGGCGAGCTGAACGCTACCGAACGTGTGTTGATTTACAATCTGCTGGAGGCCGGCGACACCGAAGTAGTAGAGATTATGACGCCGCGCACCCGCACGGAGTTTCTTAATGTTGACATGACCGTTCCCGAAATGGTCGAGCGCTTTCGGCGTTACCAGCACCCTCGTGTGCCAGTGTTTCGCATTCACCGCGACAACCTCGTCGGCTTTGTGCACGCTGAAGACGTGCTGCGCCACCTGCTGGACGAAACCGATCTCACCACGCTGCAGCCAGAAGACATTATGCACGCGCCGGTAGTGGTGCCGTTGACCAAAAAGGTCGATGAAATGTTCGACTTTTTTCAGGAGAACAAGGCGCGCGCTGCCGCTGTTCTGAATGAGTTTGGCGGCATGGAAGGTTTTGTGACCATGAAGGATGTATTGACGTTTATCTTTGGCCAAATTTCTGAAGATACTGAAGGCCAGGATTTGTATCAGGAGCGTGATGAGAACGACTATGAAGTCGAAGGCGCTATGAAGCTGAACGACTTTAATAATCTAACCAATTTCGGTATTGAAGATCCGCGTATGACGACCATTGGCGGCGTTGCTTTTCGTCACCTGGATCGTTTGCCAAAAGTAGGCGACAACGTCGTGGTCGAAGGCATCATCATAACGGTGCTGGAGATGGATGAGCATCGTATTGTGCGAGTCCGCGTTAGTCGCAGTAGTGAGGGTGAGGGTGAGGTTGAGGGTGAGGGTGAAGAAAAAGTGGATGCGACGGCAGTTATCGACACCACAGAATCCACCTTTGAGGACGTGCAAGACGTTGGTGCCGCCATTGATGAAGATGCTATCGCCGCCGATGAAAATGGCTATGTGCAACAGGCAGAGACAGACCTCGCTCTCATTAAAGGCGCGGCCGATGAGCCACCAGCTGGTGATTTAAAAGGCACAGAACATAAAGCGGCCGAGGGTTAAGCAATGGAATTTTTTATCATCGTAGCGATTATGGTAGTGCTGCTGCTTCTGAAAGGCTTTTTCTCAGGCTCGGAAATCGCGCTGGTAAATGCCGATAAACTGAAAATGCGTCACAAAGCCAAGCAGGGTAATCGCGGTGCTAAATTAGTACTCAAGCTGTTTGAAAAGCCTGATGTGTTGTTGGGCACGACGCTGGTAGGCACTAACATATCCACCGTGGTGCTGGTGACGCTTGGCACCATGCTAATGATTCGTTATGTTGGAGAAGGAGGCGATCTGTATGCCGTGTTGCTGTTTACGCCGTTGTTTTTGATTCTCGGCGAGGTCGTGCCGAAAAGCGTTTACCAGCAAAAATCGGATGAGATCGCGCCGTGGGTGGTGTACCCGTTACGCGCGTTCTCCGTGCTGTTCTATCCTATTGTGTTTGTGTTCTCGCGCGTTGCTCGTCTCGCCGCCAGATTAGCCGGTGGCGGTAAGACCAGGCAAAACGTTTTTATCACCCGCGAGCAAATGCGCATGGTCGTTGAAATGGCTGACCGCGGTGCCAACGTCGATATTTTTGACCGCGTGCGAATCAGTCGTGCCATTCGCTTTGCTCAAACAACGGTGGGCGAAGCGATGATACCGGTAGCTGAAATGACCGCTATCAATCGCAACAGAGACACGCGTATTGCCGTCACCATGGTGCGCCGCCGCGGCTACAACCGGTTGCCGGTATATAGCAGGAACACCAGTAACATCATCGGCGTTATTACGCTCACCACCTGGGATCTGATGGACCCTGGTCTGGAACAGCGGCCGCTTGAGGAGTTGATTAAAGATGCTCATTATGTGTCGCCCTACCAGAGCATAGACCAGCTGTTACCTATACTGCGCACTCGCGAAGATCATATGGCCATCGTCGTCGACGAGTTCGGTTCCGCCGTTGGCATGATTACTATGGAGGATATTCTGGAAGAGGTGGTCGGTGAAATTGACGTCGGCTACGACTTTGACGAATACCTGCCGCGTCGCAAGCGTAATTTTGAAATGCTAAGCGAGGAAGACGAGACCTTTCTGATGGACGCCCGGCTGCCCATCTCCGAGGTTAACGAGGTATTGGGCTGTAGTTTGCCGGCAGTGGAGTCGCATACCATTGGCGGTTTAATGATGGCACGCCTGCGGCATATTCCCAGAGAGGGCGAGACGATTGTCGAAGCCGGCTTTCGCTTCACCGTCACCGACGCCACGGAACGCGCCGCCGTGAAAATACGCGTAGAGCCAGGCTAACAAAGCCGGCCTTTTGGGGACCTGTCGGAATGGCACTTTCTCCAGCCCAGTAGGGTCGAATTTATTCGACCGACGCCGTAGGAAACACCATATTGGTCGAATAAATTCGACCCTACAGATGAGTCCGTACCCCTCTCACTGCATTGCCCTAGATTTCGTATCTGTTATTTCTGAACCAAATCGCAGCGGCTATAAATCCTGCAGCGATGCTAAGGCCAAGCAGTAAGCTCAGGCCGTTGTCGACCCAATAGAGCTGCAGAAAAGCGCTAACACTGATCCCGTTTTTTATTGGCTCGAACACGCTAAACGGCAGGTGCGCGGCGCTAAAGCTGAGTATGTAGCTGGTATCAAATATTACCCCCTCCAATATCATTACAACCAACGGGGGAAGAATAAGTAACATGAAGGGAGATCGCCTGGCGGCGGCTGAAACCAGCAGCACGTAGGCGAACAGCGGCGCGCCCCAAAAAAGACCCATCAACAGGCTGGCTAACGGCCATAGTACAAAGCCCGCCGTGCTAAATTCCAGACCGGAATCTTGCCATGCCTGGCCAACGCCCAACATATTTGCGATCATGTCCAAAATATAAAAAATGACGCAGGTCAGCCAGGCGAACATAATGGCTACCGCCACAAACCCGACCCCGGCAACCAAAAATTTTATGAGTACATTTTGAGTTTCCGACACGGGCAGTGATTTCCAGAACAGTATGCTCTTGTCCTTGCGATCAGCGTACAGGCACGGCAGCAAATAATAGAAAGCGGCCAACCAGGCGGCGCCAATAAACGTCGCCATGACATCGAATGCTGCTATTTCTTCGCCGTCACTGTCAGCCGCATAATATGTCATTACTATCAGGGAGAAGATCGTTGCAACAATAAACAGCGCGCTCATGATCAACGGCAAGCCGACAATAATATTGCGGTGCTCCCAATACTCTCGCTTAACACTGGCAACGATACTATTCATAATATTTCCTTTTCATTACTGCTATACCAGTTAACCCTAAGCCATTTTTGCGACAAAGAGATCTACTACGCTGGGAATACGCGTCTTTCCTAAAACAGCAATTTGATCAGCCTGAATATTCTCAAACATCATGACGGTGCCTCCCATAGTGGTCCGCTCGTTTATTGGCTTCAGCGCGCGCGCCTGCTCAAGGTTTTCGCTACGCACTTCTACCTCTGCAAATCTTGCCGTCATCGCTTCCATGTCAGTATCAAGAATAATTTTTCCTTGTTTGATAAAAATAAGGTCAGTCAGTAACTGTTCAACTTCTTCGACCTGGTGAGTCGTTATCACGATCGTTCGGTCGGAATCGAAGTAGTCGTTCAACAACTGTTCGTAAAAGCGCTTTCTGTACAGAATATCCAACCCCAGTGTCGGCTCATCCAGCACTAGCAGTCGGGCATCGATGGAAATTGCCAACGACAGATGTAGCTGGGTAATCATGCCTTTGGATAGCTCTTTTACTTTATGACCAGACTTGATCTCCGTCTCGTCTAAAAACGATTGCGCCTTTACGCGGCTAAATTTTGGATGTACTGCCTGCATATATTCCAATAGCTGCTCGACTTTAATCCAGCCGGGTAGCACGGCGGTGTCGGCGATGTAAGCAATATCTTGCAACAGACTAACGCGATCACGACTTGGGTCTTTACCCAGCACACTAAGTTGACCTTCAAAAGTGGAGAGACCTAACAGACAGCGCAGTGCCGTGGTTTTGCCCGCTCCATTAGGGCCAATCAATCCCACAATTCGGCCGGGTGCAACATTAAAGGTAACGTTATCCAGTGCTTTGAAGCTGCCATAACGCTTGCTCAGGCCTTGCGCGCTGATGATGGTATTCAACTTATTTGCCTCTGGTTTTAAGTAGCTTGATAAACTCGGTTGTTGATATGTTTAAGTGCGATAAGCGCGCTAACAGCGCCGGCAGCTCTTCGGCTAAAAACTTCTTGCGCTCATAGGCGCGTAACTTATCGCTGGCGCCATCGACGACAAACATACCTCTTCCTCGTTTCATTTCCAGCACCCCTTCGTCGACCAGCTCCTGATACGCTTTAGCCACCGTCAGGTGATTAATTTGCAATTCTGCCGACACCTGCCGCACCGAAGAGATCGGCTCGCCCTCTTTAAAGGTTCCATTCATAATTTGCGCCGCCACTTTTTCTCTTAGCTGTTTATAAATGGGTAGGTCGTCGTTCCAGTTATCCGGCATCTCAAGCTCCCTGCAGCGTCAGATAACTACGTCGGATAAAGTCTTCGTCAATGGCAAGTATGTGCTGGTGATTATGCATCGCCAAGCGTTGCCCAGCCAATCGCAACCAATTTGCCATCGTTGAAGATATAGGGCGTAAATTCATTGTTGGTTGTGAAGCCATCACTTTGCCAGCCGCTTCTGAAATACAGTATCTCAACGCTAACACCATCACTGGTAAATTTATCGGCCTGCTTTATCTCGGTATTGCCAAGCCGTCGTTGGCTGGGGGTCAGTATCTCTACCACGCGCTGCCGAGCCATACCCAGCTCAACATTTGGCGCTGCCAGCGCATAGTCATCTGCGGTTTGCTCGTACACCGAAACAAAAGCGCAACCCACCAGCAAAAATAATAGAGACGAAACAAGCAGAGTTTTCATTTTAATACCTCATGGTGTCGAACGTGCAAGAAAAGTATCTTCATGCCTTGATGTGATATGGTGTTATGCAATACTATATCACCAAGCCGTGTTGGTGCAAACTATTTTTAAGTGAGTCAAGACGCAACATAAGGGGAATGATCATGCTGTTGAAGAGAGTTATTTGGTTCATTGCAGCAGTAATTTTACTTGCAGCACTGGCATTTCTTTTTGCCTACTGGAAGTCGGACAATAGCTGTAATGACAATGTCGCCGTGGCTGGCGACAGGATGAAAGCTATTGTTTACTGTGACTATGGAGCGGCCGATGTTTTACAGTATAAAGAGGTTGAAAAACCTCGGCCGGCAGACGATGAAGTGCTGGTTAAAGTTCGAGCGGCTGCGGTTAATCCGCTCGACTGGCATTATATGCGCGGCGTGCCGTATTTCATCCGCCTGTTTGCCGGGTTGCGTAAACCTGAAGACATACGTATGGGGGTCGACTATGCGGGCACTGTGCAAGCAGTTGGCAACAAGGTCAAGCGCTTCAAACCAGGCGATGCGGTGTTTGGCGGCAGAAGTGGGGCATTCGCCCAATACCTAACAACTCCTGAAGACCGGGCAATTGTGCTGAAACCAGCCAACCTTTCTTTTGCGCAGGCGGCTGCTGTACCGGTCGCGGCGGTCACTGCATTGCAAGGTCTGCGGGAGAAGGGCAAGGTTCAGCCGGGCCAGAAGGTATTGATTAACGGCGCGTCGGGCGGCGTGGGTACCTTTGCCGTGCAGATCGCCAAGTCATTCGGCGCAGTCGTCACCGGCGTTAGTAGCGCCAGAAATCATGCCATGGTTACATCCATCGGCGCCGATCATATGATTAATTACACGCGGGAAGATTTTACTAAAGGTACGCAACGCTACGATGTAATTTTCGATCTCGTTGGCAACCACTCGCTGGCAGAATACAAGCGGGTGCTGAACCGCGAGGGCACACTGGTCATGAGTGGGGGTGCGGGATTGAACGAAGGACAGTGGGTTGAGCCGTTCGTATCTATGTTCCAGGCGCTTATGTGGTCACCGTTTGTAAGCCAGAATTTCGCCGGACTGCTAGCGGAACTGAACAAACAGGATTTGACTGTCCTCGCCGACCTTATGCACGAGGGTAAAGTGACACCGGTCATCGACAGGCAATATAAGTTGAGCGAAGCAGCGGCTGCCATCCGCTATATTGAGACCGGGCGGGCGCGGGGCAAAGTCATAATAACCGTGGACTGACCCTATTTAACACGACCCCCATATAGCACGCGGTGTGGCGGGAAATGGCAGCTAAATGTGCTACCACGGCCTTCCGTGCTGGTGATTTTCAGCGTCGCATCGTGTTGATCCAGCGCGTGTTTGACAATAGCCAGTCCCAGGCCGGTTCCGCCGGTATCGCGCGACCGACTGGGGTCAACACGATACAGGCGTTCGGTTAGCCGCGGTAGGTGCTTTGCGGGTATGCCGGCACCGCCGTCCAGCACACTCAGGCGGGCACCGCCGGCGTCCACATACC
>RCMY010003592.1_pt1 | contig 13687 bp, 9 predicted proteins | sample 2041341 | NCBI WGS metagenome assembly RCMY01 (sample SAMN09708234, study PRJNA481090) | Marine sediment metagenome, whole genome shotgun sequencing project. | reverse complement strand
CGCTGAGCCACGCGCGGAACCCGAACGACGCCGACATCACGGAGCTGGCTCCGCCGCCGATGACGAGGGAGATGATGAAGCCGGGGATCAGCAGGATCAGCGCGTCGATGAACCGCGCTCCCAGCCGCACGCCGTAGGTGGCGGCTTGGGTCTGGCCGGCGTAGGCACCAGGCGCAGGTGCGGGCGGGGTGAAGCCACCCGTTGGTGGGGGAGGCGGAGGTGGCGGGGGCGTGGTGCCCTCGTCGGAGCTCGGCCAGCCTGGCTGATCGGTCATGTCGCCCTCTTCTGTGTTCGTCTGGCACCGAAGGCTAGTCCGGTCGTGGGTTGGGGTCCATCACCATCTACGCTCCCGCTGGTCGTCAGCCCCCGTCGATGGACCCGAAGTGACCGACTCCTCCCGCTCGCACCGCATCGCGCTCATCGGCGGTGACGGCATCGGTCCGGAGGTCGTCGACCAGGGGTGCAAGGTCCTGGACGTCCTCGAGGGCCTCGAGGGCTTCTCCACCGAGCGCGTCGACTACGACCTCGGCGGACGCCGCTACCTCGAGACCGGTGAGGTGCTCAGCGACGAGACCATCGAGGAGCTCCGCAGCTACGACGCGATCTACCTCGGCGCGGTCGGCACCCCTGCGGTCCCGCCCGGCGTCATCGAGCGCGGCCTGCTGCTCAAGCTGCGGTTCGCCTTCGACCAGTACGTCAACCTCCGTCCGGTGAAGCTCTACCCGGGCGTCACCTCTCCCGTCGCCGGGCTCACGCCCGAGCGCTGCGACATGGTCGTGGTCCGCGAGAACACCGAGTCCGTCTACGCCGGCGCCGGGGGCACGCTCTACAAGGGCACTCCGCACGAGGTCGCGACCCAGGAGTCGGTCAACACCCGCCACGGCGTCGAGCGCGTGATCAGATACGCCTTTGACGTCGCGCAGGGACGACCCCGCAAGCAGCTGACCCTGGCGCACAAGACCAACGTGCTGATCCACGCCGGCGATCTCTGGTGGCGCACGTTCAACGAGGTGGGCGAGGAGTACCCCGAGGTCACCCGCGACTACGTCCACATCGACGCTGCCTGCCTCTTCTTCGTCTCGCAGCCCGAGCGCTTCGACACGATGGTCACCGAGAACCTCTTCGGGGACATCATCACCGACCTCGGCGCCGCGGTGCAGGGCGGCATCGGTCTCGCCGCGAGCGGCAACCTCGACCCGACGCGGCGCGCCCCGTCGATGTTCGAGCCCGTTCACGGCTCTGCGCCGGACATCGCCGGCACCGACTCCGCCGACCCCACCGCCGCGATCATCTCGCTCGGGATGCTGCTGTCGTTCCTCGGCGAGGACGCGGCTTCGGCACGCATCGACCGGGCCGTCGGCACGTGGTTGGAGGAGCGCGCGTCCGGTGGCGCCGTCGACTCGACGAAGGCGGTCGGTGACCGCCTGGCGGACCTCGTGTCCCGGTGACCCGCCCCGAACACGGCATCGTCACGCGATCCGCATCGCTGCGGGGTCGGGCCATGATGCAGGGGTTCAAGGTCGGGTTCGGCCTGCTGCGTCGTGGCGAGACCATCTCGCCGGACATCTCGGACGATCAGGCGGCGAAGGTCGTGGTCGGGCTCCGTCGTCAGATGGATGGGCTGGCCTCCCGGCAGCGGACGCCCTCGGACGTCACGGTCCGCGCGACCGTCATCGGTGGGGTCGCCTCCGAGCGCGTGACGGCCGCGGGTGCTGACCCGGACCGGACCGTCCTGCATCTGCACGGCGGCGCCTACATCATGTGCTCGCCGGCAACCCACCGCGGGATGGCGATCACGCTGTCACGGGCAGCGCGGGCAGAGGTGGTCGTGCCGGACTACCGGCTCGCGCCGGAGCACCCCTTCCCAGCAGCGCTCGACGACGCTCGGGCCGTCTATGAGGCCCTGCTCGACGAGGTGGGTGCGGAGAACATCGCGGTCTCGGGCGACTCGGCCGGTGGCGGCTTGGCGCTCGCGCTCCTCCTCGATCTGCGAGACCGCGGCATCGCGCTGCCGGCCTGCGCGGCGGTCATGTCCCCGTGGACCGACCTCACCGGCTCGGGCGACTCCATCATCACGCGCGCCCACCGGGACCCGTGGCTGACGGCCGAGCTCGTCCCGGGTCCCGCGCGGGCCTACGCCGGTGAGACACCGCTCGACGACCCGCTCGTCTCGCCGCTGCACGGCGACCATGCGGGGCTGCCGCCGATGCTGGTCCACGTCGGCTCCGAGGAGATCATCCGCGATGACAGCACCCGCCTCGTCGCGAGCGTCCGCGCCGCGGGCGGCAGCGCTGACCTGACCGAGTTCACCGGCATGTGGCATGTCTTCCAGGCGTTCGGAGCGACGCCGGAAGCGCAGCGCAGCTTCCGCGAGATCGGCGGTTACATCCGTCGTCACACCACGGTTCGCCGAGCAACATGACCGGGCGTCCGTGCCGCTAGCGTCGAGGCTCCACACTTCCAGGTGATCAGGAGATCCCATGGCCTACGTCTACAAGAAGATCGAGCTCGTCGGATCCAGCAAGGACGGCATCGACGACGCTGTCCGGACCGCGATCCGGCGTGCTGGCGAGACGGTCCGCAACCTGGACTGGTTCGAGGTGAAGGAGATCCGCGGCTGGATCTCCGAGGGTGAGGCCCAGCACTTCCAGGTGACGCTGTCGGTCGGATTCCGTCTCGACAGCGGCGACGAGGTGTGACCCGATCCGATGGGCTCAGTCCTCGGTCTGCTCTCCGCTGGCGTCTACGGAGTCGCTGACTACTTCGGCGGGATGTCGGCGAAGCGTGCCCCCGCGCTTGCGGTGGTGTTCGTCTCCCAGCTGATCGGCGTCCCGGTCCTGCTGGCGGTCACGCCGTTCTTCGGCGGCCAGGACATCGGTCGCGCGGTTGCGGTGGGTGCCCTTGCCGGGCTCGCCGGCGGCGGTGGCGTGGTCCTGCTCTACCGGGCGCTGTCGGTCGGCACGATGAGCGTGATCGCCCCGATCACCGGCACGCTCGCGGCAGGGTGGCCAGTCGTCTGGGGGACCGCGATCGGCGGCGAACGGCCGGACCAGCCCGCGCTGGTCGGCATCGGGCTGGTGCTCGTCGCGATCGTCGCGATCTCCGGGGCTGGTGGCACGGAGTCCGCGGCGCCGGGCGTGGCCCCCACGCCGCGTCTGCGTGACCGCTGGCCGACGATGACGGTCGCCGTCGACCGCGCCCGCGACAACCCGTCGGTGCCGCTCGCCATCGCCGCGGGCACCTGCTTCGGCCTCTTCTTCATCGGCCTCGACAGCGCCGGCGACGACCCCGGGATGTGGCCGCTGGTCGGCTCGAGGCTCGGCTCGCTGTCGCTGGTCGGCTCTTTGGCGCTGCTGCGTCCGGGACGACAGCTCTGGGTGCCGCGCTCCACGATCCCGACCGTCGCCGCAGCCGGGATCCTCGACATGACCGCCAACGCGCTGTACGTCGTCGCGGTCGGGCTGGGCGACCTGAGCATCATCGCGACGCTGTCGTCGCTCTACCCGGCGTCGACGATCCTGCTCGCCCGCGTGGTCAACGGCGAGCACATGACGCGTCTGCAGAACGTGGGGCTCGCGGTGGCGGCGGTGGCGGTCGTGCTGATCGCGTGAGTGCGGCGAGGTCGTGTCTCCCTAGACTCGCCAGCCCTCAGCCAAGGACCCCAACGCATGAGTGACGTGCAGCTGCCGAGCGAGAAGCTCGCGGCCGGCCTCGCCGTCTACGACACGACGCTGCGCGATGGCACCCAGCGCCCCGGCATCAACCTGAGCGTCGAGGACAAGCTGGTCATCGCTCGACGGATGGACGAGCTGGGCGTGGACTACATCGAGGGCGGCTGGCCGGGCGCCAACCCGAAGGACACCGAGTTCTTCGCTCGCGCCGCGGCCGGAGAGCTCCAGCTCCGCAACGCCACCCTCACGGCCTTCGGCATGACGCGCATGGCGGGCAACGCCGTGGACCAGGACCCGTTGCTCCAAGGGCTCGTCGATGCCCGGACGGACGTCATCTGCATCGTCGGCAAGTCGTGGGGCTATCACGTCGACGAGGCGCTGGGCATCCCGCGCTCGGAGAACCTCGCGATGGTGACGGAGTCGATCGCGTACCTGCGCGGTCTCGGCAAGCGCGTCTTCTTCGACGCCGAGCACTTCTTCGACGGCTGGAACCGCGACAACGCCTACGCGCGCGAGGTCGTCATCGCCGCCGCCGAGGCCGGAGCCGAGGCGGTGGTCCTGTGCGACACCAACGGCGGCACGATGCCGTGGGACGTCGACGCGATCGTCCGCGAGATCGTCAGCTCCGTGAACGCCGACGTTGGCCTGCACTTCCACGACGACGGCGGCTGCGCGGTCGCCAACACCATGCTCGGCGTGCACGCCGGCGGGGCACAGGTGCAGGGCACCGCCAACGGGCTCGGCGAGCGCTGCGGCAACGCCAACCTCTTCACGATCCTCGCGGACCTCCAGCTCAAGCGCGCCATGCCGCTCGTGCCGCCGGCGTCGCTCGAGCGGATGACCGAGATCGCCAACCATGTCGCAGAGCTCTGCAACGAATCCTCGCCGCGGTCGGCGCCGTACGTCGGCTCCGACGCCTTCGCCCACAAGGCCGGGCTGCACGCGAGCGCGCTCGCCAAGGCGCCCGACATGTACCAGCACATCGATCCCACGGATGTCGGCAACGACCAGCGCATGGTCGTCAGCGAGCTCGCGGGCAAGTCGAACGTCATGCTGAAGGCGCGCGAGTTCGGCGTCGAGCTCGACCGCGACCAGTCCCAGCTCGTCCTCGACGAGGTCAAGCGCCGCGGGGCGCTCGGCTGGACCTACGAGGCCGCGGACGCCAGCTTCGAGCTGCTCACCCGCCGCGTCACGAACCTCCTGCCGACCGAGCACGAGCCGTTCGAGAGCCTCCACTACCGCGTGTCGGTCGGGGGTGGCAACGCGCGCGCCCTGCTCCGCGCGGGCGAGCCGGACCGCGTCTCCGACGACCAGCCGCCGGCCGAGGCGATCATCTCCGTCCTCATCGACGGGGTGAAGCAGCTGGGGGCCGGCGAGGGCAACGGCCCGGTCGACGCGCTCGACCATGCCTTCCGCAACGCCGTCAACGGCACGTGGCCGCAGCTCGACGCGATCCACCTGTCCGACTACAAGGTCCGGATCCTCGAGACGACCTCCGGGACGGACGCCGTCACGCGCGTGCTCGTCACGTCCTCCGACGGCAAGAAGTTCTGGACGACGGTCGGCGTGCACGCGAACGTCGTCGAGGCGTCGTGGCTCGCGTTGAGCGACGCGTACACGCACGCGATCCTGCGCGGTGCCTGGGACTGAGCTCGATCGACGGTCACGAGCGGCGCGAGGCCGTGCGGCCGGAGGGTGCGGAGGCCGCGCGCCCTGTGCATCGTGGCAGGGATCGACGCTCCGGGCGCAGAACCGGAGTGTCAGAGGTCGTGATGTGCGTCACGACCGGGGCCGGGCGACGTCCATCGGGAGATGGGTGCCGCCCCCATGACGAGGATCACCCGTGCGAAGAATCTCTGCACTGCTCGCGACGACCAGCGTGTTGGTCGCGATGTCGCCGGCCGCTGCGCTCGCAGCGCCATCCGTGGCCGCCATCGAGGTGGCCGAGCCGGTCATCACGTCCTGGCTCGACAGCGAGCTCGCCGCGGCGGCGGTCACCGACACCTTCTTGGTCATGGTGCACGGCGAGGGTGATCTCGCGGCCACCGAGTCGCGGATGGCCACGCTCGGCTTCGACCTGGCGCCGCCGCTGCACGCCATCGACGTCGCTGCCGGCATCGGGACACGCGCACAGATCGTCGCGCTGGCCGGATCCGACGGCATCACGCGCATCGAGGGCGACCAGCCCGCCGAGTACTACCTCGACACCTCGCACGTCGCCACGCGCGGCGCCGAGGCCGCCGCCAGCTGGACCGACGCCGCCGGCAACCCGATCGACGGCTCCGGCATCTCGATCGCGATCGTCGACTCCGGCGTCGACGGCACCCACCCGATGTTCACCGACGAGAACGGTGACTCCAAGGTCGTGGTCAACAAGAAGTACGTCTGCCCGATCGTGCTCGTCGGTGACTCCTGCTTCGCGGACGCGCCGACCAACAACACCGACTCCGCGTCGCTCGGCGGCCACGGCACGCACGTCGCCTCGACCGCCGGCGGATACGCCCGGACGACCGAGGACGGACGTTCCGTGGCGGGCGCCGCGACCGGCGCCGACATCGTCGCGATCTCCGGTGGCGCCGTCATCTCGATGTACGCGGCCGGCCAGGCCATGCAGTGGGTCGTGGACCACCACGCAGACCCCTGCGGCGACGGCTCGTGCAACCCGATCAAGGTCGTCAACAACTCGTGGGGGACCTCCGACAACGGCACGCACAACGCCAGCGACTCCACGGCGCTGCTCGCCAAGAAGCTCGTCGACGAGGGTGTCGTGGTCGTTTGGGCCGCCGGCAACGACGGCGGTGACGGCACGACCGCCACGACCAGCAACCGGGGCGCATCCCCGCAGCCGGGCGTGATCATGGTCGCGAACTACGACGACGCCAACTCGGGCGCCCGTGACAACGCGATGGACTCCAGCTCCTCGGCCGGTCAGAACGGCCGGATCGCCAGCTACCCGGACATCATGGCGCCGGGCTCCTCGATCACCGCTGCGTGCCGTCCGGAGCTCGCGATCTGCCGGGGCCTCGACACCGACCCTGACTACGGCACGATCAGCGGCACGTCGATGGCTGCACCGCACATCGCCGGCATCGTCGCCCAGCTCTTCCAGGCCGACCCGACCCTCACCCCCGGCGAGGTCGAGCGCGTCCTGCTGACCACCGCCTACAAGTCCGCCTTCGGCGACGCCTTCGACGAGCAGGACACCCGCTTCCCGGGTACCGGCACGACGTCGTGGGACAAGGGCCACGGCCTCGTCAACGTCGTCGCGGCGCTCGAGTCGATCCTCGGCGACGGCGAGACGCCCGACGACGTCTGCACGACCGGCCCGCTCCTCACCGACCCCGCTGACGACGCGGGCATCATCCTCGCAGCCGGTGGCGGCATCATCCCGGCCCCGTCGCTCGACATCATCGAGGCAGACCTCGCCACCGACCCGGCCACCGGTGACGTCCTCGTGACGGTGCAGGTCACCGACCTCTCCGACACCCCGCCCCCTGGCTCGGTCGGTGAGTGGTTCGACATCCAGTTCTCGGTGCAGGGCAAGTCGATCGGGATCATCGCCCAGCGCAACGTGGTGGACGGCGAGTCCTTCGACCTCGCCGACTGGTCCGACGGCCGCACCCGCACCACGGTGGCGCTCGACGGAACGTTCGACGACGCCACCAGCACCATCCGGATCACCCTGCACGCCAGCGCACTCGTGGACGCCGGGCTGGGCGCTCTGCTCGCCGACGGGGACGTGTTCAGCGCCTACGTGATCACCTCCCGCCGCGACGTCGGTGGATTCGTCCCGGACGCCGACTTCGCGTCGACGATCTGCACCTATGCCCTCGGCCAGGAGCACACGACCCCGGTCGTGACAATCGCAGACGCCGAGGTCGCCGAGGGCGACGACGGCACCACCACGGCGCTGCTGACCCTGACGCTCGACGAGCCGGCCACCGCGACCTCCACGGTCGAGGTGACCGTCTCCGGTGGCACGGCGACGCTCGGCACCGACGCGGACGACCCGTCCGCCACGGTCACGTTCGCCGAGGGTGAGTTCGTGGCGACGCTGCCGATCACCGTCCACGGTGACACCGAGGTCGAGGACGACGAGACGATCGAGGTGCTTCTGGGCGCCGCGAGCGGCATCGACGTCGGCACGCCCGGGATGGCGACGCTCACGATCCTCGACGACGACGTCGCCGGGCTCGCGATCGACGACATCTCGATGGACGAGGGCAACACCAACTCCACGATCTCGTTCCGCGTCCACCTCGACCGGGCCTCGAACCTCGAGACCACGTTCACCGCGACGACTGAGGAAGTCACCGCGACCGCGGGCGACGACTTCACGGCCGTCACCGTGCAGGGGTTCATCCCGGCCGGTGAGACCGAGACGACGGTCACCGTCGACATCGTCGGCGACCTCGTCGAGGAGAACGACGAGGTGTTCCTGGTGCTCCTGTCCGACGTCACCGGCTCCGGCGTGGCCGACGGCATGGCCTACGCCGAGCTCCTCGACGACGATGCGCTGCCGGACCTCGGCGACGATTGCGACGACGACAACGACGACGGCGACGACGGGGACCCCGACGACACCGGCAACGGGAAGTGCCCGAAGGACAAGGACGATGACGACGACGACCCGTCCGACGACGACTCGGACGACGACTCGGACGGCTCGGACGACTGACGCCTGACGGCACGAGCAATCCACGAGCGGGCCCGCGATAGATTCGCGGGCCCACTCGTCGTCTCCACGGGAACCTCCATGCCCCGCATCGTCCGCTTCGCTGCAAGCGACGGAACACCCAAGTACGGCGTCATCGACGGCGCTGACGTTCGCGTCATCGCCCCGCACCCCTTCGCGCCGAACTCGACGACCGGAGAGGTCGTCCCGATCGCCGGGCTGCGTCTGCTGGCGCCGGTGATCCCGACGAAGGTCGTCTGCGTCGGCAGCAACTACCTCGACCACGTGAAGGAGGTCGGCGGCGAGGTGCCGAAGGAGCCGCTGCTCTTCCTGAAGCCGTCGTCCGCCGTCATCGGACCCGGAGAGCCGATCCTGCTGCCCACCGACCTCTCCGACGAGGTCCACCACGAGGCGGAGCTCGCCATCGTCATCGGGGCGCTGCTCCAGCGCGTCACCCCCCAGGAGGCGCTCAAGGGGATCTTCGGCTTCACCTGCGCCAACGACGTCACCGCCCGCGACCTCCAGCGCGCCGAGCCGCAGTGGACGCGCGGGAAGGGCTTCGACTCGTTCCTGCCGCTCGGCCCGGCGATCTCCACCGACATCGACCCGCGCAACGTGCAGATCCGGTGCCTCGTCGACGGCGAGGTTCGCCAGGACGGCAGCACCTCGGACATGGTCTTCGACGTCGCCACGCTCGTGTCCTACATCAGCCAGGTCATGACGCTGCTGCCGTCCGACATCATCCTGACCGGCACGCCCGCGGGCGTCGGGCCGCTGCTCCCGGGCCAGACCGTCCGCGTCGAGATCGCCGGGATCGGGGCGCTGGAGAACCCGGTCCTCGACCGCATGCGCCCCGCGGCCACCGAGGAGTCCTCATGAGCACCGTCCCGAACGTCCTCGCCGGCCGCTACGCCAGCGACGACATGGTCGCCATCTGGGCGCCTGAGGCGAAGGTCCGCCTCGAGCGCGAGTTCTGGATCGCCGTCATGCGCGGCCAGGCCGATCTCGGCATCGACATCCCCGCCGCGAGCATCGCGGACTACGAGCGCGTCGTGGCGGACGTCGACCTCGCCTCGATCGCCGCGCGCGAAGCCGTCACGCGCCACGACGTCAAGGCCCGCATCGAGGAGTTCAACGCCCTCGCCGGGCACGAGCACATCCACAAGGGCATGACCTCGCGCGACCTCACGGAGAACGTCGAGCAGCTCCAGATCCGCCGCTCGCTCGAGCTCGTCCGCGACCGCATCGTCACCAGCCTGGTGCTCCTCGCGGAGCGCGCCACCGAGCACCGCGACACCGTCATGGCGGGCCGCAGCCACAACGTCGCAGCTCAGGCGACGACGCTCGGCAAGCGCTTCGCGAACGCCGGCGAGGAGCTCACGCAGGCGCTGCACCGCGTCGAGGACCTGCTCGCGCGCTACCCGTTGCGTGGGCTCAAGGGCCCGGTCGGGACCCAGCAGGACCTCCTGGACCTCCTCGAGGGAGACCGCGCCAAGCTGGCTGAGCTCGAGGGTCGCGTCGCCGACCACCTCGGCTTCACGGCCTCGCTGAACAGCGTCGGACAGGTCTACCCGCGCTCCCTGGACCTCGACGTCGTCAGCGCGCTCGTCCAGGTGGCGTCCGGTCCGGCGAACCTCGCACGGACGCTGCGGCTCATGGCCGGTCAGGAGCTCGTGACCGAGGGCTTCAAGGAGGGACAGGTCGGATCGTCGGCGATGCCGCACAAGATGAACGCCCGTTCCTGCGAGCGCGTCAACGGGTTCTCGGTGATCCTGCGCGGTCACCTCACGATGGTCGCCGGGCTGACCGGGGACCAGTGGAACGAGGGCGACGTGTCGTGCTCCGTCGTTCGGCGCGTCGCGCTTCCTGACGCCTTCCTCGCCATCGACGGGCTGTTCGAGACGTTCCTGACGGTCCTGCTCGAATGCGGTGCCTACCCGGTGGTGATCGCGGCGGAGCTGGCTCGCTACCTGCCATTCCTCGCGACGACGAAGCTCCTCATGGCCTCGGTCAAGGCTGGCGTCGGACGCGAGACCGCGCACGAGGTCATCAAGACGCATGCCGTCGCGGTGGCGCTCGAGATGCGCGAGGCAGGGCGGCGCGAGAACGACCTGCTCGCGCGCCTCGCGGCCGATGAGCGGTTGCCGCTCGACCGGACCGCCCTTGACCGGCTCCTCTCCGAACCACAAGCGTTCACCGGCGCCGCCGGCGACCAGGTCGACAGGTTTGTCGCCTCGGTCGCCGCGCTCGCCGCGCTGCACCCGGAGGCGGCCGTGCGCCGCCCCGGCGAGATCCTCTGACGCTCCACTCCCGGCAGGTTGTTCCCGTGGCCATCCTTCGACGTTCTGTCTTCGCCACCTTGCTCGGCGTGCCTGCCACGCTCGGCATGCTGATCGGTGGCGAGATCTTCATCGCCGCGAACGGCGACTACCTCCCGGGCGACCCGGGCTTCCTCGTCGACGCGGTGGTCACCGTCGCGGGCGACGTGGTGCGTCCGGTCGTCGATGATCACGGGGCGGTCCGCGTCGCGGTCCTCGGTGACTCGCTCGTCGCAGGGGTTGGCGCTGACGGGCAGGAGGGCACCCTCCCGGTCCTCGTCGCGGAGCGCGTCGCCAAGGAGCTCAAGCGCGACGTCCACGTGACGGGCTTCGGCGTCTCGGGAGCGCGGGTCGCGGATGTGCTCGCCGAGCAGGTCGACCTCCTCGACGGGGGGAGCTGGGACGCGGTGCTCCTGGTGATCGGTGGGAACGACACGACCCACGCGACCGGGCCGGGCTCCTTCACGACGTCGCTCACGAGCGTCATCGAGGAGATCGGCTCTGTGACGGGCGATGCTCCGGTCGTGCTTGCGGGCATCCCCCGGTTCGTCGGGGTGGGAGCGCTGCTCCCGCCGCTGCGCCACATCGCCGACCAGTACGGGCTGCTCCTCGCAGGGCGTCAGGAGCGGGTCGCGGCCGCGACGGGAGCGGCGTTCGCAGACATCGGCAGGCTCGCGAGCCCCCGGTTCCGCGGCGTCCCCGAGGCGATGAGCGTGGACCTGTTCCACCCGTCGCCGATCGGGTACGGGTTCTGGGCCGACACGATCGCACCCGTGGTCGCTGGTCGCGTTGGGTCATGAACCTTGACTGAGCGTTGCGCCGGTCGGATCAGCGCGCAGCCCTGAGCCGCAACCCCCTCATCGCGAGCAGTTGATCGTCTGACCGGCCTTCGGGTCCTACGTTCGTGGGAAACGTGCCAGGGGATCACGATGCGTCGGCAAGCTCTGCAGGTGATGGTCTCGGTACTGGCCGCGACGATGTTGACCGCGGTCGGCATCGCGCCAGCCGGCGCCGCGATGGTGCTGCCCCCGGCGTTCTCGTCGGCCGTGGTCCTCGACGGGCTGGTCGTCCCGACGGCCGTCGACTTCGCGGCTGACGGCCGGATCTTCGTCACCGAGAAGCGCGGCATCGTGAAGGTCTTCGACTCGCTCGAGGATCCGACCGGCGAGACCTTCATCGACCTCCGCGACGAGGTCCACAACCACGGTGACCGCGGGATGCTCGGCCTCGCGACTGCGGAGGACTTCGACACCGAGCCGTGGCTCTACCTGTCCTACGCACGTGATGCGGAGATCGGCGGCATCGCCCCGCTGCACGGGCTCGGCAACGACTACGACGCCTGCCCCAACGGCACCACGACGGGGTGCATCGGCTCGGGACGGGTCATCCGCGTCTGGGCCGCCACGAACACCGCCGGAGCCCAGGAGACGCTGCTCGACGGCTGGTGCATGCAGTTCCCCCACCATGCCCTCGGTGACCTCGCGTTCGACGCGAGCGGTGCGCTGCTCGTGTCGGCGGGTGACGGCTCGAGCGGCAGCTTCGTCGACTACGGACAGCGCGACAACATCTGCGGGGACCCGGACCAGCCGGCGGGCACCCCGCTCACGGCGCCCACGGCCGAGGGCGGACAGGCCCGCTCGCAGGACCGACGGACCTCCGGTGACCCGCTGGACTGGCACGGGACGCTCCTGCGGGTCGACCGCGCCACGGGGCTCGCCGCACCCGGTAACCCGCTCATGGGCGATCCCGACCCGGCTGCCCGGCGGGTCGTCGCCGAAGGCTGGCGCAACCCCTTCCGGATGACGATCGATGCGCTGACCGGCGAGGTCTACGTCGGCAACGTGGGTGGCGCGGGCTACGAGGAGATCGACCGGATCCCCTCGTTGACGGACGCGGACATCGAGAACTCGGGATGGCCGTGCTACGAGGGCGACGGCACCACGCAGAACACCTTCTGGCTGGGCACCGACATCTGTCAGGACCTGCTGGACGATCCGAGCCTCGTGTTCCCGTGGTTCGCCTATCCGCGCGACGTCCCGATCGTGCCGGGGGAGGACTGCGAGAACCAGGGCAACGCGTTGGCTGGTGTCGCGGTCAACCGGGTCGGCTTCGGCGGTCCCGCCTACGACGGCGCGCTCTTCTTCACCGACTACACCCGCGGATGCATCTGGTGGGCGCCGGCTGAGGCCGGGGTCCCCGACCCGACGCAGATCGCGCTCTTCGCGTCCGGCGTGCCACCGCTCGTTGAGCTCGAGTTCGGCCCGGCCGGCGATCTGTACGGCGTGGACATCGTCAACGGCTCGATCGTGCGGATCAGCGACGGCGACGGGGCACCCGAGCCGCCGGTCGCCGCCATGACGACCGACGTCGCCGGAGGCGCGGTTCCGCTCGACGTCAGCTTCGACGGAACAGCGTCCAGCGACCCGAACGGGGACCCGCTCACGTTCGCCTGGGACCTCGACGGCGACGGCACGGTCGACGCGACGACCCCGACCGCGGCGTGGACCTATGGCTCCGAGGGCACGTTCATCGCGTCGCTCGTCGTCAGCGATGGCACCGGCCGCAGCGACACCGTGACCACGACGATCGTCGCGGGCGACGTCCCGCCGTCGGTCGTGGTCGACCGGCCCCGCGAGACGGCCCGGTTCCGCGTCGGCCAGGACGCCAGCATCCGCGCCACCGCGACGGACGCCGAGGACGGTGCCCTGCCGGACAGCGCGTACGACTGGGAGGTCATGATGCATCACTGCATCCCGGCCGTTGGCTGCCACGTCCATCCGATCGACTCAGCGACCGGGCAGCGCACCATCGTCGTCGAGATGCCTGACCACGAGTACCCGAGCTTCGTCGAGGCCCTGGTCACGGTCACCGACTCGTCCGGCCAGACCGCGACGGCCACCGGGAGCGTCGAGTACGCCACCGTCGACGTGGAGGTCGTGAGTGACCCACCCGGCGCGGAGGTCCTCGTCGGCTCGACCGCGGAGACGACGCCGTTCGTCCGACAGGTCGCCCGCAACGCCACG
>RCMY010003591.1_pt1 | contig 13688 bp, 10 predicted proteins | sample 2041341 | NCBI WGS metagenome assembly RCMY01 (sample SAMN09708234, study PRJNA481090) | Marine sediment metagenome, whole genome shotgun sequencing project. | reverse complement strand
AGTGCCTTTATCTTTAATACCACAGAATTTGTTCCTGTGGCTTTGCTAAGTGACATCGCTCAAGATTTCTCAATCACTACGGCAGAGACTGGCTTGATGTTGACGATTTATGCTTGGATAGTGGCGGCTATGTCACTGCCATTGATGCTACTGACTGGCAAGATTGAGCGCAAGCGTTTACTATTAGCGCTATTCGTAGTTTTTATCATTAGTCATGCGCTATCCGTTTTTGCATGGAGCTATCAAGTATTGCTAATTAGCCGCATAGGAATAGCCTTAGCGCACGCGATATTTTGGTCGATTACAGCAGCGATCATACTGCGTATAGCCCCTGAAGGCAAAAAGGCTTTGGCGCTTAGCATTCTCGCTATGGGTACCTCGCTGGCGCTAGTGCTTGGCGTACCGATAGGGCGACTGGTGGGTCAGTGGTTGGGCTGGCGTGCTACGTTTGGCGGTATCGGAGTAGTAGCTTTTATAGTGTTTATTTTACAAGCTAAGCTATTGCCGACGCTGCCAAGTCAGTTCGATGGGGATTTTAGGAAAGTGCCAGAGCTGCTTAAGAACCCATTGCTGATTGCTCTTTATTTGTTTATTTTTTTAGTATTTACCGCGCACTATACGACTTATTCTTATATTGAACCCTTTATGCGTCAGGTGGGCTTGCTCAGTGAGAATCTGGCCACTTTCGTGCTATTGCTGTTCGGTGTTGCAGGGCTTGTCGGTAGTGTGGTGTTTAGTCGTTGGGGTGAGAAATCAAACAAGGGACTGATGCTAGTATCTACCATACTATTATTACTCTCTATGGTAGTGCTGCTGGCTACGGTCACCTCAATTTGGTTGCTCAGTATCGTGACGCTGATTTGGGGAGTAGCATTGATGCTGCTAATATTAGCGGTTCAAGCTAAAGTCATTATGATCGATGATAAGGCTCAAGATGTGGTGATGGCTATGTTTTCAGGCACCATAAACCTAGGTATTGGGGCAGGGGCCTTATTCGGTGGCTATGCGGTCACACACCTTTCACTGTCTAGCGTGGGCTTTGTTGGCGCAATCATTGCCGCTATGGCGCTGCTAGTTATCTTGTTTATTATAAAACGCTTTTCTGCATTGCGCTAAATGCTGCGGTTTGCAGAAGAGAAATATATACTAGGGGCTATGAGCGTCTGCGCAAATAATGCTTGTCTTAGTAGCGTTATCGTTTAGCTCAAACGGGTAACATCACCTCGACAATAAGTCCTTTAGTACCGTCTGCGCGGTTTCGGGCGCTGATCTGACCGTTGTGCGCAGCAACGATAGCTTGTGCGATAGCCAGCCCAAGGCCGTAACCGCCTACATGTCTACTAGGCTGAGTATTGTTTAAAGCTTTATTAGCAGCCATTGGCTCAGATTTTTTTGGACGTTGTCTAGAGGTATCTAAACGTACGAAAGGCTGAAAGATACGCTCTAAATCAGCTTCGGCTATACCGCCACCTTGATCTACAATACTTATCATTAGTGTCGCCGCTTCATCTTTTGGGCTAACCATTTCGATATCAGCCGATACTTTAGATGACGGGGCTGAATGTATAAAAGCATTACGGATGATGTTTTCAAACGCACTGTGCAGCTGCTCTCGATTACCTAAGACAAAGTATGAGCTATCCGTATTAGACGCAGTACTATAGAACCGCCACTCAATCTGCTTGTCTTGAAATTCAAAGCAAACATCCTGACCAATTTCATTTAGCAGCATCACCATATCTACCGATTCATAGTCTTCAGGATGAGCGCTATAGCGTTGCAGCTCTAAGGATTGAATATGAATAATCTGTGCGATCAGCTCATTCATTCGAGCGGACTCTTTTTGGATACGATCAAGATAATGCGTAGCCTCTGGTGCGTAGTCTCGAGTAAGTTCAGTCGCTACTTCTAATCGAGCCAGTGGAGAGCGCAGCTCATGGGAGATGTCACTGAGCATCTGCTTACGAGACCGCTCGCTATCTGCCAGTCTACTAGACAGTTTAGAGACATCTTTAGCTAGTGCACCAAGCTCGTCATTACCCAACTGAGACAAATCGCTATCTACTAAGTAATCTCCTTCACTCATACGATCGACCGCAAATTGAACTCGACGAATCCGTTTGGACAAAGCATGACTGAACCAATAACAAGCTAAGATACTAAAGATCAAAATGATACCAAGTCGAATAGGAAAGTGAGTTCTCTGTAGTGCGACAAGCTCATGTAAAGGCAGACGAGGTTGCAGCTGCACCGTATAAGCATAGCCATCTGGAGTGGTGACAGACTTATCTGCCAGCTCAGGATAATTATTGGCGTCTGGTACAACATCTTGAACCATTTGATCGGTTGGAGGATTAGGTGCATTTACTGTCTGCGGCCCTCTGCTATTGTCTTGTGACCTTTCAAACCTGAGAGACCTAAATCGATAGTAAAAGGGTATTCCTTGTTCGTCAACGATGAGAATCTGATTTCTAAGACTGCGTTCATTACGATAAATCTGACGCACCGCATTATAGTCACCTGCCTCAAGTGCTTGTATAACGTCTTGACGCACAGTTATTAAATGTGCCACTTGCATTGCCATCCGTGACTCTAGCGTTTGTGCATTTATCCATCTCTCTATAGCGACTGACATTATTGACGTTATTAGCAATAGAAATAGCAGACTCAAAAATAGTCGCCAAAATAGAGAAACGGATGGCTTTAGTGTGCGCTTACTTGACTTAGAATTATTCATTAAAGCACCAACTGATAGCCTTTGCCACGAATGGCCTTAATAGGCTCATCGTGGAAGGGCTGAAGTTTTTTTCTGAGGCGCGACACATGGACATCCAAGCTACGATCAAAGGGTTGTAGCTCACGCTGTAATACCGTTTGTGACAGCCACTCTTTGCTCACCACTTCACCTTGCTGCTTTAGCAATGCGACCAGTAGATCAAATTCAGTCCCCGTGACTTGCAGCGCCACATTATCAATCTTGCAAATACGGTGTACTTGATCCAGTAGCAGCCGATCATGAGTGAGTGGGGTGATATCTGTTGATAGTACGGTGGCACGCTTAATGACGGCGTTAATACGAGCCAACAGCTCCCTTGGGTTACAGGGCTTGGCAATATAGTCATCAGCACCGAGCTCCAGTCCAATAATACGGTCAATCTCATCGCCTTTTGCGGTCAGCATAATCACTGGAATCTGACTGGTCACCGGTAGTTGACGCAGTACACTGAGTCCATCGATCTTGGGCATCATAATATCGAGCACTAGCAGATCATACTGATAAGCGGGGTCTTGTAATCGCTCCAGCACTTGCTCGCCATCATAGACGCAGTCGCAGCTTACCTCATGGTTATGTAAGTACTCTTGCAGCAATTGGGTAAGCTCTTCATCATCATCACCAAGCAAAATATGAGTCATAAAATAGTCCTAAATTATTTTAATAAGAGATCGCTTATTATTACAGTGTTCTTTTGATGCGCTCATATTACTAAATTCAATGAAGCTATCAGTGCATTAGGCAAGTTTACAAGAGATAAGGTGTTAATAGTGACAATCGTTACCTTTCTTAAAGTTTCATAAATCTACGCAACATGCAATTGTATTATGATTTGTCTTGTCGATAGAACAGTGTTTTATCACGGGGCTGACAACGATTTGCCAAAAGGTAAATTGAACACCCTCCTAATAAACCAAAAATTATTCCAAAAGGAAACTACAATGAGAAATTTAACCATCGCAACATTATTATCAGCTTCAACTTTATTGGCTATGGCTGGAGTTGCCAGTGCTGCTCCAGATAATGCAGCTCAAGGTAGTTCTCAAATGCAGCATCAAAAAGGGGACATGTCTGCCAATAGAGGCCCATTGTCAAAGCTGAACTTGACCGCCTCACAACAAACACAAATTACAGCAATACGAGAGGCAAAAAAGACTGAGCGTAATAGTAATCGCGCTCAAAACAAAGCCAAACGTGAACAGATGCGTCAGCAGACGCAAGCTTTAGTCAATGCAAATACATTAGATACGACCGCTCTAAACCGTTTAGCGGATCAACAGGCCCTGCAATCAAAACAGCGTTTTATCGATAGGGTTCAAAGTCAACAAGCGATCGCTAAAGTACTGACTGTCGAACAGCGTGCTCAATTGCAGCAAATGAAAGCGGAACGTGGACAGCAAGGTGAGCGTAAAGGTTTTAGAGGCCATAACCGTAACGGCGCTTAATGCCTTCATACTGTATTTCAACCATTGAGAGAGTGCCTGTATAAGTCGTATTTTTCCCTATTGTCTAAATGATAGTAGGGTTTTTAACTTCACGATTTTTGACATTGTACTTTGCAATTACTAACGAATGTGGGACAAAATTTGCAAGTATAATTATCTGACGATTTCTTACTATCGGCGGCCAGCATGAGCGCTATGACGACTCATCTATTGGCAGCGGCTCTGATAGAAAATAGAGATACTTTAGAGATGTTCTAATAAACCGAAGTTTTGGTTGGTATATTTGTATCGACACATTGACTAAGTAGAGACGCTGTCATAATATCGAAGCTCAAGGTATCAAGGATCAAGATACTCTAAACAATATGGTAATGAGGGCTATAAATTATGTCGAATAATGCTGATGATAATAATGAGATGAAAAACAATACTGTAAAATCTGATAAGAAAGATTTAAAAAAGCAAGTTAAGCAAGACAAAAAGGATCTAAAACAACAAGTTAAGCAAGATAAAAAAGATCTAAAAATACAGGCAAAGATAGATAAAAAGATTCAGAAAAAGCAGGATAAGGTAGATAAGAAAGTTAAGAAAGAACAAGATAAGGTAGATAAGAAAGTTCAAAAAATGCAGGATAAGATAGACGATAAAGTTCAAAAAAATCAAGACAAGATAGATAAGAAAGTTCAGAAAAAACAGGATAAAATAGATAAGAAAAAATAAGCTGAAAGTTTTAACAAGCTATTAGTAAAGCCTTAGCTAATTAAGGTCATTAATCCAATGGTAGACGTCTAAAAAAGGCGTTTATCATTGGATTTTTTATTATCTTTTGTTTAAGTGTAGTTGAATGAAATCAAAACTAGGGATAACTGTATCTGTCTGCTTTAAAGCTATGCATCGTTTCATATAGATAGCATTGATACCGGGATAAAAACAACAGGATAGAAACGAATTAATAATGGGTATTATTCTGCTTAGATGACTGTTGCTTTAATGTCTGTTACTTCAACGCCTAAAGGCTTAATAAATAGAATGATAGATTAAGCCGATCACTTATTCTTAAAGGGCATGATTAACAAACCCCAAAGTGAAGCATTTTGTTTGGCAGTAGGGTATTCAATCAAACCGATATCAAGGTGATCATCGGTTTTTTTTGCGATGTCTTTATAGCTACCGAACAGTTTATCCCACCAAATGACGCTAAAACCATAGTTTGAGTTGGTCTCACTCACGACTTGACTATGGTGAATGCGATGTAAAATTTGGGTCATTAATATGAGACGCAGTGGTTTCTCAATAGCTGGTGCTAGGCGAATATTAGCGTGATTAAACAGTGCTAAACCATTTAGGGCGATCTCAAATATGAGGACTGCTATAGCAGGGACGCCCAGCACTATGACAGCGATTAGTTTTATAAGGATACTCAAAACAATTTCAATCGGGTGAAATCTAAGCCCAGTGCTGGCATCGACATGCGCATCGGCATGATGGACACGGTGCAAACGCCATAATATAGGCATGCGGTGAAATAGTCGATGCTGCCAATAGATTAAAATATCGAGCAAAATCAAACTAAGCACAATGACCACGACGCTTGGTAGCTCTATTAGGTTAAATAAACCAATACCATGCTGCTGGGCATAAAGTGCCACCGCAGTGAGACCAATGGGTACCGCTAGGCGAGCAATGAGCGATGATGCAAACACCAGTCCAAAATTAGCGAACCAACGTGTGCTACTTTTAATGGGTGACTTGCGTGCGGGTTGTCGCCACTCAAGCAGCATCATTATCACTAAAATGCTAAAAAAGAAGCCGAGTCGCCACCATATTTCATGAGTCATTGATTGCTCCATTTATCTTAGCTTCTTAGTATGTTAGAACCTGCCATTTTGACGTCTTAAGCGCAAACTTATATGCCGGATGGATTGCTCTAGTCCGGCATCTCAGCCAATTGTTTTAGGATACTGACATAGTTCTCAACCCCTTGAGCGCCACTAACCAAATGACGCTCATTAAAGATGACCGCTGGTACACTTTGAATGCCTTGTGCTTGCGAGCGCTGTTCAGCCTCGCGTACCTCTTTAGCAAAGCGCTGGTCTTCAAGAACAGCTAATGCCTCGCTACGATCTAGCCCAATCTCAGCTGCGATATCGGCAAGCACTGCAATATTAGAGATGTTTCTGTTATTGGTAAAGTGAGCCGTGAACAGTGCTTGTTTTAAATCATGCATGCGCCCTTGTTGATCTGCCCAATGCAAAAGCTGATGCAAATTAAAGGTATTGTGCATCCGCGTGTTATCATTAAAGTTGAACTCAAAACCAACCTCGCTACCTGCTTCATTCATTCTTGTGCGGCTGGCATCGGATTCTTGTTTGCTTGAGCCATACTTCTCCATGATATGCTCACGCAAGTTTTGACCATCGTTTGGCATATTAGGGTTCAGCTCAAACGGATGCCAATGAATCTCATACGTGGTATTGGTTTGCTCAAGTGCTTGTGCCAGCTGACGGTAGCCGATGACACACCAAGGGCAAACAACGTCTGATATAATATCTATGCGCAATGGTTGCTCTGATGATAACGGCTTTGAATCTTTCATATAACCTCTCGTTTACTTTTATTAATTTGCTTTTATCTACAGGTATTGTATTTATACTAAAAATACAGTCTTGCTACTATCTTCACTCGCCAGCATAGCTACTACTAAAGATAGCAATAACGGCACATCTTGTCGCACCAATAATGTGCTTCCATGATGCTGGCAAGACTAATAAATATAATTTGATTGTAAACATTCAGCTATAAGTCTACTATTTGTGTTATTAAAATAATAGAGTAAGCGGAACCTAAGATATAGTCGATTTACTTTAAAGCTATAAAAGCACCACTGGAATATATTTTGCGCAGCTCTCTGTCAGCGTCGAAATACAGAGTGATATTAGATCGGCTAAGATCAAAAGCTTGACTTTGATACCGCTCATAAAATTTAAGTTTTATTATTTGATCAATTAAAAAAATATATAAACAACCACCTTTTGTCACCACACACCTTTACTAAGAAGAATTTTATTATGCCAAATAAACGTCCGTTATATATCCCTTTTGCAGGTCCTATATTATTAGAAACCTCTTTATTGAATAAGGGTAGCGCTTTCTCATCAGAGGAGCGTGATAGCTTTAATTTAACCGGTTTACTACCGCATAACATTGAGACGATCGAGGAGCAATCATTACGCGCTTATCATCAGCTTAGCTCATTTGATACTGACATGGATAAGCATATTTATTTGCGTAATATCCAAGATACCAATGAGACCTTATTTCATCATTTGATCGAGCAGCATATTGAAGAAGTTATGCCGCTCATCTATACCCCGACAGTTGGGCAAGCTTGTGAACAATTCTCTAAAATTTATCGCCGTAAACGGGGTTTGTTTATCTCTTATCCTGAGCGCCATAAAATCGATGACATGCTACAAAATGCCACCAAGCAAAAAGTAAAAGTGATCGTGGTCACTGACGGTGAACGTATCCTAGGTCTAGGAGATCAAGGTATTGGCGGCATGGGTATCCCTATTGGTAAATTATCGCTATATACGGCTTGTGGCGGTATTAGCCCTGCTTATTGCCTACCAATCCTATTGGATGTCGGCACTAATAATCAGAAGTTACTTGACGACCCTATGTATATGGGCTGGAGAAATCCACGCATCTCTGGTGATGAATATAATGAATTTGTAGAATTATTTATTCAAGCGGTCAAACGGCGCTGGCCAGAGGTATTATTACAATTTGAAGATTTTGCTCAGAATAATGCGACCCCATTATTGAATAAATACCGTGACCAACTATGTTGCTTTAATGACGATATTCAAGGGACCGCTGCGGTTTCAGTCGGCACCTTGATTGCAGCGTGCTTGAATAAAGGCCAAAAGCTTAGCCAACAGAACATAGCATTTTTAGGAGCAGGATCCGCTGGTTGTGGTATTGCCGAGCATATCGTTCGTCAAATGCAGCGTGAAGGTTTAACTGAGGAACAAGCTCGCAAACAAGTATTTATGGTGGATCGCTATGGTTTGCTAACCGATAGCATGACTGAGCTACAAGAGTTCCAAGTACCGTTAGTACAAAAAGAATCGAATATTGAGCACTGGGACAAATCTAAGCAACTTGGGTTAGCGCAAGTGGTTAAACAAGCCAAGATAACCGTACTATTTGGCGTGAGTGGTCAAAAAGGTTTGTTTACTCAAGAAGTAATCGAAGCGATGTGTGCTAATACTGAACATCCTATTGTGTTACCGCTGTCAAACCCAACCTCTCGGGTTGAAGCAACCCCACAAGAAGTCACTAACTGGAGTAAAGGTCGCGCCATTATTGCCACGGGTAGTCCTTTTCCTAATACCACTTATGAAGGTCAGTCTTTTGAAGTCTCGCAGTGCAATAACAGCTATATATTCCCAGGTATCGGCCTAGGGGTTTTAGCATCACGGGCGACAGGCATCAGCGATAACATGCTAATGGCGGCAAGCCAAGCCCTTGCAGATATATCAATGGAGTATGAAAAAGCGCCAGGGGCCATATTACCGCCAATCAAAGTCATTAGAGAGATCAGTGAAAAAATAGCCTTTGCCGTGGCATTACAAGCGGTTGAAGATAAATTAGCATTACCAGTGACGGCAGAAAATTTTGAACGCCGATTAAAATCTAATTTCTGGTTACCTAAATACCGCAACTATCGTCGTACCTCTTTTTAGCGGTTAAAAAGCAAATATAACAAAGCCGAATGTTACTGTTAGAAGTAACACTCGGCTTTTTTTATTTATTTAATACTAGATGCGGTAGCACTACAGTGTATAGATCAATTATTGCTAATAATTTGCTCAGCAAGCATAGTCATATTATGTGCGACTAAATCTGGCGTAGGAACATTAGTCGCTTCAAGAACAGCATTGTATGGTCGAGTGACAAACGCACCACGGCAGCCCGCAGCTTGTGCGCCAATAATATCCCAAAGATGACAAGCGACAAGGCAAAGCTCTGAGGTCTCAACGGATAATTCTTTGGCGACCATCTGATAAGTGTCAAGAGCGGGTTTGAACTTACTAACGCTCTCAACGCTAAAATTGCGCTCAAAGAATTGGTCTAACCCTGCTTTTTCTAATGGCGTAGGAGAGTCGCTACTTGGTGAGTTGGTGAGAGTAACCAATCGAAATCCTGCATCGCGCAAACGGGTAAGTGCAGGGATGCTGTCAGGATGAGCTGACATGTTGCTTAAGCACTCTTTTAACTCTGCAATATCGTTATCTGTAATAGCGACCTTGTGAATAGTAGCCGTCATCCTTAATGCGCCGACACCAAGCTCACCAAAGGGCGTATAGAGACCGGATAAAGTCATAGTTTGCGAGTACAGTATTAGCTGTGCAAACCATTCTCGCATAAGGGCTAGATCACCGAATATGCGCTCAAATAGAGGCTCTAAGTTAGTGATATCAAGCAGGGTTTCATTAACGTCAAAGACGATAATAGAGGGGAATTTATCGTTTAGTATATTATTTTGAGGCATGGAATATCCTTTTGATTATAGTGAGCAAAGACTACAATTAAGCTTGTTGTCACTATAGAGCTTTAAAAACGTTTGAAACTCGATAGATTGCTCAAGCAAGCTATCGCTTAGATTTCCCAGTTCATCGACTCGTTTAGATTGCAGATGCAAATTTGAATGCAAACTATAGGGTACATCATAGACCTATACTGTTCAAAATATTTATAAGCGCCCATAAAAAAAGGCTTGCCGCATCGCTGCGAACAAGCCTTTTTTCTTTTTATAATATAAATTTGGTGGGCCCAGTAGGACTTGAACCTACGACCAAAGGATTATGAGTCCTCTGCTCTAACCAACTGAGCTATGGGCCCTAATGCTAGAGCGACAATGATACCTGATTTTTTTAGTTTATCAAGTAAAACATAGCAACTAACTTAATATTACTTGATAAAAAGTACCATTCGAGTCTTAGCCACCTGCTAGAGTTAAGCTGCGACCACCATCAATAGTAATAATTTGCCCGGTGACATAGCTGGCCTGCACCAAATAGAGCACGCTATGAGCGATATCATCGGGCGTGCCAATACGCTGCATAGGAATAGAGGCGATAATCTTAGCTTGCTTGTCTTGATCTAGCGCTTGATCGCTAGCGCTATCCGGTAGAATATTAACGCCGGGGGCCACGCCATTGATCCGAACCAAAGGAGCCAGCTCCAAGGCTAGTGACTGTACCATCGTGCGCTGCGCAGCTTTTGCCATATTATAGATAGTATAGCCGTTGAATGGCTTATCGTGAGCATGTATATCGAGTAAGCTGATGATACAGCCTTGCTGAGCTTGCAAGTAGGGTAGTAGCGCTTGGCTAAGTAATAGAGGTACTTTAGCATTGGTCAAAAACAGCTCATCCCATTGCTCATTATCGATACTAGCAAGCGCTGTTGGATAAAAGCGTGAAGCATTATGCACTAGGACATCTAATTGCCCAAAGATAGCTATTATTCTTTGAACAAATTCAGCTAAAGTTGCCTGCTCATTGACGACCGCTAAATCAGCATGAATCACCGCTGCACTATCGGTGCGACTCTGATTAAGCTTACTGGCCAATACGTCGGCTGCTTGTCGGCTGCTATTACAGTGGATAATAACCCGATAGCCTTGGGCATGCGCTGCTTGAATAATAGCAGCACCAATACGCTTGGCACTACCCGTAACCAACATCACTAATGCGTCACTAGCGTTGTTTAAGTGAGGCGGCGTTGAATCAGACTTATTAGAATAGGGTACTTGTGGTTTTAAATTACTCATAGTTACGTCTGACTGCTTTGCGCTTGTAAGTGCTCAATGCGCGCTTGCCGTAATGCCGTGCCAATAGCCGCGCCTTTTAGCTTTGGGTCAATATCATTCATACTAACAGCATGAAAGCTATTAAGCGCCAGCATTATTTGCCGATGTTGCTGTGCCAGTTGCAATACTTGACTGGTGACTAGCAGCTGGGAGAGTTTATTGGGTTCTTTATGTGCACTACAAGCTTGGATCAGATCAATTTTCTCAGTGGCTGTCAGCTCGTTTATTATTGCGAGTCTTTGCGCTTGCTGAACGAATAGGGCGGCAAATTGGGTCTGTGCCTTGGGTACTTTAGCGTTATCACCGATTTTGATAATATCTTTTGCGGTATTCATTATTTTATTAGACTCTATATCAAATAGCTTTGAATCAAGACTAGCCATTAGTAGTGCCCAGCGCTGAGACAAGTTTAATTGCATCTGCCCAGCGAAATAGAGCGCAGTTTGCACAGTCTCACGAACTTGACTATTTGCCCAAGCTTGCTGTAAAGGTTTAAAGTATTCGGCTAATGCGCCAAGCTCAAACAGCTGCTGCCAGTAGACTTGAGGTGAAGTTTGCATCATAGCGTGACTAGACTCCTGCCAGATACGCTCGCTACTTAAATGCGCAAGCTCTCCTGAGTGTACCAGTTGACCCATTAGGGCTAAAGTTTCATCGGCTATAGTAAAGCCTAAATCATAGTAACGACTATAAAAGCGTGCGACTCGTAGCACTCGTAGTGGGTCTTCGCTAAAAGCTTCTGAGATATGACGTAGAGTTTTACTGTCAATATCACCTAGACCGCCGTAATAATCAATGACTGTACCAGTGATAGGGCTGTCGTCGATGAGACTAGTGACTTCAATCGCCAGCGCATTGACGGTCAAATCGCGACGTTGTAAGTCCTCTTTTAATGTCACCTCACTACTAGCGTTGACGCTAAAGCCCTGATAGCCATATCCCTGCTTGCGTTCAGTACGGGCGAGCGCGTATTCTTCATGAGTAGTAGGATGCAAAAACACGGGAAAGTCTGCACCTACCTGAGCAAACCCTGCTGCTAGCATTTCGGTTATGCTTGCGCCAACGACTACAAAGTCTTTATCTTTGATAGGGCGTCCTAACAGCTGATCACGTACCGCACCACCAACCAAATAAACTTGCATGATGACCTCTTTGATTATATTTATATAAGTAATTTAGTCTACACAAAAAAAGCCAGTCAATGCTCTGAGCGCTGACTGGCCTTATTATAGCAGATGGCTACTGTCTAAAAATGAGAGTAGCCGATAAGCTTATAATTGATTTTTTATAATAATGACTACTACTATTCGCTCTCTAAATCTTGTGCTTCAGTTACTGCAAGAGCCGTCATGTTGACGATACGACGAGCGGTTGCTGATGGCGTCAAGATATGTACTGGCTTGCTAGTACCTAAAAGAATAGGGCCGATAGAAGCGCTGTTAGTTGCCGTTTTTAGTAAGTTAAAGGCAATGTTTGCAGCATCTAAGGTGGGCAAAATTAACAAGTTTGCAGCACCTTTAAACTGAGTCGCTGGAAAGTCCTCTAAACGGATATGCTCATTAAGCGCAGCATCACCTTGCATTTCACCATCAAAGTCAAAGTCTACATTCATATCTGTTAATAGCTGGAACACTTTACGCATTTTTACTGCACTAGCGCGATTTGAGGTACCGAAGCTTGAGTGTGAGACTAAAGCGACACGTGGCGTAATGCTAAAGCGGCGCAATTGATCGGCAGCTAATACGGTCATCTCAGCCAACTGTTCAGCAGTAGGGTCTTCATGAATATAAGTATCGGCGATAAAGATATTGCGATCTTGCATTAAGACGGCGTTCATAGCATAAAAATCGTTAACGCCTTGTTTTTTACCAATAACGCTCTGAACATAATCAAGATGGAGCTGATAATGGCTAAAGGTACCACAAATCATACCATCAGCAGCACCATTATCGACTAGCAATGAGCCGATCAGAGTGGTCTTACGACGTACATCACGGCGAGCAAGCTCAATACTGACGCCTCTACGTTTATTTTTATCGTAATAGCCCTGCCAGTAGTCTTTGTAGCGTGAATCATCATCTTGATTAATGATAGTAATATTGACGCCGTCTTTTAGGCGCAGGCCTAACTTTTCGATATTGGTCTCAATAACTGCTGGGCGACCAACCAAGATAGGCTGAGCCAACTGCTCATCAACGACTACTTGAACAGCAAGCAGCACATTATTATCTTCACCTTCACAGTAAACGATACGTTTAGGGTCAGATTTGGCACGCGCAAATATAGGCTTCATCACGAAGGCTGAGTTATAGACAAACTCAGATAACTTTTGACGATAAACTTTCATATCTTCAATTGGTAAGGTGGCAACGCCAGAATCCATAGCCGCTTGGGCTACTGCAGAGGCAATCTCAATGATTAAGTTCGGCTCTAGTGGCCCTGGAATCAAATATTCACGACCGAAGCTTTGGATTTTTTCGATGTTTTTGACGCTAGTCGTTGGCGTAGCTTCAATATGAGCCATTGCCGCTATCGCGCGTACGCAAGCGATTTTCATCTCTTCGTTGACGGTTGTTGCGCCTACGTC